>ENA-OROE01002145-OROE01002145.1-human-gut-metagenome-genome-assembly--contig:-NODE-2145-length-10222-cov-6.255533_pt1 | contig 10222 bp, 5 predicted proteins | sample MGYA00242126_ERZ509044 | MGnify/ENA primary metagenome ERZ509044 (study PRJEB26280, sample SAMEA2338716) | human gut metagenome | biome: human gut; feature: human-associated habitat; material: faeces... | reverse complement strand
ACTACCATAAGAGTAGTGAAGATCAAAAATGCATTGTACAAAAAGACCCATGGGCTTTCCACCATGTAGCTCCATGCAGATGCCAGCGAATGGCGGGAAAATGCTTCAATCACCAGATACAGAATACAGCATCCCAGGGCCTGCAGCGGCAAAGAGAGCCAGTTGCAGACTTTCACTACGGTTTCCTTGTTTCCATGCAGTTTTTTTCCTTTTTTCATTTATTTTTTCAGCTGCTCCAATCTTGTCTGAACCTGCTCCATCATCTGCTGATAGTTCGCCAGTTTTTCTTTCTCTGCCTGAACTTTTGCTTCCGGAGCTTTGTTGATAAAGTTCGGGTTGCCAAGCATGCCGTTGGAACGTGCGATCTCTTTTGTCAGACGCTCTTCCTCTTTCGTAAGGCGGGCGATCTCTTTTTCCAGGTCAACCAGCTCGGCAAACGGAATGTAGATCGTTGCCTGCGGGATCACTGCGGATACCGCATCGTCTGCGATGCCGGCTTTGTCTGCCTGTACGTGAACTTCGCTTGCTCCTGCCAGAGTTCCGAAGAATACAGCACCGTTTTTGAAAGTTTCCTGTACAGCAGCATCTTCCGTTACAACGAATACGCTTGCTTTCTTTGACGGCGGTACGTTCATACTGGTGCGGACACCACGGATGCTTCTTACCGCCTCTTTCATCATCTCAACGGCTGCCTCATCCTCTGCGTATGCAAAGTCTTCGGTCTCTTTCGGCCATGCGGCGATCATGATGGAATCCTCGTCCGGATTCAGTGTGCAGTAGATTTCCTCTGTGATGAACGGCATAAACGGATGCAGCAGCTTTAATGCATTGCCAAGAACGGTTTTTAAGGTCCACAGTGCAGCGCCCTTCGTCTCGTCGGTCTCGCTGTACAGACGCGGTTTTACCATCTCGATGTACCAGTCGCAGAATTCTTCCCAGATAAAATCATACACTTTCTGAACGGCAATACCCAGTTCATATTTATCCATGTTCTCGGTTACTTCTTTTGCCAATGTATTGACTTTGGAGAGGATCCATTTATCGGCTGCCGTCAGCTGATCTTTCGGCATTTCACCCGGAACTTCTGCTTTTTCAAGGTTCATCATGATAAATCTGGATGCATTCCATACCTTGTTTGCGAAGTTACGGCTTGCCTCCACACGCTCCATGTAGAAACGCATGTCATTTCCTGGAGCATTTCCGGTGATCAGTGTCAGACGCAGGGCATCTGCTCCGTACTGGTCAATGATTTCCAGCGGATCAATACCGTTTCCTAAAGATTTACTCATCTTGCGTCCCTGGGAATCACGAACCAGTCCGTGGAACAATACGGTATGGAACGGTGCTTTGCCCATCTGCTCATAGCCGGAGAAAATCATACGGATGACCCAGAAGAAAATGATATCGTATCCGGTTACAAGTACATCGGTCGGATAGAAGTAATCCAGATCTTCTGTCTTATCCGGCCAGCCTAATGTGGAGAACGGCCAGAGTGCGGATGAGAACCAGGTATCTAAGGTATCCGGATCCTGCTCCATGTGGTCACATCCACATTTCGGACATTTCTCCGGTGCAGTCTTTGCTACCACCATCTCACCGCAGTCCGGGCAGTAATAAGCCGGGATGCGGTGTCCCCACCAGAGCTGTCTGGAAATACACCAGTCACGGATATTGTCAGTCCAGTTAAAGTATGTTTTCTCCATACGTTTTGGAAGTAACTGGATGTCTCCGTTTTTCACTGCTTCCACAGCCGGTTTGATCAGTTCGTCCATCTTTACAAACCACTGCTGTTTTACCATCGGCTCAACGGTTGTGCCGCAGCGGTCATGGGTTCCTACGTTGTGGGAATGCGGCTCTACTTTTACAAGCAGTCCCTGTTTTTCAAGATCCTCCACCAGTGCTTTTCTGCACTCGTAGCGGTCCATGCCCTCATATTTTCCGGCATAATGGTTCATTGTTGCATCGTCGTTGATGACGGTGATCTCCTCTAAGTTGTGACGTTTTCCAACCTCAAAGTCGTTCGGGTCATGTGCCGGTGTGATCTTTACACATCCGGTTCCGAACTCTTTGTCAACATAAGCGTCTGCGATCACCGGGATCTCGCGGTCTGTCATCGGAAGTTTTAACATCTTTCCGACGATGTCTTTGTAGCGGTCGTCGTCCGGGTTCACTGCAACTGCGGTATCACCAAACAATGTCTCCGGTCTTGTCGTTGCGATCTCAACAAATCTTCCCTCTTCGCCGACAACCGGATAGTTGATGTGCCAGAAGAATCCGTCCTGCTCTTCGTGCTCTACCTCGGCATCTGAGATGGAAGTCTTACATACCGGACACCAGTTGACGATACGGGAACCTTTGTAGATCAGCCCTTTTTCATATAATTTTACAAATACCTCAAGTACTGCCTCAGAGCAGCCCTTGTCCATCGTAAAACGCTCTCTCTCCCAGTCTGCGGAAGATCCCATTTTCTTTAACTGGTTGATGATGCGGCTGGCGGACTCGTCACGCCACTCCCAGCATTTTTCTAAGAATCCTTCTCTTCCAAGATCACGCTTGTCGATGCCCTGTTTTTTCAGGTTCTCGATTACCTTTACCTCAGTTGCAATGGACGCATGGTCTGTACCCGGCTGCCATAATGCGTTGTAACCCTGCATTCTCTTATAACGTGTTAAAATATCCTGCATGGTGTTGTCGAGGGCATGTCCCATGTGAAGCTGTCCTGTGATGTTTGGCGGCGGCATCACGATGGTAAACGGCTTTTTGCTGCGGTCAACTTCGGCGTGGAAATAGCCGTTGTCTTCCCATTTTTTGTATAAACGGTCTTCAATGCTTTTTGGATCGTAGGTCTTTGCTAATTCTTTGCTGCAATTCTGACACATAATCTGTTCTCCTTTTTTAGTTCTGATAGATAGGCGGTTTTGATTCACAGGACATAATTTCCTATGAATTAAAAAAAGCCCTTCGTATTCCATACGGAATACAAAGGGCGAATATGATCGCGGTACCACCTTTGTTGGTGCTCATGTCCAGCCAGTTCCATATCTGACCGGTCATCCTGTAACGTGGATGAGTCGTGAATACCTGTGCATATCTGCAATGCCTGTTCTTATATCCTGTCATACAGCTATGCTTTCTCAGCATTCCGGTTCAAAAGCTACCTTCCACATATCTTTCTCTGGGATGTCTTTCAGCCGGTGAACTTCCCTCTCTGCAAAGAGTTTATGTGTACTCCTCTTTCTCACAACCTTTGTTTTTTGCTGTTTTTATCATACGAGGGGACGCGGGGTTTGTCAACTGTTTTTTTAGATCTCTTCCTCCACCATACTCTTGTTCCTCGTAAACAGATCATAGATACAAGGCACCACGATCAGTGTCAGCAGTGTTCCATATAACATACCTCCCTCAGTCACGATCGCCATCGGCTGCATCATCTCTGAACCGCTTCCAAGTCCCATCGCCATCGTGGACATTGCAAGGATCGTGGTCAGTGCCGTCATTAAGATCGGGCGCAGTCTCGTTCTTCCGGCTGTGACAATCGCCTCCTTTTTATCCATGCCCTCTCTTCTCAGCTGATTGATATAATCGACTAACACGATTCCGTTATTGACGATGACACCCGCTAACATGACAAATCCGATCATGGATACCACGCCGACTTCATTGTCTGTCACAAACAGAGCAAAGAAACCTCCCGTAAATGCAAGCGGAATCGTGAACATAATAATAAAAGGCGACAAAAATGACTGGAACTGTGCAACCATGATAAGATAAATAAATACCACCGCTAAGATCAGCATCAGATACAATTGGTTCATCGCATCCCGGATCGTCTCATCCTCCCCGGTCATGGAGATCTCATATCCATCCGGCAGCTTGATCTTATCTAATTCTTTCTGGATCTGGTTACTTACCAGCGTCACATTGTGATCTTCATCCACACCGGCTGTCACGCTGATATAGCGCGTCTGCGAGCTTCTGTTTATCACATTTAAGGACTCACCTTCCTCAAACTCTGCGATATCTTTCAGTGGAATATCTGTTGTCTCTCCGCTGATACGGTCTGTATAAGGAAATGTCAGCTTACGGATATCCCCTGGCGTGACATCCGCCTGTTCCCCACTCTGCACATATACTTTATAGTCTTTTAAATCCGTCGAGATCGTTGTGGATGACGTATTCGATGCAAGCTGTTTATAGACAAGCTGATACACCTGCGCTGTTGTCATGCCATATTTTGCAGCTTTTTCTTTGTCCACTTTTACCGTGAAAGACGGTGTCGTATCTCCAAGACCATCGTCCACATCTACAGTGCCCTCCGTCTTTTCCACGACTTCTGCGATCTGCCCTGCGAGTTTCTGCAGCTTATCTAAATCTTTTCCGCTGACCCGCACGGAAATACCGCTTCCGAAAAAGGAACTCATATCCGACGCAGAGCTGTCCGTATTCACGTCGCAGTCAAGATCCGCTGTAAGCGCCTGTATCGAGGCAGTGATCTCACTGCCAGTCGCCCCGGAATCATCGATGAGCACGTACATGGTCACACTGTCCGTACTGCCGCCCATCGACATGATTCCACCGCCGCCTGCCATGGCTCCGATCGAATCCACACCGGAGATGCCAGAGATCTTATCCACAACCTCATCCGCGCGCTCCGTCAGTTCCTCAAATGTCAGCTTTTCATCCTCTTTCGCTGAAACCGTGACCGTGAGCTGCTCTGTCTCCATATTCATGTCCATAAAGGTAAATCCTTTGGAAACGGAAAGCGTCACACTTGCCACCAGAAAAACTACCACACAGATCAGTACGATCGGTTTAAACCGCAGTGCCACACGCAGAACTTTTTCATATCCATCTAAAATGCGGTCAAACCACGGATGTTTGATTTCCCTGGTATTCTTCAGCGCACCGGATGCCATCATCGGTACAAACGTCAGCGCCACAATCAGACTTGCCGCTAACGTATAGGCGATCGTGAGTGCAATATCCACAAACAGCTGCCTTGTGATACCCTCCGTAAAAATGATCGGCGCAAACACACAGACCGTTGTGAGCGTGGATGCAAAAATAGCTCCTGCCACCTGTCCTGCTCCTTCAACTGCTGCCTTCCGGATCGATAATCCCTGATTCCTGAGCCGGTAAATATTTTCGATCACGACAATCGAATTATCTACAAGCATGCCGACGCCAAGCGCAAGACCGGACAATGAAATGATATTTAACGATATTCCGGTAAAATACATCAAAACGATTGCAAAAACCACGCTGAGTGGAATAGAGCATGCGATCACCAGAGTCGGTTTGATATCCTTTAAAAACAGAATCAGAATAAGTACGGCAAGAATTGCACCTACAATCATATTTTCCATGACTGACTCCACAATGGTATCAATGTAAACTCCCTGATTCATCAAAATCGTCATGTGAAGTTTGTCATTTTCTTTTTCCAGTAATTCAAATCTGGTTTTGATCCGTTTTGTTACATCCCCGGTAGAGTACCCGGTCTGCTTCTCAATGGAAAGCATAATCGCAGGATTTCCGTTTACCTTGGAATAGGAATCTCCCGTATCGTCCACCACTTCTGTTTCTGCAACATCCGATAAGCGGATTGGCTCGATTCCATCCAGTCCTACATCCACAAGCACAAGATTTTCAAGTTCTTCCACGGATGAAACCTCGTCGCCGACACGCACTAAATACTGTTTCTTATTTTCATTGACATAACCTGCCGGCATGGAAAAATTCTGTGCTGTCAGAATTTGGCCTAATGTTTCCACCGACAAAATCTGATTCAGATCTGCAGAATCAAGCGCGCTCTGCTTTGACTCGTCTAATTTTTCCTGTCCCTGCTCTAACCGGACTTCCCCGACCGCAAGCTGTGCAGACGCTTCACTCATCTCTAAGATCCCGTCGATCTCCATCCGGTTTAACGTTACATACGCATCATCTAAGGTAGTTTTTCCATCTGTAACCTGTTCCTGTGCAGTCTGCAGAGCTGCCATTGCTGTTTGGATCTCAACCTGTTTTTGTGACAGCTGCGTAATCACCTGCGGAATATCATCGATCGAACTAAGACTCACATTTAACGCTGCTAACTGATCTGCCCACTGCTGATTTAAGGATGTATTCAGTTCTAACAGTTCTTCCTGTAATAATTCCAGACGTTTTCCTGCTTCCGCAATGCTCTCCTGATTTTCCCCGGTCATCGCAAGGATCTGATTGATCTGTTCCTGATCTCCGGAAATCTTCGCCTCCTCTAAAAGTTCTTCTATACGTCTGCTTCCATCGTCACTGTTCATCTGGGCTTCTTTTTGTGCCTGTTCAATGTCTGCTTTTAATCCCATTCCCTGTTCATAAATACTCTGGAGTTCCGGGATTGCCCGCTTTATCAGCTCATCGGTCGCTTTCAATACTGTATAATTCTGACTCAGATCTGATTCTGCCACAAACGCCTGTGACTTACCATTGATCACTTCATTTTCTGCCTGTCCAAGCTGGTTTGCAAGCTGATCTTTTCCGCTTTCCATCTGCCTGCGTCCACTCTCCACCTGCTCGGCAGCCTGATCGAGCTGTTCCTGCGGTTCAGTAAACTGTTCCTCGATCTTACTCTGGATCTTCTGATTCAGTGCATCGATTTTATCCTGATCTAATGTGACATGAATGTTCTCTTCCACAGTTCCGGTTGTAGAAACAGATGCCACACCGTCGATACTCTCAAGCACCGGCGAAAGTTCATTTTCCACATAATCCGAAATCTCTGACTGCGTCATGCCTTCCACATCGGCAGATGCCACCATTACAGGCATCATATCCGGGTCGATCTGCATGATCATCGGCTTCCCGGCACCATCCGGAAAACTGCCCTCTAACTGGTCTAATTTCTGCTGGATCTCGATAATGACCGAATCCATATTGGCATTCTGCTCATACTCTAAGATCACCATCGAATAATTATCGTAGGAGGCAGAACTCACATTTTTGATGCTCGAAGTCGTCGCCATGGATGCCTCGACAGGTGCTGTCACATCGGATTCCACTTTCTCCGGGCTTGCCCCCATATCCGTCGTAATGACTAAGGCATATGGCAGACTCATATCCGGCAGTAGATCTGTGGTCATTTTGGTTAGGGATACGGCTCCTAACACAATGACTAAGATCACGCCTACGATCACAGTATACGGTTTCTTCACACTTAATTTTGACAACACTCTCTTTTGTCCCTCCACCTGAATACGCAAGATATTTGTAATAAACACCTGGCAGCAAATATTTTGCCACAATATATTTAGTTTACCTGTTTCAAAATGGATTGCAAGACTTTCGTACCAGTTTATATTTTTTTAGATTGCTGATTAAGGCAGAATCCTGTGCACAAAAAAGCCCCTGTCAGCTATACACCTATACAAAACTGACAAGAGGCTTTTCTCTTATACCTGCTGTATTCCTACTCTTCCTCTGATTCCTCATCATCCACGATCGCTGCCGTAGCACCTGATACTGCTGACACTACTGCAACCACAGTCGCTATGATGACTACTACAAGTAAACAAATCAGAAAAATCCATAATCCTGTCTCTGTCATATTCCTCTCCATTTCTATGTGTATTTTACAAAGATCCAGCCTGTCCGTTCTTGTCTGCACCCATGTACCCCAACACATCCGATCCTTTATTTCTACTAATCATAGATAATAGTATAGCACACAACCGGCTTATTTACCAGTGACATTGTCAAAGATTTTCATCAAAAATAAGAGTTAAAAAATGAGACCACCCATATGGCAGTCTCATTTTTATGTAGTACAGCAATCCGTTTATTAACCCTTTACGCTTCCAAGTGCAACACCCTGTACGATGTGTTTGGATAAGATCAGATATACAATGATAACCGGGAAGATGGAAAATGCGATCATCACATATACCTGCCCCATATCAAACTTGAGCCAGTCAGCCGCACGCAGCTGTGCGATTAAGATAGGCAGTGTTTTTTTCTTGTCATCATGTAAGATCAATGCCGGTGTGAAGTAGTTGTTCCAGCTGCTTACGAATGTGAAGATCATCTGCACAGCAATTGCCGGTTTCATCAGTGGCATTACAATTGCATTGAAGGTACGGAATTCACCGGAACCATCGATACGTGCTGCCTCGATCAGTGACAACGGCAGTGTACTCTCCATATACTGTTTCATATAGAAAAATGTAACCGGAGCCGCAATCGTCGGCACGATCAGAGGTATAAAGGAATCCTCTAAGTTCATGTTGGAAACAAGTTTGATAAATCCAAGTGCAGTTACCTGTGTCGGAATCATCATGATCATCAAAATAAACGGATAAATGTATTTTTTCAGTTTGAAATCATATGCATGGATCGCATAAGCTGTCATCGTTGAAAAATATACGCTGAGTACTGCACTGAGCGAAGAAACGATCAGACTGTTGAACATACCGTTCCATACCGGAAGCGTTCCATTTCTCAAATTCTTCCAGTTTTCCCACAGATGGCTGCTCGGAACCAGCGTAAAACCTGACTGTAACTCACCGTTTGATCTGGTTGCATTGATAAACAGTACATAAAACCAGAACAGACACAATATGGAAACAATGATCAGTACGATATATGCGATCAGTCTTCTTGCATGAATTCCTACACCTTTTTTCAGATTACGATTTTCATTCATGATCTTCACCCCTTCCTCTTATCATTGCCGGTTATCTTAAATACTACCAGGCTTAAGATACCTGTAATGATAAACAGAACAACTGACAGTGCACCAGCCATACCATAGTTCTTGCTGTAGAGATGTTTATTTAAGAACATGATCAGCGTCATGGTAGAACGCATCGGGTCACCGGTTCCGTTGGTTAAGATCTGTGGCACATCAAATAACTGTAAACCACCGATCAGAGATGTGATAACCACATATACAAGGATTGGGCGTAACAGCGGCAGTGTGATCTGCCAGAATACCTGCGAAGAAGTTGCCCCATCGACCTCTGCTGCCTCAAACAGAGAGGTATCGATACCCATCATGCCTGCCATCAGAAGGATCGTCGTATTACCAAACCACATCAGACAGTTCATCAATGCGATCAACCCTCTTGCACTTCCTACATTCGATAAAAATTTATACGGTGTATCAACCAATCCAATCTGCATCAGCATTGAGTTGATGGGTCCTCCATCAGAAAACAACGTAAAGAACAACATGGAAAATGCAGATGCCATGATCAGATTCGGCAGATATACAACTGTTTTAAAGAAACGGGTTCCTTTTAATTTAAGACGTACATCGGAGAACCAGGCGCCAAGTACCAGTGATAAAATGATCTGCGGCACGAAACACATGATCCATAATACCATAGTATTTTTTGTATAAACCCAGATATCTCCATCAGAAAAGAGTTTTTGATAGTTTGCAAGTCCGACAAACTTTGGTCCGACCTGTGTCAGTCCTGACATATAGTTTTCAAAGAAACTGTTGTAAATAGTGCTGACTAATGGGATCAGCTGAAAAATAACGTATACTACAATAAATGGAATCAAAAAGATATATCCCCATTTATTGTACCTTACTACCTTTCCACTACTTTTTTTCATGATAATCTGACCTCCTTTTTCAGAGTGTATTATTTTCATCCACAGAGCTCACAGCATCCTTCACCTTTATCCTGTGTAAACATGCTGTCAGCTCTGCGCTTGGCATTTTAACCTGAATAAACCGCACCTGCCTTCCTTATTGCATTCCGGCAGGCGCAGCTTTTCATTCATAACAACAGAATATCCGCAGAGCGTGCTTTCCATTGTTATTTTTAGATCATTCATCTTCTTAATATGTTAATTCCGGATATTTCTCTAAAACTGATTTGTAAAACAAGTCTAATGCCTCTTCTTTCGTTGCACTTCCTTCAAAATAGTTCTTCATTGCATGCTGAAATTCTTCGTTGCATCCCTGATCGTATGAAGAAAGATTACTTAAATCAAGTTTGGATACACCCTCATTATAAATACCAAGTGGATTCTGTCCGCCTAAGATTTTACTTGCGTAAGAGCTGTCTGCCATCTCAACGATTACATCCTGGTTGTTTACAAAGTCATCATCTTTCTCGATGATCTCTCTCATAACATCATCATTGGTTGTCATCTGAAGCAAGATATCTTTTACAAGACTCTGGTTATCCGTTCCTGTTGCTGCACAGATCCATGTACCACCCCAGAAAAAGCCCTG
>ENA-OROE01002137-OROE01002137.1-human-gut-metagenome-genome-assembly--contig:-NODE-2137-length-10261-cov-1.927396_pt1 | contig 10261 bp, 8 predicted proteins | sample MGYA00242126_ERZ509044 | MGnify/ENA primary metagenome ERZ509044 (study PRJEB26280, sample SAMEA2338716) | human gut metagenome | biome: human gut; feature: human-associated habitat; material: faeces... | reverse complement strand
TGAGATTTAGTAGGTACTATTTACTGTATCGACACTTGTAAGCTAAAATATAATATTAAAAACCACAGTATGCATTTTTCATTTATTTTTGCATTACTGTGGTTTTTTTATGTTATAATGAGACCGTATAGAATATATATGAAGAAAGGGGAATATAAATTGAAAAAACAAATTTTTAGGAATCTATGCAGATTTTTGGTATTTATTTTAATGTTTAGCTGTTTTTTTGTCTTTGGTAAGAAGGTTTCTGCCAATGAAAATCAAAATGCTGCACCAATTATTACTTATTATGGATTAAATGGTAATGATATAACCATACAGTGGAAGTCACCTGATGGAGTTTCTTATTCTAAAGTAGATATTTATTCAGCGACTTCCCCAAACGGTTCTTATCACTATGAAAATACCGTATCTGGCAATTCCTATACAAACACCTATGTTATAAAAGGTGTTCCTTATTATTATAAATTAGAAGCTTCTTATGAAGATAATGATGGATATAAAACAGCAACCACTTATGCAGGCAAATGTATTATTAATCCTTTACCAGCTCCTTCTTCTTTGGAAGCCAGCACTGGAAATTCACATAGTATTACTGTTAAATGGAAAACATCCGATGATTGTGATGGTTATCAAATTTATCGAAGTGTTTCTCCTGATGGAAATTATGAGTTAGTCCAAACTGTATCTAATGAAAGTAGAAGTTCTTGGTGGTACGATGATGATAACGAATCTTTCCAAACATATACGCAGAAAAATCTTGAACTAGGGAAAATATATTATTACAAGATCCGTCCATACACTACATATATTGATGAAACATTTTATGGGGATTTTTCTAATTATATTTCTTGTCAGGTTACGATCAATGGTACAAAAGTAAAAAATGCTTCTTCCAAGAAAAAAAAGATCAATACGATCACATGGGCAAAAAATGATGAGGCTGATGGATATATCGTATATTATTCCAAAAAGGAAGATGGAAATTACACAAAATTAAAGACTTTCACAAGTCGAAACAACTTATCTTATACTCATACGAAATTAACAAATGGAACTGCTTATTACTACAAAATTCAGGCATATAAGAACTTTAATGGCGGTAAACTGTATGGTCCAATGACACCTTATCTAAAATACTGTGATTACTATTCTTATGCAGACGAATCTTATGAAAGTCGCTGCCGTCGTGCTTTTGGGAAGTCTTATTATGCTGACTATAAGAGTGCTAAGCAGGCAAAGAAACATATGAAAACGATCACAGTAAAAGTATGGGATAAGAAAGGTAAGAAAAAATATACAAGAAAATTCCGTATCACTGTAAACAAAGGGCTTGCACCTTCTATCAAAGAAATGTTTAAGGAAATCTACAAGAGCAAAGAACGTTTCCCTATCCATGAGATCGGGTGCTACAGCTGGCGTGGTAAGAATTCCAGTTCTGAACATTGTGAGGGATTAGCTTTTGATATTAACTCCAATGAAAACTATATGATTCAGGGTAAAAAGGTATTGGCTGGTTCTTTCTGGAAACCTAAGAAGAATCGTTATTCAATTCCTTTGAACTGTAAATTGGTTAAAATCCTCGAGAAATATGGTTTTAATCGTGGATTGTGGGGATCCCGCAGAGATTATATGCATTTTTCTTATTTTGGTAGTTAATCAAAACCAAACAAAGGATCAGGCGTTTGCCTGATCCTTTATTATGTAAGCCGAAAACCGGACTTGAACCGGCGACCCCTTCATTACGAGTGAAGTGCTCTACCAACTGAGCTATTTCGGCATATATGAAAGCACAGATATGTGTATCTATGCTCCTTTTGTAAGATAATATTCAATCTTGCTGACTGCTTCTTCTTCATCAACTCCATCAGCTACGACTGTTAAATCCTCTAAACGATCTAAGTCTAATCCAAGACTCATCATTCCCATCATGCTCTTTACATTGACTTGCTTATTCCCTGTCTCGAATAAAATCTTGCTCTCAAACTGGCTCGCCATCTGTACAAGAAAAGCTATTGGTCTGTCTTCTTCTCTTAAGGCTACTTCCACTTTGACGTTCTTTGAAATCATTCCTGTCCTCCCAATCTTATCTCTTCCGCAATTCGGCCGATCTTCTTTAACCGGTGGTTCACACCTGACTTGCCTACTGGCGGTTCTAGCATATCTCCAAGTTCTTTCAGTGTAGCTTCCGGGTGTTCCAGACGTAATCTTGCAATATCCTGCAACCCTTGATCTAAAAAACGGAGGCCTTTGTGCTTATCAATATATTCAATGTCTTCCACCTGTTTGACTGCGGCTGAAACCGTCTTATTAATATTCGCTGTCTCGCAATTGACACGACGGTTTACTTTATTGCGCATATCTTTCAGGATTCTTACATTCTCCAGCTCCATCAATGCGACGTGTGCTTCCATAATATTCAACACATCAACAATCTTTGATCCTTCTTTCATGTATGTCACGTAGTACTTCTTACGCAAGACAATTTTAGCATCTAAATCAAAAAAATTCAAGACCTCTTTTAATTGTTCTGCTGTCTGTACATCGGTAGATACAACTTCAAAATGATAATTCTTCTCTGGATCACTCATGGAACCAGCTGCCTGAAAAGCCCCTCGAATATATGCCCGCTTACAACATGTGTTCTGTAAAACAAGTCCAAATTCTTTGGAATCTAAAAGTTTCACTGCTTTCAATATTAAAACACAATCCTTATGCTTGTCAACACTTATCGTATAATTTCGACTTCTTTTTAGAAATTCGTTTCGTCCAACATCAATCTTCGCATGAATATCAAACACATCTTTGATCAGTTTATAAAAACGTTTCGCAGCAGATACCGTCTCCGTCTGGATCTGAATCTTATAATGTTCTGGCTCTAGACTGATATTTCCTCCAAAACGTAAAAATCCTGCGATCTCCGCAATCTTACAGTGTCTGGCACCGGTTTCATTTCTTGATAATTCCTCTTTAATATTACTTGAAAATGACATTGCCTACCTCATAATATCTCTATGCTCAACTTTGACAGAATATGGAAGTTGTTTTAATCTCTCTGCCAATTTATTCGTGATCGTAACAGATCGATGCTTTCCTCCAGTACATCCGATTCCGATCACAAGATTATACTTGCCTTCTTTAATATAATTTGGAATCAAAAATCGCAGCAGATCTGTCAGCTTGTCCAGAAAAATCCCCGCCTCCGGGAAGCTCATCATATCATCTAACTTATCAAGAAATTCTACAGATTCTTCATGTCTCATGACAAAATCCTGAATGGGCTTGTCATTTCCTGTTAATGGGCGCAGGTTCAGATCATAGTATGGATTTGGAAGAAATCTGACATCAAATACAAGATCCACATCCGCAGGAATCCCATGTTTAAATCCAAAAGAAACAACTGCAATCTGGAATCGTTCCCCTTCTTCTCCGTCTACAAAAATACGATCGATCTCTTCTTTTAACTCCCTTGTCAGAAGCTGACTGGTATCGATCACATACGTTGCCTGATCTTGCAGAAACTTCATGATCTCACGCTCTTTTGCAATTCCATCCTCAACTCTTCCATCTCTTGACAGAGGATGATTTCTTCTTGTCTCTTTATATCGTTTTAATAAAATACGATTGCTTGCATTCAGATAGAGAATCTCATACTTGATCCCCGCTGCCTCGATTTCTTTTAATTTATATGCTAACTCGCCAATTCCTCCGCCATTACGGATATCGATCCCAAGGGCAACATTTTCAATCTTGGCAGTTTCATCTAACAACATGTCTGCAAATTTATCAAGTAAAGCCACTGGAAGATTATCAACACAAAAATATCCAGCATCTTCTAATGTCTTTAATGCACTGCTTTTTCCTGCTCCTGACATTCCTGTTACAATTACAAATCTCATCTGTACTGCTCCTTTTTAGAACCTTCCGACACGTTTTACTTCTGGCTCCATCGTAACTCCAAACTGTTCTTTTACCTTATCTTTCACGTCACTGATCAACTGCATAACATCGGATGCTGTAGCATTTCCACGGTTGATCACAAAACCACTGTGTTTTTCAGATACCTGTGCATCTCCCACCTGATATCCCTTTAATCCTGCATCCTGAATCAATTTTCCAGCAAAATATCCTTCTGGACGTTTAAATGTACTTCCGGCACTTGGATATTCTAATGGCTGTTTTGTTTTTCTCGCCAATGCGTACTCATCCATTTTGGCTTTAATCTCTTCTTTATTCCCTTTCTTAAGTGCGATCACACCTTCTAAGACAACATATTCATTCTTCAAGACGTTACTTGTACGATAACCAAGTTCTAATTCTTCTGCTTTGAGAGTTTTGATCTCTCCTTCTTTTGTAAGAACTGTCACTTCTTTTAGTACCTGCACCATCTCACCACCGTATGCACCAGCATTCATAACGACAGCTCCGCCAAATGTTCCAGGAATTCCACCTGCAAACTCAAATCCAGTTAATTCTTCATTGAGTGCTGCTCTGGATGTAGAACTTAATAAAGTTCCTGCTTTGACGATAAGTTCATTACCACGGACTTCAATTCCACTGTAGTTTTTGTAAATCTGAAGAACAATCCCGTCCATTCCATCATCTGCAACCAAAAGATTACTCCCATTTCCTAAAACAAATAATGGAATTCCCTCTTCTTTTGCAAAACGACTGACCGCTTTGATCTCTTCCATATTCTCTGGTGCCACAAAAATATCAGCGGGTCCCCCAATACGGAATGTTGTATGATTTTTCATCGGTTCCTGTCTTAAAATATATTTTTCTGGTATGATCTGTTTTAACTGATCAATCTTTGTATCCATAATTTCTCCATTCTTAATATTAATGCAAGATGGAATCCTGTATATCACAGAATTCCAAATCTCTTCATCTTATGAAAGCATCAGACTAGCTGCACCATAAATTCCAGCATCATTTCCAAGAGTCGCAAGTACAAATCCTGTCTCCTGTGCTTTTCCAAATGTATACTTCTTAAAATGTGCATTGACCGCATCTAAAAGGATCTGTCCGGCTCTTGATACGCCTCCGCCGATAACAAACACTTCTGGGTCAACCATCAATGCGATATTCCCTGCTGCAAGTGCTAATTTCTGTCCAAGATCATCTACCCGTTCTTTGGCAAATGTATCTCCTTCTTTAGCAGCATCAAAAATGTCTTTTGCAGTTACTTCATCAAGGTCTCTTAGTGTAGTCGCTTCTTTAAAATCCTTTAATGCTTTCTTTGTCTCATACACAATTCCCGTTGCAGATGCATAAAGTTCCAGACATCCTGTCTTTCCACAATTACATACACGATCATCAAAAGGATCCACAGTCATATGACCGATTTCTCCACCATATCCACGGCTTCCATCGATGATCTTTCCATCAACAATGATTCCTCCTCCAACTCCTGTTCCAAGAGTGATCATCACCGCACTGTTATAATCTGCTGCTGCTCCCATCCAGATCTCTCCTAAGGCTGCTGCATTGGCATCATTCGTTGCCTTTACCTTACATCCTGTAAGCTTTGACAATTCTCCTGCCACATCCACGCTTCCCCATCCAAGGTTCACACATTCATTAACTTTTGAAAACTCAAGAACAGCTCCTGGAACTCCAACTCCGAGTCCGATCACATCTTCCTTATCAAAACCATTTGCTTTGCTGTGATCATTCACTGCCTGTGCAATATCTGGCAGGATGTTCTTTCCATTTTCCTCAGTTCTTGTCTTGATCTCCCATTTCTCTTTTAATGTTCCATCTTCTCCAAACAGACCCATTTTTACTGTTGTTCCACCAATATCAATTCCATATAAATATTTCATATCATTTAATCCTCCATCTGACCTGTAACACGTTTATAAAGTTCTTCAGCAGCATTATATCCCATCTTCTTCTGTCTGTGATTGATCGCGGCTGCTTCTACGATGATCGCCAGATTACGCCCTGGACGAATTGGCAGTGTATGTGCTGCAACTTTATTGCCAAGATATTCTACGTATTTCTCTTCTAATCCTAAGCGGTCATAATCTGCATCTTTGTTCCAGTCTTCCAACTGAATGACCAGATTAATCTCCTGCTCCATCTTAACACTTTCAACACCATACAGATTCTTAACGTCAATAATACCGATTCCTCGCAGTTCGATAAAGAACCTTGTAACTTCCGGAGATGTTCCGATCAATGACTTCTTGCTGACCCTCTTGATCTCTACAACGTCATCAGATACCAGACGGTGTCCTCTTCGGATCAACTCTAAAGCTGCTTCACTCTTACCGATCCCACTCTCTCCTGTGATCAGGATTCCTTCACCAAATACATCGACTAAAACTCCATGGATCGTAATGCTTGGAGCCAATACAGTTCCCAGCCAGCGGATCACTTCTGCCATAAATTCAGATGTCGTATCCTGAGATATCAAAACCGGTACCCCATACTCTTTCGCAACTTTTATCATCATCTCACTTGGATGCAGATTCCTGCAAAATACGATAACTGGAATTCCCGCTCCGACAAATCTCTTATAAATATTTTTCGCATTTTCAACATCTTTTTCTACCTCTTCAATAAAAAGGTGTTCTGCTTTTCCGATGATCTGAACTCGATTCTGTGCAAAATTTTCAAAAAAACCTGCCAACTGTAATGCTGGACGGTTGATCTCTGCCTGTTCAATGTAAACTTCTTTTGAATTGATCTCTGGTGTTACTTCTTTTAAATTTAATTCCTTGACCATATCATATACTGATACTCTATGCTCTTTATCCATAATCTTTCTCTCTTTCTGCACCCTTGATTGTCTGTCTCTTTCTCTATTTTAACATATTTCCTTACTGCTTGGAATCGTGAAAAAACCCATAAATAGACTCTGCAGTACTTTGATTCATGCCAGGAACATTTAAAAGTTCCGTAACTGTTGCTGTCTTGATCTGTCCAAGATCTTTAAAATACTTCATTAATTCTTTTCGTCTCTTTGGTCCAACACCTTTGATGTCATCAAGAACAGAATGTACTTGCCCTTTTGCACGCAATGATCTGTGATATTCGATTGCAAAACGATGGGCTTCATCCTGTATCCTTGTCACAAGTAAAAATGCTTCGCTGTTTGGCGCAAATATGATTTCCTCGTTGTTATAATACAAGCCTCTCGTTCTATGATCATCATCTTTGACCATTCCACATACTGGAATATCAAGTCCCAAATGATCCAGCACACGAAGTGCAACATTGACCTGTCCTTTTCCTCCATCCATCATCAGAATATCCGGAAATTTTGTAAAACTGCCAAGTGTAGTGTCTTTTCCTTGTTCTTTCAGTTCTTCTAGCTCTTTCTTTCCATGAAGAAATCTTCTGGTCAAAACTTCTTCCATACTGGCATAGTCATCCGGACCTTCGATAGTTCTTAAACGAAACTTGCGATAATCTCTTCTTCTTGCTTTTCCTCTTTCAAATACGACCATGGATGCTACGGTCTGAAATCCACTGATATTAGAAATATCAAATGCCTCCATTCGATTCAAGCCTTCCATCCCGAGCAATTCTTCAATCTCATGAACTGCCCCGATCGTCCTTCTTTCTTCCCGTTTGATCTTTTCACGATCCATTCTTAATACATTCTGGGCATTTTCCTTTGCCATCTCTACCATCTTGTGTTTTTGCCCACGCACTGGTATCTTAAAATGTACTTTTGCTCCTCGTTTCTTCGACAACCATTCTTCAATGATCTCCTTTTCTGAAATATCATGTTCCAGAAAGATTTCCCCTGGAAGATAAGGTGTCCCCGCATAAAACTGTTTGACAAAAGCTCCTAAAACTTCTTCCTTTGAACTTTCCTCATCTGCTTCCATATGAAAATGTTCTCTTCCAAGAAGCTTTCCTTGGCGGATAAAGAAAATAGATACGACAACATCCTTATCATCCTGTGCCATTGCAATAATGTCACGGTCCTCAAACGCATACGTATTGATCTTCTGACGGTCCATGATCCGCTCAATACTCTTGAGCAAATCTCTGTATTCCATTGCCTGTTCAAATTCCAATTCATCCGATGCTTTTTGCATTTTCTCCTGAAGCATTTTTGCAACCTGTTTATAATTTCCATTTAGAAACTTGATTGTTTCTTCGATCTGTTTTGCATATTCTTCCTTGGATATATATCCTTGGCATGGTGCATCACACTGCTTGATCTGATAGTACAGGCAAGGCCTGTCCTTCCCTGTATCTTTTGGAAGTCTTCGGTTACAGGTACGGATCTTAAAGATCTTGCGAAGCAGCTCGATCGTATCATTTACTGCTCCTGCACTCGTATAAGGTCCGAAATACTTTCCTCCATCTGCTTTCATCTTCCTTGCCAGCATGATTCTTGGAAATTCTTCATTGACCGTTACTTTAATGTAAGGATAGCCTTTGTCATCTTTCAGTTTTGTATTATATTTTGGATGATGCTCTTTGATCAGATTGTTCTCAAGCACTAAAGCTTCCAGTTCTGAATCCGTGATGATATATTCAAAATAAGCAACATTCTTTACCATATGCTGAATCTTCACAGACAGATTCCTGCTGTCTTGAAAATACTGACGCACACGATTACATAACTTGATCGCTTTTCCAACGTAAATAATCTCATCTTTGCTATTATGCATTAAATAAACTCCAGGCTTTGCCGGAAGCTTCTTTAATTCCTGCTGAATATCATAGGCATTATTCTCATATATATCAAATATAATGAGCTGCTTAGGCTTGTGACTTACAAGCTGGCGGCACAGCTCTGAACCAATAGAACCGCCACCACCTGTTACCATAATGACCTTATCCTTAACATAACCCATGATAGATTCAATATCTACTTCAATCGGGTCTCTTCCAAGAAGGTCAAGCACATCAACATTACGGATAGAATTAACATTAATCTCTCCATCTACCATCTGATATACACCTGGCAGAATCTTAAGAGTACAATCAGTCTCTTTACAAATGTTTAATATATCCCTTTTAACTTCATTAGATGCTGATGGAATTGCAAATATAATCTCATCAATATCATAAAGCTTTGCTGCTTCCTTAATCTTGTCCCTTGTTCCTATAACCTTGACGCCTCGTATGTATTTACCAACCTTGCGGCGGTCATCATCAATAATACATGCAATATTAGAGTTGGCAAGATAGCTCGAATTCTGTATTTCTCTCATAATGACATTAGTTGCCTCTCCGGCACCAATAATCATTACATTGTTGGAAGTCTTAATATTTCTGTATTTGTTAAGAACAGTTCTTATCATTCTGTACATAAAACGACTTGCACATATTGCAATAATAAGGTATATTGCCGCATTAAAATAACAGCTTCTAGGAAGCATATTACCCATAATCTTATTACTTAAGAAATGCACTAATTCTACAATAATACACGCTTCAGCAATTCTGTACACCTCAGCTATACTCGCATACTGCCACAGACTGTGATAAAGTCTGAACAGCCAGAATATAAGCAGAGACATTATCGTGTACGGAAGCACGTTCTCTACATAATTACTAATATACTGAGGTTCTATAGATACAATACCTACATCAAATCTCATAATAAGCGACAGATATACGCATGCATTCAATAAAAATGTATCTGTTAAAAACAAGAAAAATCTTCTTACCAGAAGCTGTATTCTGTCCTTTTTAGTCTCACCCATCATCAGTTCCTCGTTTCTTTAGCAGGCTTTTTAGCTGCTAACCCACATACTGTACCAATTCCATAAGAAATATGCAACAGAAAAAACAAAAATGGCAATGCAAAACATGTTTTATTGCGCTCCTTCTTTGCTCCTATTACTGCAACAATCGACATAACTACTGCCAACAGCCAGTATGCTCCCCACATAAGTCCTGTAAGTCCATATACAATACGCGAAAAAATCGACTTCACAGCAAGCAGCTTACATGACACACTTGCAACTGTTGTAACAATAATAGCCATGACAAAAGCCCATGGAACAAAATGATATATAGAAAGGCATCCTGGACATACCTTGCTTGTCTTTCCAATCCAGTATCCATTAGCATATTTCTGCTTAAGCATCTTAGGAAGTGAACTTCTTGTATGCTGGTACGATATTATATCCGGACAGAATCTTAATTTAAACCCTGCTTTTCTCATACGGTAATGAATTTCATTATCCTCAGTTCTTGCAAGAGCCTCATTATAATGTCCGATTTTTTCAAAAACTTCCCTTCTATATGCAGCATGGAACAACGATTTCATATATATCTT
>ENA-OROE01002125-OROE01002125.1-human-gut-metagenome-genome-assembly--contig:-NODE-2125-length-10320-cov-1.949050_pt1 | contig 10320 bp, 10 predicted proteins | sample MGYA00242126_ERZ509044 | MGnify/ENA primary metagenome ERZ509044 (study PRJEB26280, sample SAMEA2338716) | human gut metagenome | biome: human gut; feature: human-associated habitat; material: faeces... | reverse complement strand
TGTCATCGGAGATGCCGTTCTGCCGTCCGTCGCCTCATACGTCGCATGCTCCGCACACCAGTAATTAATCTCCAGAATCGCCTCTAAAAGACTCATTCCGGCTACACGCCCCATAATCTGCTCATAAAAAAACGGTCTGCAGTCCGTAATGTCCTCGGAATTGATCCGGTCATACAGCACATAGTTTACAAACACATCCTCCGGCAGTTCCTTACACCATGCCACCTTCTCCCGCAGCATCAGCGCATGCTTCACGTACGAAAGAAAAAGGTCAAATCCATATTCTCCCGCATCCCTTACCGGCATCGTACCATACAGAAACTTCATCAGCACAGCCTCTTCCTCACTGCACTGTTTTAATTTTTCTTCGATAACAGGCATCACCGGAGCCAGAAGCTCTCTCCGTCTCTCAAATTTTTCCGTTGCATATTTTCTTAAATTTTCTGAGATCATGATTCTATCTATCCCTTCCTCTTTTTTTCTATCCGTCTCCACAACGTACATCCGCCCACCGGCGGCAGACGCCATGTGAAAAAGGATTCCTTGCGATTTTTCAGGAACACCGGAGCGAGGAGCCTTTTCACATACCGGCTGTGGGTCACTACGCTACATATTTTTCTTTATAAATGAAAGTAATTCTCCGCTGGGATCGCATTTATACTCCCAGAACATAATGCCCCCCATGCCCTTTTCTTTCAGATACGCAATTTTCACCCCAAGCGACTCGCAGTCCTCATAGCTGATAAATGTTTCCCCGTCAAACAGATACGGAACCTTTGCCTGCTCATCCCAATACCGGATAAATCCCCTCTTTCCGATCCAGCTCTCTTTGAGCTCGCCATAGTCACCGCCATATCCTCCGACCGTCTCTGCTTCCATTCCGAGCCCGTTGCGGCATCCGGCGCCTTTTACTCCATCCCATTTTCTGGAATAAAACGGTACGCCAAGGATCAGCTTCTCCATTGGAACGCCTGCATTTGCAAAACCGTTCACTGCCTTCTCCACACATGCGTCAAACAGGTTTCCCTCACTGTGATACAGCGCCGCATGATGTCCCGTCACCTTCTGGAAACCGCCCTGCAGATCATACGTCATCAGCTGCACATAATCCAGATACCGGGAGGCCTCCTTCATATCTGTCTGCAGTGCAAAATAAACATCTCCGCCGACTGCTGTCGTTACAAGCATGCCTTCTCTGTACGCATCCAGTGTCTTCCGAAGCTCCGCCAGAAGCAGCGTATAATTCTCTTTATCCGATCTGTCCGACGCAATTCCTGCCAGCGATGTGCCCGGATACTCCCAGTCAATATCAATACCGTCCAGACCATACTCCTTCACAATTGCAAGCGCACTCGCAGCAAACCGCTCTCTTCCCTCTTTTGTTCTCGCCGACTGGGAAAAGCCGTCTGCTCCCCAGCCTCCTACGGACAATACAATTTTCAGCTCTGGGTTGCTTTTCCGAATGGATACTATTCCATCCCGTGCATCCTTTGCATCCCATACAACTTCTCCGTCCCGGATCAGACCAAATGCAATATTGATCACGGTAAGTGCCCGCACATCCTCTTCTCGCATATGATTTAAATCCGCCGTATTTACATAGCCAATTATTCTCTTCATCTCATAAGCTCCTCTGTCCGAATCGTTTTACTCATTAAATGTTACGACTTCCCCGTGTCCCAGATTGTAGGTGATCTCATCCTCAAGCTCCACCTTCACAACCGTTGCAAACGGATGAATGCTCATCTCTCCGGCCCAGATCCAGAGCGTTCCCGGAATGCCGCTCCATGGAAGTGAACCTGTGTAGGAGAACCGGAGCTCCTCTCCCGTATGCAGAACCGTCACCCTTTTTACCGGTGTTTTAATGCCTTTCACACACAGTGTCTCCTGCGGCTTATCATAGACGAAAAGATACATCGTCTTCTTATCCGCCGAAATCGTGCTTCCGCCGAGGAAATGATTGTAATCCAGTCCTTTTTCTGTTCCAAATACCGCTTCCTTATGGTCATGAATCCATCCGCCCAGATCCAGAAGAACTTTCTCCTGGCGTTCATCCAGCGTTCCGTCCTCCTTCGGTCCGATATCCAGCAGCATTCTTCCTCCAAGGGTGATACAGTCGCAGAACATGCGCACAATCTGACCGCTGCTCTTGTAATCATTGTCCGATGGACGATATCCCCAGGAATCGTTGATTGTCGTACAGAATTCCCACTCGCCTTTCGGTCCGTACAGCGGAATTCCCTGCTCCGGTGTCTCATAATCTCCATAGCCCTGCATTCTCGAATTCAATACAACGTTCGGATTCAGGGTATGCAGATATTCCCTGAATTCCGGCATCTTCCACTGTGCCGCGCTCCGTTCCCAGTCACCATCAAACCATAAAAGATCCACCGTTCCGTAATTTGACATCAGTTCTTTTAACTGATGATTGTTGAATTCCAGAAACTCCTGCCATTTCTCCGGCTCCTCCTCTTTTCCGGCCGGGGAACCATAGATATCGTTCAGACAGTCTTCTTTTTTCATTCCTTCCGGGTAAACCGTGCGGTACCGCGGATCCGACCAGTCGATCAGCGAATAATAAAGGCCGACCTTCAGACCTGCCTCACGCATGGCAGCTGTATACTCTTTTACAAGGTCGCGCGCTGCCGGTGTTTTCTTCACAACACTTAAATCACTGTATCCGGTATCAAACAGTGCCACGCCGTCATGGTGCTTCGCTGTCATAACCACGTACTGCGCACCTGCTTTTTGAAACAGCTCCGCCCATTTTTTCGCATCAAACTTCGATGCTGTAAAGCCTTCACACTGTTTCATGTAATCTTCATAAGAAATATTTCCGTTGTGGAACGACCATGACTCTGACACATCACCCACCGCATAAATCCCATAATGGATAAAAATGCCCAGCTTCGCGTTCCGAAACCAGTCCTGCATCATCTCTTCCAGCTCCTCCTTTTTTTGTACTCCCGGATTAAAAGACTCCGGGCATAGCTTTTTTATCCGATCTAATTACCCCTTTATTGTTTCTTCCCATTATATCAGTTCTTGCCCAAAAAGAAAGGCATATTACCGTTTTACACTGTAATATGCCTTTTTTCACGCCACAGGAAATATCGTTACCTTTTCCTGTTTATTTCGCGATTTCCTCGATACCCTGAGTTGCTACCCAGTCCTCAAGTCCCAGAGAGTACATACCATCTACATAAGCCTGCCAGTCAGCATCGTTGTCAATGTCAAGCTCGCCGCATACGAACTGCGCCTGCTGCTGCTCAAAGAAATCTTTGATTGCTGTGTTCGTATCAGAGAAGGTATCAATTTTATCCAAGTCAATCCAGTAGGACGGAATAATTTCTTTGGTCAGATTTGCCTCATAAGCTTCCTCTGTTGCTTTTTTCTCATCATACATCGGATGCTCTTCTACAAACTCGAAGTCTGCCGGCAGATATTTCGGCAAAGACTGCGGCCACAGATTGCCCCAGGAATATTTTTCCTGATCTTCCTCAGACAGTGTGGTGGTGTCAATCGCATGGTATCCGTCATCCTCTTTGTTTACAATCACACCAACCGGTCCTCTGTTGCAGCCGATGCCGTTCTCCAGTGCGAATGCATTGTCAAACCAGCGGCAGATGATTTCCGGATGCTCTGCCTTGTTTGTGATGACAGCCTGGGTTCTGTATACGCTGAAGCCTTCCGTATCGCGCAGCCAGATTCCGTCTTTGTCTGTGTTCAGAACAGGCATGGAGTCGAAATCGCCTCTTTCCTCTGCAGCCGGGATTCCGGTAAACTCTCCGCTTCCGTATGCGATGGAAACGCCGTACAGGTCCTGATTTCCTTTACCTTCCCATGTGGAGCTGTCCTGTGTGTAAAGCTCTACGTCTACGAGTCCTTCTGCATACAGTTTGTGGAACCAGGAAAGGAACTCACGGTATGTATCGCTGACACCGCCGTAAACAACCTTTTCATTCTGGATTGCAATACCAAGTTTGTTCATCGGAAGTCCGAAGTAACCGGCCATAGCCTCGATATGTTTGTTGTTCGGGTCGGTAGAGAACGGGATTTCATCGGAAGCGTCACCGTTGCCGTTTGCATCCTGCTCTTTGAAGGCTTTCAAGACTGCCTCAAACTCGTCTGTAGTGGTCGGCATGCTCATGCCAACATTCTCCAGCCATTTCGTATTGATGTATGGGCTGTATCCAACGGTTGAATCGGCACATACGTACGGAATTGTGTAGATGTGTCCGTCCGGTGCTGTCATTTTTTCTCTTACACCCGGCAGATCCAGGATCGCAGAAATGTTCGGGCAATATTTCTCAAAATAATCTTCCAGCGGAATGAATACGCCCTGGTTTACACCATAGGTCAGGATTGCATTGTCGTTTAAGGTCCATCCGCCGATCACATCTGCGTAATCTCCGGAGTTCAGGTCCAGATTCAGTCTCTCTGTTGCTGTTTCATATGGATAAATTTTCAGGTCAACGTCTACATTGGTCTGTTTTTTGAACTCATCGAGCATGATAAACTCGCCGGATTCGCTGGAATCATCGCAGAAGATGGAGAAGGTGTAAGCTCCCTCATCTACCAGCGGAAGGCCTTCCTGATACATAATGCCGTTTACTTTTCCGTCCTCATCCACGGTGTCGTTTGCTGCGGATGCTGCAGAAGTACTCTTTGCCGAGCTGCTTCCCTTATCACTTCCGCATCCGGTAAACATAGATGCCACCATTACTGCAGTTAAAACTGCTGCGACTGCTTTTCTTTTCATGATTTTTCCCTCCTGTGTTGTTCCGGCGGCATTTTCCCGCCGGAAGCGCTTTTGCCTGTCCGTTGTCCGGACCCTTTATTTACATACCGCTGTTTCCTGTGCGGCAGATAAATCGTTAAATAAGTTTCTGCTGTAAATCAACCCTTCATGGATCCGATCATAACGCCTTTTACAAAGTGCTTCTGCACCAGTGGGTACATAACCAGAACCGGGATACTGCTGATGATGATCAGCGAGTATTTCATAACATCGATCAGCTGCTGTTTTTCCTGCAGTGCTGCTCTTGCTGCTGCAGTTGTTGCTGTCTGGGACAGCGCGGTCTGGTTCGTGATCAGGATGTTACGCAGAACCAGCTGCAACGGATATTTCGCCTTGTCCGAAATATAAACGAGTGCCGAGAAGTATGAGTTCCAGTGGCCGACACCATAATACAGAACCAGAATTGCGATGATCGCTTTGGAAAGCGGAAGTGCAATCTGGAAAAAGAATCTCGCCTGGGTACAGCCGTCAATTTCAGCTGCCTCATACAGCTCTTCCGAAATATTCGACTTGAAGAAGGTTCTTGCCACGATCATGTTGTAGACGCTTAAGCAACCAGGGAGAATCAGTGCCCAGATGGTGTTCAGCATCTGCAGTCTCTGAATAACCAGGTAAGTAGGGATCAGACCGCCACCGAAGAACATGGTAATCAGATAAAAAATGCTGATCGGTTTCTTTCCGGAGAAATTGCTTCTGGAAAGTGCATACGATGTCGGAAGCGTTACGATCAGATTGACCATGACACCGCAGAAGGTGATGATCAGAGAGTTTAAAAAGCCTCTCATAACCTGGTCGTTTTTAAATACTTCTGCGTAGCCCTTCAGGGTAAATCCAATCGGACGAAGCAGTACTTTACCACTCGATACGGCGCTTGGCGCGCTGATGGATGAAATGATAACCCAGTACAGCGGATATGCCACAACAAACAGAACCAGCGTCAGAATAATGAAGCAGGCTGCGTCAAAAACGACATCCTCTTTGCATCGTTTCATTTTCTTTTTTGTCACTGCGGTATTTTCTTTACTCATGTTTTCGTTTCCTCCTACCACAGGCTGTTGCCCGAAAGTTTATCAGATATCGTATTGACAATAATCAGCATAACCATGTTTACGATGGTGTTAAACAGACCGATTGCTGAAGAATACGACATATCGTTGTTGATCAGACCGACCTTATAGACGTAGGTGGAAATGATCTCGGATACACTGGCATTCAGGTTGTTCTGCAGAAGGAAGGCTTTTTCGAAGCCGACGGAAAGAATGCTTCCGCAGTTCATAATCAGAAGAATGGTCGCGGTCGGCATGATCAGCGGAAGGTCGATGTGACGGATCAGCTGTAATTTCGTCGCGCCGTCTACCTTTGCCGCTTCATGCAGCTCCGGGCTGATGCCGGCGAGTGCTGCGAAGTAAATAACAGAGCTCCATCCTGTACTCTGCCATACGCCGGTCCACACATAAATGTGTCTCCAGTACGCTTTCTTTGCCATGAAGTTGACCGCCGGAATTCCGATTGCTTCCAGTACGTGGTTGATGACACCGACGGACGGAGACAGGAACAGAATGATCATACCGCACATAACTACGGTGGAAATGAAGTTCGGCGCGTAGGTGACGGTCTGGATCACTTTCCGGTATCTCTTATGGCGGAAGGAGTTCAGCATCAGTGCCAGGATGATCGGAATCGGGAATGATACGACCAGTCCGTACAGACTCAGGATCAACGTGTTCTTGATGGTGGATGCAAAGTATGGAGAGTTGAAGAATCTCTCAAAGTAGTACATGCCTACCCACGGGCTCTTAGTGATTCCGGCCGTCGCATTGAAGCGGCGGAACGCGATCTGTACACCATACATCGGAATGTAGCTGAAGATGAATGTCAGGATCACGCCCGGAACACAGAAAAGCCAAAGCGAGATGTCTCTCTTAAAGGCGCGGATGGTACGGCCTTTTTTCTTTGCTTTTGTTGGTTTCTCTTTCATTTCTCTCTTTCCTCCCTTTTAAAGGTTTCGTGTTTTCCTTGATTGTCGCATTTCCGGTCGTAAACATTTTGAACATTTTGCTTTCGCATCATCCTCGCGTGTTCCTTCTTTTTTGTGCAACTGCTACAATCAAATCTGTGATTTAAGATTTATCCAACACTGTTTTGTTGAATTTATTTTACCTTTTGTTACCTTATTTGTCAACCATTAATTGAACATATATACCAGTTTGTTACTTTTACGCAATTTAAGCAGGCGTTTTTTAGGCACTTTTCCTATATTTCGACGCGTTTTTCGGTTTTTCTGTCCCTTGCGGCCGTGATCCATGTTATCTTTTTTCGTATTTTCGTCCATTTCAAAGAAACAAAAAGGGAGAAAATACGTCGTTTTGTTTCGCAACATATTTTCTCCCTTTGTTCAGTTTTATTACTTTTTATATTATCTTCCGTCAAGCCTTACATTTCAGTTACATTTCCGCTCCACCATTTCTCTGCTCCATCCTCGAGCATCAGCTCATAGTCATGGCAGATCACTTCCGGTTTTCCCGGAATCTGGACAAAGTTCATCTCCTCTTTGGAAAGCTGGAACGAAACTTCTTTTTTCTCACCCGGTGCAAGAGAAATTCTGGTAAAAGGAATGGCAGTGCTTGAAAAGCTGCACTTTCTACACCATAAGGAGGCGCGTATTGAAAAACTGAATGCATCAATGGATCAGTACCGGGATACAGCAGTTTTTCTGAAGGAACACAAGCAGGTGATCGTGAATGTATTTGCGATCACCATGTTCCAGCGGTTTGCGCTGTTTACAGCTACATGGTTTGTATATAAGGCATTTGGACTGTCCGGAACGAATGCATTCGTGATCATTCTTCTGCAGTCTGTGATTTCAGTTTCTGTGGATATGCTGCCACTGCCAGGCGGTATGGGCATCAGTGAAAAACTGTTTTCGATGATTTTTGAGCCGGTTTTTGGAAGTGCACTTTTGATTCCGGGAATGATCTTAAGCAGAGGACTTGGATATTATACAGAATTACTGATCAGTGCAATTTTTACGATCGTGGCGAATTTTACAATAGGAAGAAACTTAAGGAAGAAAGCATAAATAAATGGAGAGTTATTCTGATAAGAATAAAAATAAGGGGGAAATAAAATGTTAGGTGTTTATGATTACACAGTTATACTTACATATATCAGTCTGTGGATTTCGATTGGTGGGATGATGCTGTCATTGAATGGACATCTGGATCTTGCAGTATTGTGTCTTGCACTGTCTGGTCTGTGTGATATGTTTGATGGGAAGATTGCAAGAACAAAGAAGGATAGAACAGAAATAGAGAAACGTTTTGGAATCCAGATTGATTCCCTGTGTGACATTGTCTGTTTTGGAGTTGGACCGGCGATCATCTGTTATTGTATGGGAATGAATGGGATTGTCGGTGTTCTTATTCTTATGTTTTATGTGTTGGCAGGATTGATCCGTCTGGCATGGTTTAATGTAACAGAAGAGTGCAGGCAGGATGAGACAACAGAGAACAGAAAGTGTTATCAGGGATTGCCGATCACATCCATGTCGATCGCATTACCGATTCTTGTTGTGCTTCGCCCATTTTTGCACTGTGATTTCAGAATTGCACTGCATGCGATGGTTCTTCTTGTAGGACTTCTGTTTGTTATGGATTTCAAATTAAAAAAGCCGGGGAATAAGACACTTTCTGCATTAGTCGGAGTAGTAGCGGTTGCAGTAGTCTGGACATTGAGACGAAGATTCATGTAAGAGGAGAGATTATGATTTATGCAGACAGAAACGGAAACAGGATGGAGAAAACAACAGGGCAGGACAGATTCCTGGAATATATCTATGGACATACATTGACAAGAATGATGCTGAAACCATTGCTTGGTTCCAGGGTATCCCGACTTGGCGGAAAAGTGCTGGACAGCAGAGTGTCCAAGCTGTTGATTCCATCGTTTGTCAGAAAGAATCAGATTGATCTGTCAATCTATGAAAAGAAACATTATTCTTCTTATAATGACTTTTTTACGCGTAAGATTTTAGCAGAGGAACGTCCGATTGACGGAAGAAAAGAAGTACTGATCAGTCCTTGTGACGGGAAAGTGACAGTTTGTCCGATTCAAAGGGATGGACTTTTTCTTATCAAACAGACACAGTATACAGTCCGTAGTCTTCTGAAGGATGAAAAGCTTGCGAAACGCTATGAAGGTGGAACAGCTTATATAATCCGTCTCACGGTGGATGATTACCACAGATATTGTTATGTGGCAGATGGTGTGAAATCTGCACAGCGAAAGATCAGAGGAGTATTTCATACAGTAAATCCGGTGGCAAATGACTATGCTCCGATTTACAAGATGAATACAAGGGAATATTGTCTTGTACAGACAGAAGAACTGGGAACCGTTTTGCAGATGGAAGTTGGTGCTCTTATGGTTGGACGGATTAAGAATCATAAAAAGAAAGTATCTGTTGTACACCGGGGAGAAGAAAAAGGAATGTTCGAGTTTGGCGGGTCTACAGTCGTTCTTTTGACAGAGCCGGGAAAAGTGCAGACGGATAAAGATCTGGTGAGAAACAGTGCAACCGGTGCAGAGACATTGGTAAAGATGGGTGAGAAAATCGGTGAAAAATGTCAGAAAGAACCGTTTTCGGGCGAGAACTGAGGATTTTCTATAGCTTTCTAAATTAAAGTGTGCTAAAATGGCTGTGTTTGTTGATGAAACACAGCCATTTGTGATATTCTAGTATTGAACATTTACTTAAGGTAAGAAATATCGTTAAGGGGTAAGAAAATGAAATACGAGAAGATGAACAATCTCTTTCTGCGTCAGTCCTATCTGGATTCCTGGGAAGATTATGAAAGAAGTTTAAAGAAAAAAAGCTTTATCAAATGGGATTATATTATATTGACAGCATCAAATGAAGCACAGGCAACGGCTTATCGAAATCAGATCGAGAACCGTCTGGAAAAAGGTCTTCTTCCGGAAGAGACAACGTATGCGGTTCTTCCGGATCCGGAGGGAAAACGTGTGGGATCAGGAGGCGCTACATTTCAGGTGATGCGTTATATTGCAGACCAGGAGCCTGAGAGAGAGAATCCTTTTAAGAATCGTAGAATTCTTGTGATTCATTCAGGTGGTGACAGTAAGAGAGTGCCGCAGTATTCTGCAATCGGCAAGCTTTTCTCACCGGTTCCAAGAGAATTGCCGGATGGAAGAAGTTCCACTTTATTTGATGAGTTTATTGTAGGAATGTCAGGAGTTCCATCCAGAATCCAGGAGGGAATGCTTGTTTTGTCAGGTGATGTATTGCTTCTGTTTAATCCACTTCAGATTGATGCGCAGTTTGATGGAGCAGCAGCAATTTCCATTAAAGAGCCGGTAGCTACAGGAAAGAATCATGGCGTATTTCTGAACGATGGACATGATTATGTAAAGTGTTTTCTTCATAAACAGACAGAAGAGCGTTTGCGAGAGATGGGAGCTGTTAATAAAGCAGGAAATGTAGACCTTGATACAGGTGCGGT
>ENA-OROE01002116-OROE01002116.1-human-gut-metagenome-genome-assembly--contig:-NODE-2116-length-10373-cov-5.809265_pt1 | contig 10373 bp, 6 predicted proteins | sample MGYA00242126_ERZ509044 | MGnify/ENA primary metagenome ERZ509044 (study PRJEB26280, sample SAMEA2338716) | human gut metagenome | biome: human gut; feature: human-associated habitat; material: faeces... | reverse complement strand
TCCACTGTGGATTTTTTATTTTATTTTTTGTTCAAGTTGATTATACAATCTACCTTTAAAAATTTTTATTTATCAATCTTCTCTTATCTATATATATTTCTCCGTTAACCGCGTTTTGAAAAGCGCTGTTAGCAGGATTAACAAATCTGCCCATCTGCTTTAACATCCTCGCATTTCACGTTACTTCTATAATAGAATTATAGCACAAAGGACTACTGCAGTATATAATAAACAGCATTGGAAATTATCTACTCTATCCCGACACTCCTGCATATAAAATCATTTTCAAACAAAAACAGAGAATAGTGCTGTTATACACTATCCTCTACTTTTTATTCCACCAATCAACTGTCACGATTGGACTAATTCTGGTGGAGGTGAGGGGAGTCGAACCCCTGTCCGAAAATATTGCCATACAACTTTCTCCGAGCGCAGACGTCATACTTTATTTCGCGCTGCGATTGCCTGACGACGGGCCTTCACATTGCTATCCTAAAGAGTTTCCCTTAAAGCCTATAGGAATCAGCCTTAAGGTATCCCACTATTGACTGTCATTCCTCACCCGCGGGAAGAGGCTCAGAGACAGTTAGCAGATTAAGCTGCTAAAGCGTATTCTTGTTCAGCGTTTATATTTAAACGTGCCCACCGATTATCGTGCAGATGGAACCACGGCTCGCTTATCATACCGCACCTACCCCCGTCGAAACCAGTACACCCCCAGATAGGGAATATATCGGTGAAAGAGCCGATACGCTACAATGATATTGTACTATGCTTTAGTCAAAAAGTCAAATAGCATATTATGAATAAATTGTGACGTCTTTTACAATAAATTCAGCAGCTCTTCTTTAGACATCGTAAAGATGCTATTACGTCCATCAACAGACAAAATGCTTTCAGCCAAATTCTGTTTATCGTTCTGCATCTTTAAGATTTTTTCTTCAATAGAGTTTTTCGCCACCAGCTTATAAACAGAAACAACCTTTTCCTGCCCAATGCGATGCGCTCTATCTGTCGCCTGATTTTGTGCTGCAACGTTCCACCACGGATCATAATGAATCACCACATCTGCTCCGGTCAGATTCAAACCGGTACCGCCAGCCTTGAGCGAAATAAGAAATACAGGTATAGCATCATTATTAAAGGCACGCACCAGTTCAAGCCTTTTCTCCTTAGGCGTTTCACCGGTAATCTTATAGTACCCAATGCCTTCTCGCTGCAAATCATCAGCCAAAAGCTCCAGCATAGATTTAAACTGAGAAAAAATCAGTACCTTATGCTCGCCTGCAATCGCACTTTGCACCATCTCCAGGCACAGTTCCCGCTTAGCAGAAGCACCTTCATAATTACTGAACGCCAAACCAGGATCACAGCAAATCTGACGCAAACGCATCAGCTCTGCCAAAATCTGTATTTTGCTCTTAGAAAGCTCTTCTTCACTCTGCGACTGCACCAATTTGAGCGTTTTTACAACCTGCCCATCATAAAGCGCCTGCTGCTTGGCATCAAAGCACGCGATACGCACCTCTTCGATTTTTTCCGGCAGTTCGTTTAAAACATCCTTCTTTAAACGTCGCAAAATAAATGGTGCTATTAATTGCTTTAAGCGCTTGGCAGCAGCTTCATCATTGCTTTTAACAATAGGCTGCTCAAGCTCCTTTTTAAAACAACTATATTCATACAAATAGCCCGGCATCAGATAATCAAAAATGCTCCAGAGTTCACTTAAGCGATTCTCGATAGGTGTGCCCGTAAGTGCAAAGCGGTGCTTACTTTTAATCAGCTTAACCGATTTTGCTGCAGCCGTAGTATGATTTTTTATAAATTGGGCTTCGTCGATAAATTCATAATTAAAGGTCTTGCCCTCATAAGCAGATATATCACGCTTCAATAAATCATAAGAGGTAATAGCTACATCATAACCGGTAAGCTGAGCAATTTTTTCTTCCCGCTCTTTTTGTGTCCCAACAATTAAATTAATCTTTAAAGCTGGTGCAAAACGTGTAAATTCTTCCTGCCAATTATAAATAAGCGAAGCAGGACAAACTATCAGCGATGTTCCCTCTTCACCTGCTTCTTTAGCAGCTGCTAAAACAGCTATGCTTTGCAGGGTTTTACCAAGCCCCATGTCATCTGCCAAAACACCGCCAAAACCATAAGCTGCCAAAGTTCGTAGCCATTTATAACCATATTCCTGATAATTGCGCATTATTTTAGCTAAAGATGGCGGCACTTCAAAGTCAGATTCATTGATAACCTTGAATTCCTTAATAAGCCTGCGAAAATTGCTATCACGCTCTGTATATAAATCTGCATTTTGCTCCAGCATTTTATCCAAATAAAATGCCCTGTAAGCAGGCAGCTGCATTTTTCCTTTAACAAAATCCTTGGGGGCAATCCGCATAGCCGTAAACATATCTGCTAATTCTTCAATAGCCTTATCAGTAATATTGACAAAGTCACCATTACGCAGACGATGATATTTTTTCTTGTTTTTATAACTGCCTATGATAGCCAACAAATCCTCCAGCGAAATTTCACTGATACTCAGCGACAAATCCATTAAGCCGCTGTCAATGCTTACACCAACACTGACACTAACTTTATTGTGGATTTTAATACGCTGAAAAGAATCCGTGCTGTTCACATCACCTAACTCCATAAGCTGGGCAACACCATTTTCCAGGAACTGCCACATGACGTCTTCATCTTTATCAATAACAAAAGCAAGCTCAGTCATATCAACGTCATTAAAATAATAGTGAAGCAGTTCTACAAGCTGCTTTTCCTTATCTTCGTCTCTGCTGGCAGCAATCATGTTACCAGCTAAAGCATCCAGCAGATTATATTGCTCTTCACCATAGCAGGCTTTGGCCACACAAAAAATTTTGCCTTGCTGATAATCCAAAAAGAAGGAAAATTTTACCTCCGGCTGCAGATATTTTTCAATAACAGCCGCATCATGTTCAATTATCTGTGCACAGCTTCCCAGCTCCGGCAATACCTGATAATAAAACCTGTTCAAATCCTTATGACCTATTTTCAGGCTAACCTTACCATTTTCACTATGTTTAAGCAAAGGCTGTAATTTATTAAAAAGATCAATATCCATACGGTTCAAATAATATTCATCAGCAAAGTAAGCAAATTTAGAACCTTGATACACCTTAGGCAGCTTGCACTCCACATTGATTCCTTTAAATACACCCTTCTTATTCATATCAGGAGAAAGAATCAGGGTTACATCCAGATTTTTATCACGAAAGCCTAAGATAAGCTTTTTGCTACTGTCGTTAAGCTTACACTTTGCTTCAATTTTTGTACCGCTCGCCAGCTCGTAAAAACTGTCTAACGTCTTGCCAAACAGCAAAATACTGTTTCCTGAAGCAATGCTTTTAACCGGTACGCCATAACTGCGATATTTCATATTTTCAGCAGTACGAAAATTATCTTCTTCCACAACCTCCCTAAGCAGAGTGTAATACTTATCTGCAGCTTCCGTAAATTTCTCTATACTGAAATTAATACTATCCTTGCTGCCCAAAGCATGTTCTGCGCTAAATCTATATTCCTTCACTAACAAGGGGATATTTTTGACAACGAACAGCTTGTCCCTGCCAATTTTAAAGGAAAGATTTAACTCATCCTCACTAAGCTCCAACCGAGGCACAAGCTGCACTATTCTCGCATTAGCATGCTTTTGCATAACAGGTATTAACGATTTCGGCTTGCTGCTATAAAGCTCCAGCAATTCCCTTCCGGCAGTGCTGGTGTAATCGCCAGGATTATGTTCTTTAATGTAAGCATCAATCAAAAAAAGAAAAGCCATAAGGTAGGCATTAAATTTAAACCTCTTAGCTTCCGGTGACCAATGCGCAAAATAACTAAACTGTGCTCGCGGCACGCTGCATTCTATAGCTAAAATATCATCTTCTGAAAAAACAATCTTTAACGGATAACGTCCATTGCTAAAGAAGGCATATCCTTCTATACGGGCTGTTAAGATTGTTTTCGAATCAGGCGAATAGAAATTATTTTCTTCTGTATCACAAGATGTCAAAACAACATCCTGCTGCTGCACCAGTTTTTTAGCTTTTTCATAAGCTTCTTCAGTACAACAAACTTTGCTGGTTATTTCTGCCAGATTAAAAATGCATTCATCATAATCACTGGCAGAAAAAGACGGCTTAATGAATGTCTTATTATTTTTATCCAAAAATTCATTAATGCGCTCATCATCAAAAAAGCCTTCTTGCTCGGCTAAAAATAAGGCAGCAGCCAGATGCTTACATGGTCCTGTAGCATTATATGGACAAGAGCAGTCCATAGCAAGCTTATGGTTTTCAGTTATTTTTACATGCACGTGATATAACTTCCTGCCAAATACATAGGCCTCCAAGGACAATCCATCGATAATAATATCATCTATATTGCCTTCACGATAATATTCTCTGCCTCTTTGTAGTATTTTCCAAGGAAAATAATTTTGCCACTTCACTGTCGCAACACTCCTGTACCCTTCATGCAAAAAGCTCTCTTAAGCACACCAATACACTTCCGGCGCACTCAAGAGAGCTACCTGTTTTACCTGTTCCTGTCCTTCAGCGCGCGCTCCATCTCGCGCTTAGCGTCGCGCTTTGCCATATCCTGACGCTTATCGTACAGCTTTTTGCCAACTGCCAGCGCCAGCTCCATCTTCACCAGACCATGCTTAAAGTACAGCTTGAGCGGTACAAGCGCATAGCCCTTTTCCTTCACCTTGCCGATGAGCTTGTTAATCTCTGCACGGTGCAGCAAAAGACGACGGCTGCGCAGCGGGTCATGGTTAAAGATGTTGCCATGGTCGTAGGGACTGATGTGCAGATTATACACAAAGACCTCCGCCTGACGTGTTACCTGCGCATAGCTGTCCTTCATATTCGCCTTGCCTGCACGCAGGGACTTTACCTCCGTACCGGTCAGCGCAATGCCTGCCTCAAAGGTTTCGTAAATGGTAAAGTCATGGCGTGCCTTACGATTTTCTGCTATAATTTTAATCTTTTGTTCTGCCATAATTATCTGCTTTTCCTATTCTTTTTTCTGCTCTTTTTACCGGACTTGCTGCCGCCCTTAGAACTGCTCTTAGGCGCAGGCTTGCCGTGCTTGGCGCTGCGGCGTCCGGCCTCTTTATTCTTCGCACCCTTGTGCTTTTTCTTCTGCGTTTCCGCACTCAGAGCGATGCTCTGCGTGCTGCGTCCGCTACTCGGCTTCTGCTTCATCAGCAGCTGCTGGCGGATGTGCTCACGCACGCCTGCGTTCTCCCCTGCCATGATGAAGTCGATGCTTACGTCGCTGATATTTACCTGCAGCACCTCAATGCGCACCTTATCGCCCAGGCGATAGGTGTGACCGCTGTGCGTGCCGACAAGGGCATAACGCTCCTCGTAATATTCGTAGTAATCATCCATCAGGCTGGAAATATGCACCAGGCCCTCAACACCGTTCTCCAGCTCAACGAACATGCCAAAAGCCGTCACGCCGGAAATAACGCCGTCAAATTCTTCGCCGATATGGTCTGCCATATATTCGCACATCTTGAGGTCAACGGTTGCACGCTCGGCATCCGCTGCCGCACGCTCGCGAATAGAGGAATGATCGGCAATAACGTCCAGCTTATCGCCCAGCTTTTCGGCATCTGCTTCCTTCAGTGTGGGCTTTGTCATCCAGGCGCGCAGCAGGCGATGCACAATCAGGTCGGGATAACGGCGGATTGGCGAGGTAAAGTGCGTGTAGTACTTCGCCGCCAAGCCGAAGTGACCGATGTTGTCCGTCTGGTAAACTGCCTGCTTCATGGAGCGCAGCGCTACCGTAGTTACCAATCGTTCTTCCGGACGGCCGGCGATTTCCTTCACGGCCTGCTGAATATCCTTCGGCTCCGTTTCTTCCTTAGGGATAAATTTAATATTAAAGTTTGCCAGCAGCTTAGCGAACTCCTGCATCTTTTCCTCGCTTGGAATATCATGCACGCGGTAGATAAACGGCCAGTGCTGGTTAAACATATGCTGTGCAACTGTTTCGTTGGCCGCCAGCATAAACTCCTCGATAATCGACTCCGCATTGCCGTGAATGCGCTGCACAATCTCAATCGGGTGCAGCTTTTCGTCCAGAATAACCTTCTGCTCCGGCAAATCAAAGTCTACTGCGCCACGGCGCGCACGCTTGTCATGCAAAATCTGGCGCAAAATATCCATGCGGGCAATCATCGGCAAAATGTCCTCATACTTGTCGCACATTTCCTTGTCGCCTGCCAAAATTGCACGCACAATATTGTAGCTCAGGCGGTGACGTACATTGATAACCGCCGGGAAAATCTCGTAGCTGAGCACCTTGCCCATTTTATCGATATGCATCTCGCAAGCCATGGACAAACGGTCCTCACCTGCATTCAGGCTGCAAATACCGTTCGACAGACGCTCCGGCAGCATCGGCAGTACGCGGTCGACAAGATAAACGCTTGTGCCGCGCTCTCTTGCTTCCTTATCCAGCACGCTGTCCTCCGTAACATAATAGCTGACGTCCGCAATATAAACGCCTAGCAAGTATTCGTTATCGTTAATCTGCTCTACGTAAACAGCATCGTCCAAGTCCTTGGCATCCTCACCATCGACGGTTACGACAGTGCGCTCACGCAGGTCACGGCGACCTGCCAGCTCGCTCTTTTTAATAGACTTCGGCACCTTGCGCGAAGCCTCTAGCACCTCCTCCGGGAAGGTCAGCGGCAAGTCATTCTGCTTGATAATCGACAGAATTTCCAAGCCAACATCACCGATGTTGCCCAAAACCTCGGTAACCTTGCCCTCGGCCTTGCGGTGCTCCTGCGGCCATTCGGTAATTTCTACTACTACCTTCTGACCATCCTTCGCACCGTTAAAATGCTTGCGCATAACATATACATCCTGACCGATACGCTTATCGTCAGGCGTTACAAAAGCGAAATCACCGGTCTGGTGGAAAACGCCTACTACCTTATTATTAGCATGCGTGATAATACGCAGGATTTCGCCCTCAGGCTTTTTGCCCTGCGCCGCATTATTTACACGCGCCAGCACGCGGTCATTGTTCATCGCACCATGCAGAGCACGCGGCGGAATGAACACGTCCGGTCTGTCGCCCTTGTTATCCGGAATAACAAAGCCAAAGCCCTTGCTCGTCAGCTGAAAGCGTCCTGCAACCAGGCCCATTTTCTCCGGCAGGCCGTATGTTTCAAAGCGTGTTTTGATAATCTCGCCGTTCTGCTCCAGCGCCAACAGCTCGTCCCAAAACTTGTTGGGATTTACGTCATTCCCCAGCGCATCCACCAACTCCTCCGAGGTCATCGGCGCATAGCTGCCATCACGCATCAGGCTTAAAATTTTTTCTCGTACGTCCTTCGTCTGCATAATCTTTACCTCTATTCTTCTTCACCCTCGCCTGCGGCGAGCTTGCTCGACGGTTGCGGTGTTTCGTCCACAATCATCATCTTCGACAGACATTCCGCCAACAGCGTACCATCCTTTTGGCAGATTGTACCCTGCATTTCAACCATGCGCCCCTTGCGCTTCAGCTCACGCCCGGTGCAGACAACCTCCTCACCGATTGCCAGCGGCTGACGGTAGCGGATTTCAATTTTCGCCGTATAGGAAGGCTTGCCCTCCTTGGCAAAAAGATAATTGCCTGTCACCTCATCAAGCAGCACTGCCACCAAACCGCCATGCATGCGACCAGGATAGCTTTGGTGCTCCCGCCGCGGCGTAAAATACGCTGTGCACTTGTCGTCGTCAATTTCAAAACGCATATGTAAACCGCTGGGATTATCCTTGCCACAGGCAAAGCACCAGCTGTATTCGTTGTTATTTAATATTGCCTTATCCATATTTCTTCGTTTACCCTTCAATATCCTTTTCTTCTGCAAAAAAATCGGCTATTTCCTTAAAAACTGCCTCATGCTCGCGGTCCAAGGTCAAAATGTGCCCGCTGTGCTCAAACCAGACTAATCTTCTGCCGGCAGCTGCAGTCAATTTATTATAGATATATTCGGCACTGCGCGGCTGCACGGTATGCTCTGTTTTCGACTGCAAAATCAAACAGGGGATTTTTATTTCCGCCAGCAGCTTATTTTTGCATTCATTAAGCAGCTTAAAAAGGCTCACCAGCGGCTTCGTCGGCATTTTGGCATATGATATGCAATACTTCTGCAGCTCCTGGTAATTCTTCTTATGCTTAGGCAAGTAGTGGATGAAAAAGCGCAAGAACGCCAACAGCGGCGCACGCTTATCCTGCACAAAAATAGGTGCCGAAATAAAAGCAGCCTTCTGCACCGGCAGCTTTGCTGCCAGCTTGATGGCCAGCAGTCCGCCCATAGAAAGGCCTGCCACATAAACACTGTCAAAACGCGCCAGCAGCTCCAGACATTCCGCTTCGGCAGCACAGTACCAATCCGTCGCGGTGGTTGCCTCCAGATCTTTGATGCTCGTGCCGTGGCCGGGAAGGCGCACACAGCTCACAGTATAGCCAAGCGTATGCAGATAATCACCCAGCAGACGCATTTCCGACGGCGCGCCGGTATATCCATGCAAGAGCAAAACTGCCTTATTATTCTTTCCTTCCAGCAGAAATGATTCTGCACCTTCAATTATCCGCACAAGCTTCACCTCAAAGTTATTCTATACTAGTTTATATTATATCATAAAAAAAAGTATACTGATTACAGCATGCTTTGATTTTGCAAGAACTTCATACATTGCGATGTAGGAAAATGCGTTTTTTGCGAACTACATACATTGCAATGTATGTAAATTGGTGTTTTTGAGAGGTTTTATACATCGGAATGTAGCAAAAAGAGGACGGTGCGTACCGTCCTCTCTATTTTACCTATCTTAAAAACCTGAGGCATTATCGAACCCACCTTCTTGAGAGAATTGCATAATTAAATGTGCCGTTGATTCAATAATTTCCTGATACTTATCTATTTCTTCTTGTGAAAAACCAAATATATCTTCCCACTTATAATCCGGTAAATAACACGTAGCATGATGAAAGCAATCCTTAGCATCGGGCTTTTCAATGTAAACTTTTACAGTTCCATCACTGCGCATCTCGGAATGTACAATTTCTGTATTATCGTCTAAGGTTAAAAACGGATACATCAAAGTAATCCCCTCCTTTTAGTTTAAGTGTACACAAAAGTTTTGTAAAAAGCAAGAGATTTATTCCTTTATCAACACGCAAAAAGAGGACGGTGCGCACCGTCCTCTCTTCATTTATGCATATGCGATTTTTTGCTTTTCAGCAGATTTACGTGAAATCAGATTAGAAGCTGAATACTACTTGGCTCCACAGAGTTTGAGCGTCCGGAGTGCCTTTAGCTTCTTTGGATTCCAAATCATAGTAGGTTACGCCTGCTACGATGTTTTTAGCCAGTGCATAGTTAGCACCTACGCTGTAGCCTTTGAAGCCTTCGTCGAAGTAGATGCCATCCATGGTGTGAGCAACAACGGTGCCTGCACCTTGATCATAGTAGGAAGCGTTCAGGCCCCAAGAACCAGCTTTAGCAGCTTTAGCACCTTTGTATGCCATAGCAACTACATAACCATCTTTGTCAACATCGTTGTATTTAACATTGTCAACAGTTACAGCATCAACATCGCTTCTCAGGTAAGTACCGGTCAGCTTCAGGTCTTTAGCCAGGTCAAAGCCCAGGCCTACAGTCCAGATAGCATCGTCATCAGCAGCTTTCAGCAGATTGTCAAATTTGTAGTAACCAGCGAATGCATCAACAGCACCCAGTTTAGCACCCAATTCTGCATAAGCAACGTCTTTGTTTTCGCCTGCAATTACATCAACGCCAGTTGCTTTGCCGTAGCCAGCAGTCAGTTTAACGTCTTTACCATAGGAAACTTGTACGCCGTCCATACGGTTATCATGGATGTTACCACCGGTGATATCAGTTTTGTTGTAACGACCAGCTTGAACAGCCAAACCACCGAGCTTACCATTTACATAAGCGCGTTGGAACGCAACATTTTCTTCACCAGAGTTACCTTTATCATTGGTAAAGAATTGTTCGTTACGGAACATAGCGCTGTAGGTCCAGTCATCATTGATGTCGCCTTTTACCCACAAATCGGAACGCAGACGGCCTTGATGGTTGGTGGTGTCACCTTCGCCCAGTTTGTCTCCATCATAGGAAGCATAGGAAGCTTTGATGGTACCAGTGATTTTAACGTTGTCAGCTTTTTTCTCCAGAGCAGCTACGCGAACGCCCAGGTTGTCCAGCTCGTCAGCGAATTCAGCAGCCAGCTTGTCAACGTTAGCGCCTTTAGCCATTGCTTTAGCAACGATTTGAGCCATTTCAT
>ENA-OROE01002107-OROE01002107.1-human-gut-metagenome-genome-assembly--contig:-NODE-2107-length-10455-cov-2.540385_pt1 | contig 10455 bp, 8 predicted proteins | sample MGYA00242126_ERZ509044 | MGnify/ENA primary metagenome ERZ509044 (study PRJEB26280, sample SAMEA2338716) | human gut metagenome | biome: human gut; feature: human-associated habitat; material: faeces... | reverse complement strand
AGCCCTACCGGACGACGGAAAAGCCGTTTACGGATGCGGAGCTTGCCTACTGGGGCGCATCGGGCATCACGGAGGAGCTGTTGCACCGTTACGGGGCGGTATCGCTCGCCGAGTACCGGGGCGAGACGAGGGAAGGCAAGTCGTTCGGCTTCAGTTCCACCCCGGCGGAACCGATGTTCGGCTACAAGGGGAAATGGGGCGTGAAGGTCTATCGCCCGATGTCGGAGGTGCGCTTCGTCTATGGCGGACACACGGGCGACAACTACTGTTTCGGGCTGGAACAACTGCCCTCGAAGGGCGACCTGCTCTTCCTCACGGGCGGCGAGAAGGATGTGCTGACGCTGGCGGCGCACGGCTTCCATGCCATCTGCTTCAACTCGGAGACCTCGGTCATCCCGGCGAAGACCGTGCGCAAGCTGGTCTATCGCTTCAAGCACATCGTGCTGCTGTACGATACGGACAAGACGGGGCTGGAGTGCTCGGAGAAGCACCGTGCGCAACTGTCGGAGTACGGGGTGAAACGGCTGGTGCTGCCGCTGCCGGGGACGAAGGCGGAGAAGGACGTGACGGACTACTTCAAAGCCGGGCACACGAGGGAGGAGCTGATGGGGCTGTTCCTGAAGCTACTCGACACGCTGTACGGGGACACGATGGCGGTGCTAAAATCGTGCGAGATCGACTACGACCACCCACCCGAACAGGCTGTCGCCATCGTTACCGCCGGGGAGGTGCCGTTAGGCTCGGAGGAGAACATCCTCTGCATCACGGGCGGCGAAGGGACGGGCAAGAGCAACTACACCGCCGCATTGGTCGCCGGGGCGATCATGGAGAGGGAGACGGACGCCGACCTCTTGGGGGTGCGGGTGGAGCCGAACCGCAAGGGGCGTGCGGTACTGCTGTACGACACGGAACAGAGCGAGCAACAGCTCTACAAGAACACGGGGCGGCTGCTGCGCCGTGCCGGGCGTGAGCGGATGCCGGAGTACCTACACGTATATTGCCTGACAGGAATGTCGAGAAGCGAGCGGCTGACCGCCATCGTGCAGAGCATGGACAAGTACCACTACCTGCACGGGGGCATCCATTTAGTCGTCATCGACGGGGTGGCTGACCTGATCCGCTGCGCCAACGACGAGGCGGAGAGCGTGGCGCTGATTGACGAGATCTACCGGCTGGCGGGAATCTACCGCACGTGCATAGCCGCCGTGGTGCATTTCGTACCGAACGGTCTGAAACTGAGGGGGCACCTCGGCAGCGAGCTGCAACGCAAGTCCGCCGCCATCCTCTCCATCGAGAAGGACGAGAACCCGGAGGTGTCGGTGGTGAAGGCGTTGAAGGTCAGGGACGGCAGCCCGCTGGACATCCCCCTGATGCAGTTCAGATGGGACAAGCAGGCCGGGATGCCCGTCTATGTGGGCGAGAAGCCGAGGGCGGAGAAAGAGAAGCGCAAGGAGAAGGAGCTGGCGGAGATGGCACGGGAGGCGTTCGCCCGGCAGGAGAAGTACGGCTACATCGAACTGTGCGAGCTGATACAGGAGATGCTGGAAGTGAAGGAACGGACGGCGAAAGGCTACATCCGCTATATGCGGGAAAAGGAAATCATCGAAAAGGAGGGCGACTGCTATGTACACGGACAGGGAAGAGTTTGAGGGCTGGATGGAGCGCATCATGGAACGCTTCGACCGGACGGAGAAATTGCTGGAAAGGGTGCTGAAGAAGAACAACACGCTCGACGGCGAGGAGGTGCTGGACAACCAAGACCTGTGCCTGCTGCTGAAGGTGGGCATCCGCACGCTGCAACGCTACCGTGCCATCGGGGTGCTGCCGTACTTCACCATCAGCGGCAAGGTGTTCTACCGCACGAAGGACGTGCACGAGTTCATCCGCACCCGTTTCGCCGAAGTGGAGGAACGGGCTGCGAAACGCAAGGAGAAGGAAGCCCGGAAAGCGGAAAGGCGCAGGAAAAGGGGGCTGTTCCCGTGAGAATGACATTTTTCTGACGGTGCTTTAGGTGGATGAAGCCCTGCCGGATCGTGAGATTAGGCGGGGCTATTGTTTTGTTATTCGGGAAGTTTCACTATCTTTGCGATGCGAAGATAGGATGCGGCTCGGCATTGCTCTCGCCTTTCGTTATCTTTGCCATACAAAGGCAGAGGACGGTGCTTTCGGGCACGGTCGCTGTCGTAACATAGAAGATTCATACCCGGCTTGGAAGCAGGCGGGGTTGATATACATATTGTACGTTCGCTGAACGTCTTATACGAAAAACTGGCACTTTTTTGACAAACAAGACGGATGGCGCAATGCGCATGCTGTATGCTTATACGGCGTGGGCTTGCCTATTCTTGTTTGTCGGGTATGCCAGTACCTTCGTATTAGGAATAGCGTGAGTTCACGCTGTTCTTTTGGGTGCAAGGCGGACATAATCCTTAAAAACTCATTGACATGAAACAGATTACCTTGCACGTGTACCAGTCCCTTGACGGTTGTACGGTCGGAGCGGACAAGCATTTCGATGCGGCGACGGATGCCTCCTGCTGCGTGCTGATCGACGAAGAAACCTACCTGCGCATTTACCTGAACCATCTGGGCTGGCCGCTCACGGCAAAAGAGACTTTGGTCGTGACGGGCGGCTGTATTGACCTGACGGAGAAGGAACGGGTGCAGTTTGTTACAGGGGATGCGGCAGCGGAACTGCGGAGAATAAAAGCGGACGGCGAAGGTACGGTAACGGCTTACGGAGCGGAAACCGGGGCTTTGCTCTTGGATAACGGGCTGGCGGACGAAATCGTGGTGACAACCGTGCCGGTACTGGTCGGCGGCGGTGAGAAGGCACTGGAGTGCGGGCTGAATGACGGCAGGATATGGGTCGTGCGATCGAGCAAGGTATTGGAAGACGGGAAAATCCGGACGGTGTACGGAAGGGTGTGCCCATGAAATGTAAAAAGCCGCTGAAAAGCGGCTCAGGTCATTTAGGAAAGGGCGACGGATTATAAAAAAAAACGACCCGCCTATTTGAGCATTATCAAGAGGCTTGGCGGGTTCTATTGGTGCAAAGATAAGGTAAATTCTTTGAAAGACAAAAGAATATTAAATTTAGGTAATACCGTTGCCTAAATTTGAGGTATAAAATAACAAAGGTGCATCATTGATGCACCTTTGTTATATAATATGTAACTGACAAACATTACAATGCCGTTGGCAATGACTGAGTGTCAATAATTCTCTTTTTATAAAAGATTTTTTGGAAAGAAGACAATACACTACTGTCAATCCATTTAGAATGTGAAGCAAAAAAAGTATCGGCAACCTTGATATATTCTTTGGGAGCTTCACATTTTCTCAATGAATTGGAAATTAACATCATCCCTTTAAGTTTAGACTTAAAGAATCTATTTTTTAATCCATTGCGGTACAGAAAATCAAAATAGACCTCTGCATCGGCAATGTTGAGATTTGCCAATTCAGTCTGAAGCTCTTTCCAGTAGTAGTTCGTCATTTCTGACGATAAAATAACCACTAACAAGCTCCGTCCTTGCAAGGGGATTATTTGAAATTCTTTATTTTCCATTTTACCAATTATTACATATATTATTAATAATAACAAGGCAGTCCTTAATAATGTTTACGGCTTCATCGTATTCAAGGGTTCTACTTGTTTCCACATTAAAACTGTCCACATGGAATGTCGAGTGCCTATGTTGATTGAAGAATGAATATCCTCGTTCCAAAGCCTGCTTCAAATGCAGATTGTTGTCATACGTTCCGATACCACTTTTAAAGCAATACGCCCCACTATTATTTTTCTGAAAATATGTCCCGTATTCGTCAAAATCAGGCGCATCTTCCAAAAGACGAGTGCGCAATACCGCATCTAACGCTTTCAAAATGCCAAATGTATAACATCCATAATCATCCACCTTAACCGCAGAGTTAGCCAAATTGATTGAAGTATTGATAAAGTTTTCTATCACACTTCCATCAATATGCTCTCTGTTTCCAATATACTTGCTAAGGTCGTTGTCTAATGCATAGCCGGCACGTGCTTGGATAGCAAACACTTCTTCTATAGCTTCGGAAGGAATGGAAGATATAGCTTGCAACACTTCGGTTATAAATTCCACATAAAATGATGTGATACATCCTTGTACCATTAATGTTCCGTTATTATAAAAGATAACAGAAACCTTGGCATCGTATTTCCCTTTCAGATGATATTGGTTCCGGATGTTCGGATTCTTATCCGTGTTTACTTCGGAAACAACGACATTATTATATTCTTTTACCGCTGAAATCAATGTATCAAAATCATCGCTCCTTACACCTTTCAATTTGAAGCATTTTTGATCCATATCCGGTATCGCAGTCTGTTTTACAATATACTCCCAACAATCCTTGCAAATTCCATTCAAAGTTCCATTCTTGCCTTGTATATTATGAGAAACTTGTCCACCAGTAATAAAACAATTTAATGTGCTTTTTTCCTGATTTTTTATATTGATAATCTCTATCTGCTTTTGCTTTCCTTGGTTACATTCCTTTATGTGAAGCGTATAAGCAGGGCGGGCAGCAACAAATTCTTTTGCCACTTCATCTATTTTCTCAATAGCCAGAGAGTATTTTTTAGTCGCCATTACATTCAAATTGGTCTGCAAAGTTATACATTTTATTTATATTACAATGTAGATCAGTATATTATTAACTATATTATTAATTTACAAGTGAACTACATGGTTGTTTTTTAACAATTGTGCTTAAAAGCCTTTACGGGTACAAGACCTTGAAATCCCGTGGGCTCCCGCCGTCTGTCAAGCCGTCCTGCCGATCCGCTGCCGAAGTTGCGGACACAGTACAGGCGGGAGAAGCGGAAGCGGCGGAGGTGGACGAGCAGGTGCTCCACGGTGAAGACACCCAGCTCCCGGCACGCCCGGACGATGCGCTGCGACAAGCCGAAGGCGTCGAGCGGGGTGTCGAGCAGGCGGCGGAGCCTGCCCGGTCTGCCGGGCTTACCCCGCTGCTGTGCCACGTCCTCGTAGATGGTGGCGACCCGGTTGCGGCTGAAGGGCGGCAAGGGATGCGCCGTCGATCATCAGGATGCCGTCGAAACGGGCGTAGGCGATGTGGTTGCCGTTCATCCAGAGGGTGATGCGCAGCTCGTCCGTACCGCAGAGCCGGGCGGCTTCCGCCACGGTGATCCAACCGATGCCGTTCATCGCCTGCGCTCCTTTCCTTTGGGCTTGTCCGTGCGGGGCGGGAACCCGTACACGGTGCGGAAGTCCTTGTCGAAGGTGAGGTACGCATCGAAGGGCTTGCCCTCCCTGCTCCTGAAGCCTTTGATAAGGGATGTTTTGCCTTTGGTTACAAGGTCGGTAATCTGGCTGTCGGTGAGTTGCTTCTCCCCCTTGCCACGGAAGACGGTAAGCCCACAATCGACGTTGCTGCACTTGGCGACCTTCGGGTAAAGGAGGATGCGACCGGAACGGCACTTGGGGCACGGGATATGTCCGCCGTCCGCCACCGATACCTGCACTTGCAGGAGTTCTTCGGTAATCTGGGCGGCATAGATCTCGATGCCCTTGCGGAAGGTGTCGGGATTCATCTCCCCGATCTCGATCTTGGCGAGGGCGGTCTCCCACTGCCCGGTCATCTCGACATCGGCGATGCGCTTGTCCTTCACTATCTGATACACGGCAAGCCCCTTGTCGGTCGGCACGAGGCTCTTCTTCTCCCGGCGCACGTAGTTACGGGCAAAGAGGGTCTCGATGATGGAGGCACGGGTGGCGGGCGTGCCGATACCGTTTCCTTTCAGGCTGTCCCGCAGCTCGTCGTCCTGCAACTCCCTGCCGCAATGCTCCATCGCCGAAAGCAGGCTGCTCTCGGTGTGCAGGGGACGGGGCTTGGTCTGTTTCTCCACGCACTCCGCCGATTGCAGGGGAAAAGACTCGCCGGGCTGCAAGGGCGGCAAAGCGGCTGTTCCCTCGTCGTCCTCGTCCCGCTCGCCACGCACGGCACGCCATCCGGCAGACCTGACGACCGTTCCCTTGGCGGTGAACACGCTGTTCCCCGCCGTGAAGGAGACGGTGGTAACGTCCTTGAGGCAACGGGCGGAGAAGGCTTCGAGCAGGCGGGCGGCTACCATGTCGTACACCGTGCGCTCGTCGGCGGACAGCTCGCCGGGCAGACACTCGGTGATGATGAGCGCATGGTGGTCGGTAACTTTCCCAGCGTCCACGCTGCGGCGGTTGAGCGAAGCCCCTTTCAGGGCGGCGGCATGGGCGGCGAAAGCCGGGTACCGCTCCAGCAGGGCGATGCGGTCGGGTATCTCGTCGAACACATCGTCCGAGAGGTAGCGGGAGCCGGTACGGGGGTAGCTCAACACCTTCTTCTCGTAAAGCGACTGGGCGATGGAGAGGGTTTTGTCCGCCGAGAAGCCGTACCTGCCGTTCGCCTCTTTCTGCAAGGCGGTCAGGTCATAGAGGAAGGGAGGCTCTTGGCTCACCTCCCTGCGCTGCACGTCGGCAACCTCCACCGTCCCCGTTGCGGTTACAGCGGCGAGGGCGGCGTTTGCCGCCGGAAGGGTTTCGTAACGCAATTCGGAGATGGCGGCGAAGGGCGTGCCGTCCTTTTCCGCCGTAACCTTCAGCCGGAAATAGGTCTGCGGGGTAAAATCCCTGTTCTCCAGATAACGGGAGCAGATCATCATCAAGGTGGGCGTCTGCACCCGTCCGAGGGAGTAGATACCCTGCCCGGCGGCGATGCTGAGAGCTTGGGTGGCGTTCAGCCCAATCTCCCAGTCGGCGATGGCACGGGCTTCGGCGGCACGGTAGAGGTTGTCGTAGTCGCTGCCGGGCTTGAGGTTGTCCAGCCCTTCCCGGATGGCACGGTCGGTCAGCGAGGAGATCCAGAGGCGCAGGCAGGGTTTGCGGCAGCCAAGGTAATTGTAGATGTACCGATGAATGGCTTCGCCCTCACGCCCGGCATCGGTCGCCACGACGATACGGTCGGAACGGTCGAAAACCTCTTTGATGACCTTCAACTGTTTGAGCACGCCGGGGTCGGGCTTGTACTCCTTGCCCTCCCGTATCTGGCGGGGGATGTACTTGAACTCCTGCGGCAGAATGGGCAGGTTCTCACGCCGGAAGCCCGCATAGCCGTATGCTTCGGGCATGGCGAGCTGGACGAGATGGCCGAACGCCCAGGTAACGAGGTAGCCGTTACCTGAGAGGTAGCCATCGTGCCGCTCCCGGACATTCAACACGTTTGCTATATCCTTCGCTACGGAAGGTTTTTCAGCGATGACTGCTGTAATCATATTTCTTTAAAATTTAACGGTTTGACAAAAGTTATCCCGCCGCTCGGACGGGATAACCGGGTAATTCATTTACAGAATGGCGGGGGAAATCAGCGGCGGACACCCCGGCTGCGCTTGGGCTTGTCGGGCTGCTCCTGCTTCTGTGCCTGTTTCCGGTCCTCTTTCTGCTCCTGCCTGCGCTCCTGCTGCTGTTTCTGTTCCCCGGTGGGTCGCTGCTGTGCGGATTGCAGGGCTTCTTTCAGGTTGCGGGTTGTCTCGACGGTCTTGCCCTCGGAATTGACCGCCACCTGCACCTCGTTCTCCACGGCGGGCTTGACACGCCCCTCTTCGAGCGCCGCATTGTAGTCCTTGGGGAACATGAAGGCGGGCTTCTCGCCGGGCTTCCATGTGATGTAGCCTTGGTAGGCTTTTCCTTTCTTGTCCACCAGACCGGAGACCTTGACCGTTCCCCCGGCTTCGAGTTCGAGGCGGGACTTCTCGGTAAGCTCCTGCTTGCGGAAAGTCTTCGGCACCTCCTGATTGGCGGTCTGTTTCAGGTTCGCCTTGTACGCATCCATCGCCAGCCTGCCCCGGTCGCCGAAGAGAAATTCGAGCTGCATCTTGGCTGCGCTGAACTGCACGGGAGCCGGGTAAACTTTGGGCTGCTCCCCCTCCTTGGCTCTGGAAAGGAACCGGCAGACCACCGCCTCGCCCTGTTTGAGCCGGGCTATCTCGTCCGGGGTGAAGGTATGCCCGTTCTTCTCCGCCGGGATATTGACCTTGGAGAGCGGGAAGGCGACCAGCTCGTTGGTCTTGAGGTTGCGGCTGACAAGAGCTTCGACCTGTTCGCCCGCCCGGTTGGTGACGGTCGCCGGGTGTCCCATGTTGCCCGTCTGCCGGAGCACCTGCTTGTCGGAGTCGGTGATGTCGTAGCCGAAGAACTGCTTCTGCATCTTCTCCGGGTCGAGGATGCCGTGGCTGCACACGGTCAGCCTGCCGTCCGTGCCGGGCTTGAGCGAAAGCTGGCTGTCGTTACTGTGCGAGATGCCGTCGAAGTGGAAATGCACCCGGACGGTCTTGTCGGTCTGGAAGCCCCGGAGCATCTGGTCAAGCATCCCGTTGCCCTCAATCTGCTCCCGCTGCACGCCGAGTGCGGCGAGGCTGTTCCAGTCGATGTCCTCCGGGCGGTACTTGTACTGCGGGTTCTGTTCGGTCTGCCCGGCGGACTGCTGCGGCACACCTTCGGGCTGTTGCTGCTGCCCGGCTTGGGTCTGCTGCTGTGCCTGCACGGGCGGCTGCACCTCGTACTGTGCGAGGAGCGGTTCGCCCGTCTTGACGGACTGGCTCTCCCGTTGCCGAAAATCGGCGGCTACCCGCTGCACCTCCTCTTCCGGCACACGGAAGAAGTGGAAACGGGTCGGGTCTTTCAACTGGTTCCAGAGGTTGGAAAAGAAATTTGAAAACATATCGCCGTGGCGATCCACCCGCAGGAGGTCGTTGTTGTCCTCCAAGGGGTTCTTGGTCTGTAACTCGCCGTCCTTTACTCCGCTGACGGCTTGGAGCGTGCCTTTCTCGTCCATGACGAGCAGGATGTCCATTAACTGTTGGCTACTGTCCGGTCGTTCGTCCATAATCTGGTAAATTTAAATGGTGAATACTATTGGTTCTCAAACGAAACCGGGCGTAAATATAAAGGGAAGCAGACGGGAAACCTGCAAGTCCGGTGCGGGCTGTCCGCACTTGTCGTCCGGTTCGCAGGTTTGTCGCCGCCCTTTCCTGTGAAAAATACAAAAAAATCCATGTCGTCCACACATTTTTCTATCCCGAAAACGAGGACAATCCGTTGTTTTCGTTATATTTGGAACCTAAATATAGGTGCGGTCATGCCGTGCCTGATTGAAAATCCGGTAACGGGAAACACGCTTTGTCGTTGCCACCCATGAGATGCGTATGAAAGTCTATCAGAGCAAACCGAGAATAAAACTTTCACCTGCCATCCGTGACGGGCAGAAATACGTGGAAGTGGAGTTCGACGAGGACGATGCCATCCGGCTGTCGTTGTCGAAAGAGAAGGGCGTGCGGTTCGAGGAGGACAGAGCCTACCTGCCGGAAGAAGGGTTCGACCTGTCCGGCTTTTTCGACCGCCATGTGGAAACGGCGTATATTGACTACTCCGCCCTGAAAAACACCCAGCCCAAGAAGAGCGGAAAAACCAGCCCCGCCATCCCGCCCGGCTATGCCGAGACGCTGCGGCAACTGCGGTACAGCGAGCATACCGTCCGTGCGTACACCACTTACTTCAAGGAGTTCCAGCAATACTTTGCGGGAAGAAATCTCCGCTACATCCGACTGGAAGAAATCAACGCCTACATCGTACACCTGATTGACACACGGGGGATCTCGTCGTGCCAGCAGAACCTGCGCATCAACTCGATCAAGTTTTATTTCGAGAAGGTGCTGGGATTGGAACGGAAATGTTACGAGGTAAAGCGAGCCAAACGGGAACGGACGCTGCCCGACGTGCTGAGCAAGGAGGAGATAAAATCCATCCTTGACGCAACCGGTCCGGACATCCGGCTGTTCTGCATGTTCTCTCTGCTCTACTCCGCCGGGTTGAGAATCAGCGAGCTGCTGGACTTGAAGCCACACGACATCAACGTGAGCCGTTCGCTGATACGGGTACGGCAGGGCAAAGGGAGGAAAGACCGCTACACGCTGCTGTCGAAGCCCCTTGTCAGGAAGCTGACCGAGTACGCCAAGCTGTACAAGCCGCAGGAATGGCTGTTCGAGCGGTACAAGGGCGAACCGTTCACGGAGAGCATCGTGTCGAAGAAGCTGAAAGAGGCGGCGAAGGAAGCCGGAATAACCAAGCGGGTGTACCCCCACCTGTTGCGGCACTCGTTCGCCACGCATCTGATCGAGCAAGGCACGGACTTGAAAATCGTGAAAGAGCTGTTGGGGCACAACCAACTGAAAACGACGGAAATGTACGTGCATATATCCGACACTTTCAAGAGCAGCATCCGCACTCCATTGGATGATATTCTTGAAAGTGATAATGAGATAGTTAAATAAGAAAATAACAGCGAAAACCGCTGATAATTACATGTTATAAACTCTGGATATAAGGATGAATGTATGAATAATCAATATGCAGTTTTAAT
>ENA-OROE01002104-OROE01002104.1-human-gut-metagenome-genome-assembly--contig:-NODE-2104-length-10462-cov-3.176900_pt1 | contig 10462 bp, 9 predicted proteins | sample MGYA00242126_ERZ509044 | MGnify/ENA primary metagenome ERZ509044 (study PRJEB26280, sample SAMEA2338716) | human gut metagenome | biome: human gut; feature: human-associated habitat; material: faeces... | reverse complement strand
GCGCTTGAATGGCATTCAAGAGGTCAGCGGTTCGATCCCGCTTATCTCCACCAAGCAAAAGGCTCACATAGTCATCTATGTGAGTCTTTTGCTATATTATCGAACGATTGTAAAAATCTACGAGGACGGACACCTAATACAAGGATTCCAGGCCTGTGCTTCATGCACAGGCTTTTTATGCCCTTTTTCGGAAAACCCCCAACGAAAAAGGAAGCAACTATGCGAAAAGATTATCTGAAGAATTACCTAAAGGCAGCATGCAAGGGTCGTGCTCACAGAAAGATCAGCCAGGAACTGGAACACACCTTGGGACTGAGCGGAACTCAGCTCCGTGAACTCGTCAACTGACTGAGGAAGGAGCGCATCCCCATTGCCAGCGACAGCTACGGATATTTCTACGCCTCTACCGCCGGAGAGGTCTATGAAACGATCCGCTTCTTGCAGCGCATCGATGCTGGACTTTAGGCCAAGATCCGCAGGTTGGAGGAATCCCTCCATGAGATCAGCATGAAGGGAGGTGATACGAATGGCTAAGCCCATCTTCCCGTGGATGGGCAATAAAGTAAAACTGCTGCCATTTATCCAGAAGATGATCCCGCCCAATGTAAAGGTATTTGGAGTCGTTCGGAGGTAGCGGTGCTGTTGTTTTGGGCTTGAAGCCAAAGAAGAGCCGTCTGGATATTTACAACGATCTGAACAATGACTTTTTCAATGTGTTCTGCTGTATCAAGGAAAGGCCGCTGGCATTTGAGTATGATCCCGCTTTGTTGGACGGCCCTCCCCAAGCAGTCCCAATTGAAACCATCATAAAAACCAAGTTCAATCTAACTCTGGAATATCATTACCTACGCAAAAACGGGAGCATCCTTGGGGAAACAATTTTTGACGATTTGGTATGACCAAATTGAAAAGCATCACCGCTTGATTGCAGTTAAGCCTGGAACAATCTTGGTTATGGTTTCTCAACCGACATCTCTTTTTGTTGTATGATTCAACATGATAGAATCACGAGCGACTAACTATTAAAAGTCAAGCGTCGAAAATATGGCTGCGCGCAAGTGCCTGGAGCCTCGCTTTTCCATGTGCGAGTATGTACCAGTTAAGAAGAGTTGCCCGGACTGGTAAGTGGAGGGCGACATGAAAGAAACTTGTTTGGTGAATCAAAACAAGAGAAATCTCCAATTTCGGCCAAAATCATAGCGCCCATGCAGACGCCAATGCCCGGGATGGTTTTCCTGGGAGGTTGGATTTCTTCCATCATAGCCTGGATGGCGGTTTCAATGTCTTCAATATTCTCGGATCAGGTGGATTGTGTGCTGCAATGCAAGGGATTTAGCGGGTATTACTAAGCCAACAGAGCGTCTGTCAACATTTGAAGTTCCGTTGTCACATCTTGTCTGTAGCGGCCTCTGGGAGCATTGTTTAGAAGAGGAGACTTCAGATGGGTGAGATGAGCTCCGGCGATCTGCTTGGCACCAGGAAACTCACTGAGAAGAGCATAGACAGAAGCTGTGTGGAGAACTGGAACCAGCTTTTCCAGTTCGGAGAACAGAATGGTGACAAGACGTGAGACCGATTACTTCAGGTTTGCCCATTCCCTAACCTTGTCAAATCTGTATCTTGAGAGTGATTTTAGCTCGTCGTTGTGGTATGCTCTGTCTGTGTAGGGTTTGAGGTCCACGTCAGACGTGAGCATAGTTGCAATGGTTCATGCATCGACCCGATCAGTCTTGGTTTTACGGAAACTCAGTTTTTTTCACTAAAGGTTGGTGTGCAGCGGATTGATGACATAGGTTGGCAGACCTTTGCCAAGCAGAAATCCTAGAATGTTATAGCTGTAGTGTCCAGCAGCCTTAAGTCCGTATTTTATTTTGTCTGCTGGACGGATACAGCGACGAATGGCTTGTAGCAGGCTGTCGAAGCCCTCTGCGTTGTTTGGAGTGAATACACCTGTCAAGGCTTCACCTTCTGAGTTGAGGATGAAGCAGTCGTGTTTGTCTTTGGCAACATCTTTGGGAAATGTATCGAGATAGGCCTATTGGCCCCAACGACTGAATGTAGTCGTTCTCTCTGGTTAAACAGAGGAGCGAAGACATTCCTAATAATATACAGAGTCCGTACCTGTATATTTGGGTACAGCCGCTGTTAAAGGAAACAAAAAGTAGGTAGGAAATCTGTTCATATAGTCGAAAAAAAGATTCTATATTGACAGAAAATCAAGCAAGGTGTAGAATAACAAAAAAAGAAAAAGAGTTTTTTACAACAAAACTATGGAAAAGAAAAATGACTATACTATTGCATCTGTCCAGCGTGCACTGCGAATTTTAAAATTGTTTGACAACCAACACAAAGAGATGACCTTGACAGAGATTAGCAACCGGGCTGATATGCGCAAAGGGACTATGCTGCGTATTCTGGAGACTTTACGAGCAGAACACTTTGTGCGCTATGACAGCCGAACGAAGCGGTATCAGTTGGGGGTAGCGATTTATATGCTCTCCGCCAGTGCTTTCTCATTTAACGATTTGGCCGCTGTAGTACGGAGCTATGTAGAGAGTGTTACCCGGGAGTTGAATTTGGTTGCCCACCTGGGAGTGCTTCAAGAGGACAAAATTGTACTGATTGATCGAGTGCTTCCAAACAGTAATTTTTCTGTCTATGACCTATACTCTATCATTGGAGGGGAGATCGAACCACACTGTACTGGTGTTGGTAAGGTAATCAGTGCCTTTGCCGACTCTGAAACTCGCAAAAGACTGCTGGACACCTGCAGCTTTGCACGTAAATCTCCCAATACCATTACCGACCGGCAGGAATACGAAAGGGTGTTGGAGAAGGTACGGCAACAAGGCTATGCCGTCAATGTAGGGGAGAATGAGGAGTACCTAAAGTGTATTACTTATCCCATTTTTGATGCCAAGCATGAAATCATGGCTGCTTTGAGCCTGACGGGAGTCATTCAGTGCTTCAATCAGGAGTTGGATGATAGCTGCCACAAAGCTCTGCGGCGGGTTACAGCCCAGGTGTCCCAGGAGTTTGGGGCGGGTATTGTATAAAGTTATTTATAGTAAAACATGGGAAACCATGTTTTTACTATGGATGTAAAATAAAAAAGAGTTTTGCAAGACAAAACTAATGGGAGAGATTAGATGAGACACTGGAAGAATGACAAAGAGCTGTTTACACTAATGAAAACCTACCTTTACACTGCCGTGGTAGGGGATATCATGGATGAGATGGGACTGCAGAACCAGTTTCTTCCTCAGCGGATTAGGCCATTGAAAGAGAACATGATACTGGTAGGTAGAGCGATGACCGTGTTGGAGAGCGATCTGGTTTCTGACGGCTGCGGTACCCACAATCCAGCACTGGGCGGCTCCTTTGGCCTGATGTTAGATGCTTTAGATGATTTAAAGGAGGATGAGGTCTATGTCTGTTCTGGATCCTCCGATACCTACGCCCTGGTGGGAGAGCTGATGGCTACCCGAGCTAAGCAGCTTAAGGCAGCTGGCTTTGCTGTCAACGGGTTTATCCGAGACACGTTGGGAATTCTGGATCTGGAAATTCCTACCTTTAGCTATGGAAGTTATGCCCAGGATCAGGCTCCTCGGGGCAAGGTGTTGGATTACCGAGTACCAATTTTGGTGGGACAGGTTCGAGTGAATCCAGGAGATATAATCTTTGGTGATATCGATGGCGTACTGGCAATTCCCCAGGCCCGAGAAAAGGAAATCATCCAGCGGGCTTATGAAAAAGCCACTGGGGAAAAGACTGTGGGGGAGGCCATCAAGGCGGGCATGTCCGCTAAAGCGGCTTTTGAAAAATACGGCATCATGTGAGCAGGTGAAGCCATGAAAGAAAATGATATCCTATCTGGCGAGCAGGGGGCGCTCAAGCGGGCACTATATAAGTCTATGGGCTTTTCTGACAGTCAGCTGCGAAAACCAGTAATTGCCATTGCGAACAGTTATACCAACGCTACCCCCGGCCATTATATACTCAACCAGCTGTGCGAACAGGTAAAAGCGGGGATTCTGGCCGCTGGTGGGACACCTATGGTATTTTCTACAGTGGCCCCCTGCGACGGTATAGCTGAGGGACATGAGGGAATGCGATACATTTTGCCCACTCGTGATCTGATCGCGTCCACTGTAGAGTGCATGGTCCGTGCCCATCGCTTCGATGGATTAGTTCTGCTGGGCTCCTGTGATAAAATCGTCCCGGGGATGCTCATGGCTGCCGCGCGGTTGGAGATGCCTGCCATTTTCCTCAACGGTGGACCTATGATGCCTGCCTGCTACAAGGGAAAGCACTATGACGGCAATATCATCACCGAGGCCATTGGCTGGAAGCGCCAGGGGAAAATAGATGAGGCGGAGTTTGCACGCATTGAAAATCTGGCTGAGCCCTGTGTTGGTTCCTGTGCCATGCTGGGTACAGCCAACACTATGTGTTCGCTGGCAGAGAGTCTGGGGTTGGCTCTGCCGGGTACAGCTACCATTCCTGCCGTGATGGCAGCCCGAATGGAAGCAGGGGTGCGAACTGGTGAGGCTATTATGGAGTTGGTGCGCCGCGGTATTACCAGCAAGGATATTCTCACTCATAACACCTTTGAAAATGCCATGATCCACCTACTTTCTATGGGGGGATCTACTAACGGTATTTTGCATCTCCAGGCTATTTACCACGAGGCAGGTCTGGGAGAGCTGGAGCTAGAGGCCTTTGATGCCCTCAGCCGGCAGGTGCCTCAGGTAGCTTCGATTTATCCTGCGTCGGAGCATGATATGGTGGATTACTATGAGGCGGGCGGTGTACCTGCTATCCTCAGAGAACTTCGGCCTCTACTTCACTTAGAAGAGATTACAGTGACTGGACACACAGTGGGAGAGAACCTGGAAAAGTTCCCGGATACCACTCGCCGGGAGATCATCCGGCCCTTTAGCGACCCCTTTTCCCAGAGCGGTGGTGTGGCAGTGCTCCACGGTAACATTGCACCGAATGGATGTGTGATCAAGCCGGCTGCTGTACCGGCGCACATGTTCCGCTACCGGGGGGTGGCACAGGTATTTCATACAGAGGAGTCCTCCTATGAGGCGGTGCTCCGAGGGGATGTAAAGCCAGGCACCTGCATGGTACTGATGTATGAAGGCCCTAAAGGGGGGCCCGGAATGCCCGAGATGTATAAGACCATGAAGTACCTGGAGGGAATGGGTCTCTCCGACAGTTGTGCTCTGATTACAGATGGGCGATTCTCTGGTTCAAACCGTGGACTTTTTGTTGGTCACATCTCCCCCGAAGCCTATGAGGGAGGCGATTTTGCCCTGATTGAGGATGGGGATGAGATTGAGATCGACATTGAGGCACGTTCGATTTCTCTTCATGTGTCTCAGCAGGAGTTGGAGTTGCGGCGGGCACGGCTGGAACTCCCCAAAAAGGAGATCAAACGGGGATATCTGTGGACCTATCAGCGCATCAGCACCTCGGCAGCTAAGGGAGCCATTGTGGAGTAATCGGAGAAGATAATACTTTTAAAATATTTTAAGGAGGAAGAGAACATGAAAAAGATCACCGCACTTATCCTGAGTTTTTCTATGGCGCTCTCACTGACGGCCTGCGGAGGCAGTCCAGCCCCAGTGACTTCTGGTGGTGAGACGTCTACTCCGGCCAATGCCGAAGCCAAGACCATGAAGGTTTCCATTGGTGTACCTGAATCGCACTTTGAGTACGTAGCTTGCGAGAAAATGAAGGAGCACATTGAGACGTCCACAAACGGCTCCGTCAAGGTAGAGCTCTATGCTTCCAACCAAATCGGCAATGACCAGGAAGTACTTGAGGGCCTGCCTCTGGGGGTGGCACAGATGCTCCCCTGCGGAAGCGATATCGTCGGAAATTTTTGCCCAGAATACAGTTTACTTTCCCTGCCTTATCTGTTTGATGACATTGAGCAGGTAGATGAGGTGATGACCGGTGAGTTTGGACAGGCTCTTCTGGATAAGTTAGATGAGCTTGGCTATGTGGGTTTGGGCTTTGGCGATTTCGGATTCCGCCACATTACCAATAATGTGCGCCCCATCCAGACAGTGGAGGACATGAAGGGCCTGAAGATCCGCACTATGAGTGTTCCCATCCACCTGGAGATGTTTGAGGCTATGGGTGCTAGCCCTACCCCCATGAATAGCAGCGAGGTATTTTCCGCTCTGCAGCAAGGCGTGGTGGACGGACAGGAGAACCCATGTAGCAACATTTACTCGAATAAGTATCACGAGGTCCAGAAATACTTGACCCTGGACGGTCATGTCTTTACCTTTGTCACTTTTGTGTGCTCCAAGGAATGGTTCGAGAGCTTGACCGAGGCTGAGCAGACCGCTGTCCGTGAGGGCGTGGACATTGCTACTGAATACATGAGCCAGGCGTGTACTGCTGAAGATGAGGCTGCCTTGGAAGCCATGATTGCTGAGGGGCTGCAGGTGACTGAACTGACTGAAGAGGCCAAGGATGGATTCCGTGCCGCTGTGGCGGATGTTCGTGAGCGTAACGGCAATGCGATCAATCCTGAGATGTATCAGCAGATGATGCAGGCCATTGAGGCTGCCGCGTAACAAGGGCATTTCGAGGTAGTGCTGTGACGAAACGGTACTGCCTCGAACGATTTAAGAAAGAGGTGAACCTGTGAAAAGGTCAAAAAAACCACTGGAATATTATCTCACAGCTGTACTCTTTACTCTGTTGATTCTGGTATGCTTTCTGCAGGTGCTATTTCGCTTTGTACTCAGCCTACCCCTGGCTTGGACAGAGGAGTTGTCCAGGTATCTGTTTATCCTGCTGGTCTATGTAGGGGCTAGTGCCGCAGCAGGGGAGGGCAAGCATGTACGGGTAGAGATTATTGACAGCGTGTTACCCGCCAAGGCAACCAAGGCATTAAATATTATAGTTCAACTTTTGTGCGCCTTGATTTCCCTAGTCATCGCCTTCAACCTAAAGGACATGATTTTGAATGCCAACCGCATGAATCAGCAATCTGCTGCTCTGCGCCTGCCAATGGCGGTACTGTATGTACTGGTGGCTGCCATGTTTGTCCTGATTGCCGCACGGTTTCTCCAACGGATCGTGTATCTAATGAAGAAGGGGGAGGACGAGACATGAGTACCTTTATTATGATGATGGTCGTGTTCCTGGCTCTGGTATTTTTGGGGGTCCCTGTTTCCTTCAGTATTGGTATCTCTACAATGGCTGGCGTATTGACTACTGGGATGCCGCTGGCCTTTGTGTCCCAGTTGGCTTTTACAGGGCTTGACTCATATACCTACATCGCTATTCCCATGTTCATTCTATCCGGATACTTGATGGAGACGGGCGGACTGTCCAAGCGGCTGATGCACTTTGCTTCCAGCCTGGTGGGCAATGTCCACGGCGGACTTGGTATCATTGCGGTGCTGTTTTGTACCTTCTTTGCAGCTATTTCTGGTTCCTCCCCTGGTACAGTAGCCGCTGTAGGAGCTATGATGGTCCCGCCCATGGTGGAAAAACATTATGACCGGGACTTTAGCGCCGCCCTTATTGCTAGCGCTGGCTCCCTGGGCGTGCTTATTCCGCCTTCGATCCCCATGGTGCTCTACTGCATTGCTGGAGAGGTATCCATCGGCGAAATGTTTATGGCTGGCTTTATTCCGGGATTTATTATGGCTGCTGCTCTGGCGGCGACTACCTATATAATCGCAAAAAAGAATGGCTACCGCTCGGATGAGGGGAGATTCTCCTGGAGGCGGGCTGGAGACTCTTTCCGGCAAGCTATCTGGCCTTTACTTTCCCCGGTCATTATCTTGGGGGGCATTTACAGCGGTATCTTCACTGCTACCGAGGCTGCTGTTGTTGCGGTGATTTACTCGCTGATTATTGGCCTTTTTGTGACCAAAGAACTGAGAATGAAGGACCTTCCGGAACTGCTTTATAAAACAGCGGTTACCTCCGGCACTACCGTGTTCATCCTGGCTTTTGCCATTGCCTTCTCCAGATACCTGACCATTCAAAGCATTCCCAAGATGGTAGGCGAACTGATCCTGGGAATATCCAGTAATCCTTATGTGCTGCTGACCCTGTTCGCTGTGCTGGTACTTATTACCGGGACCTTCCTGGAGACCGCATCTCAGGTACTTATTTATACCCCCCTCTTCCTCCCGCCTCTAATGTCCATGGGCGTAAGCCCGCTGCAATTCGGTGTTGTGCTGACCGTTGGAACCATGCTGGGCATGATGACCCCGCCCGTGGGTATCAATTTGTTTGTGGCCCAGGGAGTCAGTGGAGCAAAACTGAGTGGTATGACCCGCAAGATTATCCCTTTCCTGCTGGTCATGTTTGCTGTGCAACTGGTGCTGGTCTTTGTACCCTGGATTTCTACCTTCCTGCCTGATCTGTTGGCAGGTTGATATAGAGATAAGGCCGAAGATTGCAGATCAAAGGTCTGGTTGGTTGAAAGAAAGGCCATTTTGACGGAGACTTGCCATGAAGCCATCGCGCTCAACAACCCCAGCAGATCGTTGTGCTTGGCCAGCGACTATGTGATGGCGGCCTAGTAATAGAGAAAGGAGCACGGCAATGAAAGTTGTTTTGACTGACTATGCTTACGACACACTACAGCCTTTTAGTGATGTGTATCAGGCGGCAGGAGTGGAATTTATCCCCCTTCAGTGTAAGAGCAAGCAGGAGGTTCTGCAGGCTACGGAGTATGCCGACGGTGTAATGACGCACTACGCCCACATTGATCGTGAGGTTATTGACAACCTGAAAAACTGTAAGATCATCATTCGTAGTGCTGTAGGGGTGGAAAACATCAATGTAGAGGCCGCCAATCAGCGGGGTATCTCTGTGGCCAACGTACCCGACTATTGCATTGAGGAAGTTTCAGATTATGTGATACTTTTACTGCTGGCCAGCGCCAAGAAATTCTGTGTGCTGGAGCGAATGGTCCAGCGGGGCGAGTGGGACTACGCCATTACCAAGCCTTCCGACACCATTCATGGCAAGACATTAGGACTGGTGGGCTGTGGCAATATTGCTCGGGCGGTAGCCCGGAAGGCTAAGGTGTTCGACATGGACATCATAGGTTGCGATCCGGGTGTGACAGAGCAGGAGGTTGCCAAATATGGAATCCATCTGCTGCCCCAGGAAAAGGTTCTGCAGGATAGCGATTTTCTCTCCCTGCATGCCCCTCTGAACCGATACACCAAACATATGATTAATCGGGAAACCCTGAGTCAGATGAAGCCGGGGGCCATTCTCATCAATACTGCTCGGGGGCCTCTGGTAGACGAACAGGCCCTGCGAGAAGCAGTGCTGAGCGGCCATCTAGCCGGGGCAGCACTGGATGTGCTCAATGAGGAGCCTGTTCGGCCGGATGCTCCTCTGTTGGGGCAGGAGCAGATCATTCTTACACCCCACTGCGCATGGTATTCGGAAACGGCCATGCATACCTTGCTGAAAAGTGCTGCAGAAGAGGTAGTTCGGGCTCTAAGGGGGGAACCCCTTTTCCATCCAGTGAGCCATAACTGAGATTACATCAGCGAAGGAGATTATCCTTAGCAGCAAAAAAAGAAACTCCCATCTGACTCTTAACAGAAAGTTAGATGGGAGTTTCTGCGTATAACGAAAACCGTTATCCAGCGCCTGATCTGTAAACCACACCATTTATATGCAGCTGTCCTAGCACATGATTTGCTCTGGATCCAATACAAGCAACCCATCATTTTGATTGACCTCTGCGCAGATCCGATCATCAAAGCTGGATTTTGGAAAAATGTATAGAGAAACAAAACATTCTCCCTCCTACGGAGTCAGATTCGCAAGAGTGCTTAACGGAGTGACGAAAAGAAATTTCTTTTAATTTGTATTCGCCGATTGGATTATTTTTTCATCTGCGGAGATACGGGAACACGATCGGTCTCTGTTTTTGAAATATGGAGGGCGTGGACTGTGGGGAATTGGCGTTCTGGTCCACCGATGACAGTTCTTAGAATACCAAAAGTGGAAAAAGCAATCCGTCAGCCTGTGGGTGTTTCGGTTTGTATTGGTTCGCTCCTTTATGCTGGCGTTCATGGAAAAGTGCGATTCTATGATCCTTAAACTCGATGAGATTTTGCAGAAAGACCCTGGTTTTGGAGGTGTTATCCCACGCTTTTTGGGAAAATATCTATCGACTGATGATTTTTCCTGTGTTATAATTTTTCAATAAATACGCGTATATCTTTTCTAAGATGGGAAGTGAAAGTGATGGGGGATGAGCCAGAGAAAAAAATGCTCAAACGCATTTGTGCTGGTCTGTTGGCCCATGTGGATGCGGGCAAGACCACCCTGTCGGAGGCGCTGCTCTATGAGAGCGGACAGCTGCGCCGCCTGGGACGGGTGGACCACCGGGACGCCTTTTTGGACACCGACGCCCAGGAGCGGGAGCGGGGCATCACCATTTTCT
>ENA-OROE01002087-OROE01002087.1-human-gut-metagenome-genome-assembly--contig:-NODE-2087-length-10552-cov-3.279889_pt1 | contig 10552 bp, 8 predicted proteins | sample MGYA00242126_ERZ509044 | MGnify/ENA primary metagenome ERZ509044 (study PRJEB26280, sample SAMEA2338716) | human gut metagenome | biome: human gut; feature: human-associated habitat; material: faeces... | reverse complement strand
CCAACGGCGGCCCCGTGGCCTCCCCGTTTTGCGAAAGTGCTGCAAAGATACTGCCTTTCTCTATTACATTCCAAATTTTTTTCAATGTTTTTTTTGAATTATTTTTTAAATAAAATATAACCATATAATATTCTGCATTTTACAGAATTATTTTTTTATTGAATATTTTATTCCTCGCCTCTATTTTTATTATATAAATTCCTCGATCGACATTTATCGCTATTTGGTTTTTCCCCTCAGCAGCCACTGCATATAACATTTGCCCAGATAAATTGTAAACCGATATTCGTTCGGAACCACAAAGAGTCGCTATTATAATTTGCCGTCCCGACACATATACGATCGGATCACATGATCGAACAGATGTAACAGCCGAGATATCGGCCGTAACGGCTCTCTGTACCGAAGACCAATTTGAAACAACATCTTTACATACCGAACGGACTTGATAGCCATACTCTGTCTGAGGAGAAAGCCCCTCTATAACATGAGTCGTAATATTCCCGACCTTTTCCTGAGAGAAAATATCCTTAACACAAGCTCCATAAGTAATCGAAGCATCATCGACAGCTACGTTTCCTTTTTCTTTATGTGCATAAACGACTTTTACCGAAGTTACCTGCTCATCGATCGAAAAGGTATATTCGGGATAATTCTTAGAAGTATCGACATATCGCAATGTATCAATAGCTGTCCAACTATTATCCGATTCTTTCTCAACAACAATGTAGGATCCCGTCCCGGAGGATGCAAAACGATACATAAACGAAAACTTTACTATACCCTCGTTATACCGAGGGGTCTGTAAATATTCTCCCGTATTTTTCAATGCGACCGAAGGAGCCGACACTCCGCTACTTGCCGCAGATGTATAATTACCAGAAGCTGTTCCCTCCCAATTATCGGGCAGAGGTTTTCCGGACGAATCTACTTCGTCAAATCCCTCAGTATAAACATGTTGTTCACCAGTCTGTGTAAAACAAATTATCTCATAATTATCGGCTCCCTGAACTTCTTCCCAATTTATTCGGAAAGTACTATCGGTTATATCCGAGGCATCGAGCAACTGCGGCACAGCCAGAGAATCTGTCTCAAATTGCATGCTGTATGCGGCCTTTACTATACCCAAAGGTATAACAGCGCTCACTTGATAGGTGTAGCGAGTCAACGGTCGCAATTCGGTAAAACGATAGTTTTGTACGAGCCCGATTGACTTATCGGTCTGTATATATTCCCGTTTGTCGTCAAGCTGCATACGAAAAAGCCCTATCCTCGAAAAATCATCTTTCGGAGACGATATCCACTCTTTCCCATTATATCGTGATGTAGGGTGTGTTATCTCGGAACGGCGATACAACGTTTTATCTTGCCCCCAATAAGCTATTTCCCCGGCAACACCCACCACATCAATCATTATACCATCGCGACAAAGCGCAACAGCATCATTCCCATTGAAATTGAGAGGCGAAGTTTCTCCCCCGGGAATAATCTGCGAAGCCTTAGCGATTAACTCCCCATCAGTCGATAGCGAATTTAATAATAAATAGGTCTCTCCGTTATTTAATATAGAAGGTCCTAACGGAGTATCGTTCACGAAAGAACCACTGCCATTAACCTCCATTCGCAAACTGTATGCAGAAAGGTCGACCGGGACTCCTGTTCCGTTATAGATTTCAATCGCTTTATTATACCCCGATCCCTCGACATAAGCCGAAATAATCAAATCTCCGGCAGAGGTATTCCCCGACCAAAGAGAAACTTGGTAATCGATAGCTTCGGGGTAATTAATCCAATGTATCAAAGCCTCGGTGGCCGTAACATCGGATGCCGAGGTTTCTATAAACGAAGGGACTGAAACTACTTGTACCGGTATGCGGTACGGGGTCTCAATGCCCCCTCCCGAAATAATCACCGTATCGCGATATTCTCCTTTCCTCAGCTCTCGACACGATATTTCAACTGTACAACCATCGTGCACTTCTTGTGCCGACACTTCGTAATCGGAAAGTTCAAATATACCTCCTATCGCCCACGAGAGGGACAAAGAAGAGGTGAGGTTGTTTCCCAATATATCAAGTTGTTCGCTTTTATTATCACCCAACATAATCACCCCCATATCCATGATTTGATCCCGACGAGGCAAAGCCAAGAAAGGGAGAGTCTCTGCGGGGAACCTGAACGGGTCTTCCCGATGAGCTCCCCATATATACTCGACCAAATCGGGATAATCTATATAAGGATTTCGATTCCCCTGTATGGTATAAACCGAATCGTTCCTCGCCAACTCTCTTTCGCACGGAGGGTCTTGCGAATGCCACTCCAACAGCATTTCCATACCGGATAAGTATTGTTATCGAGCATAGGCGACTGCCAATAGTCACACAAGTTTTCATAGGCCGTTACGACATAGAAATAGGCACGAGCAAAATCGCCCTTATACTCGTCGGCAGGTTCGAAGCAACGGTCGGTATAATCTACTCCCCAACCATTCTTTCCTACCTTCGAGACCCCATTGTCAAAGCCAGAAACTCCCGTGACCTCACCCAACGGCAAATTGTTTTTAGCGGAATTGGCCGATCCGTCTGCCGGGAACAAATGATGCAAATCCCTATAAGCATTATTTTCATAAGCGCCCCACCAACTTTTCGGGAAAGAGTGCTCTATATGCATGCCCCCGACGGCATTAAAGCCATCGAAATAGCGTATTTCATCGGAATACCTGTCCCACACACTGCCATCGTCTTTACGGTCTGTTCGGGAGAAGCCCTCCCACGTGGCATCTTCCCCACTACCATAACCGAGTGTATGCATCGAACTTATTATTTCGTATAATGCAGTTTTCAACTCAGCTCCATGTTTTCCATCGGCCGCATAATAATAGCCCGCAGGAACTGTGGCATCAAGCCGAAATCCCAGAAACGAAATTCCCAATACCCCGAAAATTATCCGGGCACAATTTTTCATAGTACTCATAATACAGATTTTTAATCTCAACGCGAGCTATGCACTCTCACCGTATTTTGTAACGACGGAGATACAACCTTCACGATATAAATTCCTTCGGGCAACTCCCATTCGACCTCCTCGCTATGCAAAATCCGCGAGCCACACAAACGCCCGTCCATCGTATACCACGAGGCAACAGCATTCATCGGGGCATTGAGTATATGCAACACATTCCCAGAGGTAAATATCAAAACACGATCTGCCTCCATATCATCGACAGCAGCCGACCACGTAGAGACTGAAATCGTATTAGACACCGACTGAGCCTCTTCCCCGATATAGGGAGTCACCGTATAATGATACTGCACAACGGGAGTTAAATCGGATACCATATATTCGTTTACATCTCCTACTCGACGAGGATATCCTTCTAAAACAACAGGGGTAGAACCTCCACCGCTCTTCACCACTACGCTATGCAGATAGACCCGATGATCGCTCTTGGCCATCAAGGTGATTGTTGATGTTTTCGTTCCCTCCTTCACCGGAATAGTTGTGGTCGTAGTACCATCGAGGTTAATCTGGCTAATCTCTTGACCATCGACCGAAACAAACAACACAGACAGATCTTCTTTATAAGGTTCGGCCACTACCGTTATCGATACATCTCCGGCCGATAAATCAAGGATAGGAGTAGTAGCGCTACCGTCCTTACTACCCGAACCTAATCGTAATTTTCCCGATTCAACAGCAGTATATCCCTCATAGGTCCACGAATCGGGCTTCGACGAAAACGTCACGTCCAATATGTCCTTCTCAGGAACACTCGACGAATAGTCGTCGTACCACACATTCAATTCATAATCAGTTGCTTCCGATTTCGGAGTCCAAACCGCCACAAAAGAATTTTTCGTAATATCTTTCGCCGGCAATGCGACAAAATCGTCGATAGCCTGCCCTTTCAAATTAACGATAATCGGAGACTTTAACCCACCTCCCGATATTTCCAAAACAGCTTCGTGCGAACCTACTACCGAAGAACGATAGGCTAACTCGACAGTTGTTCCATTATTAACCTCATCGGCTGTAAGTTCCCGACGATTCACCGAAAAGCACTCACTATCATTACCCCCTACTTCAACCGAAACAGCACTCTCGATATTACGTCCTCTAACAGATAGTTGAACCGTTACCGGTGAAGAACTATTCACCGAAGCGATTCCCATATCGACAGTCGATCCGTTTCGAGGAGCCTCGATATACGGAGCATCTCCTCCATCTGGCATAAAGGGGATATTACGACTGTCTCCAAAGATGAGATCGACCAATTCGGGATAATCGATAAACGGGTTCCGATTTCCTTGACGCGACTCATAGACAGCTTCATTTCTATCCAATTCTTTTTGGCTAACGGGGTCTTGTTCGTGCCAACGAAGTAACATATTGAGTTGCCAATCGATAATATGAGGATAATTAGAAACAAATATACTTCCCCAATTCGTTATACGGTTTTGATACCGAGTAGCAAAGTAGAAATAAGTACGCGCAAAATCTCCTTTATATTCATCGTTCGGCTCGAATACCGTACCCGAATAACCGGGAGTCACACATTTCCCCCATTTGGAAAATCCATTTTTCGAGCTCGATGCGCCAGAGCCTACCTCTCCAAACGGATTATTACTACGCATTCCATTTATTTTTCCATCGGTTGGATAGACATGCCACACATCGGACTTCATAGGCGACTGCTCACTAAACCAGCTTTTAGGAACCGAGTGCTCCCTGTTATAGCAATCGCCTTCAACCCCATATGTGCCACATTGATCGGTTCCAAAAGTATAGTTCGTTATATCGGAATACATATCCCACACTTTCCCATCGGAACGTCTGTCTGTCGTTTTATAAAGATTCCACAAGCCATTATAACCTACATCGGTTGCATCGTTTAAGATGGTAGACAAACTTTTTTGCAAATCCTCACCGCTTTTTCCAACAGCATCATCATAATATCCGGCAGGAATCTCTGCAAATACAAAGAACGGAAACAAGCAAGTCAAAACGACAAGCAACAAACAGTTACGTGAAATACAGTTCATTATCTATTATTTAAGTTATATTTTTAGAAAAGGGACGTAAAGATAATAATAAAATATCAAAACCGTTTTAAAATCGATGGATTTCACAAAAAACAACAAAGCCGACTATCTATTAAGATGTCGGCTTCTATCTATATAACTAACCTGTTCTTTCAATCTATCCCTGAATCGAGCACTCCCGAAAAGCCTCGTTTTTTATCTTTCCAAATCTGATACCTATAAACCAAGCAAGTCGTCACAAAATAAACTCCTGTTAGAATCCATAACATCGTATAGGCATGACGCACATCATAAATACCAGCCCCGGCCGTATTCATACGTACAAAGCCTTCTATTCCCCAAGTAGACGGAATGAGAGCACCCAACCACTTCCAGTACTCCGGCATGGCATAACGAGGCCATGTAATACCCGATATGAACAAAAATATAACCGAAGTAAAGACAAACAACAAGAAAGAACTTTCGCGTTCTCGAACAAATATAGATAGCGTCATTCCAAAAAATATAGAAGATAACAAGAACGGAACGGCAAAAGAATAAATTTCTACCTGACTACCTATCTGCGGATATTTAAAAAGCCACGGAATAAAATGTAATATGTATGCCGTACATAAAATATACAAGCTAAAATAGCACAATGATTTGCCTATCACCAAATGCAATACATTATTGTGCATGTGTTCTCGTCCACTGTAAAACAGGTGTAACTGTCGATGTTCATAAATTCCCCCAGCCATCATACCAATTCCCAAAATAAGGCTCTGCTGTAAAATCAACACCAATATGGCAGGCAACAAAAACGATGCCAAACCCGACTCTGGATTATACAAATTAATAGAGCTATACGGAATGGGTTGTGTCGCTACATTGATTTGTTCCTGCGTGGCTCCACCCAAAGCCTGAGTCTGTAACTTTCCTCCGAGGTTCATCGTCACATCGGTCAACGCAATTAAAAAACCTTTGTAATTCAAGAGAATACTCATATCCGAATAGAACGAAACGACACTTTGTTCACCTCGCTCTATTTTTCGACTGAAATCTTCCGGAATAAACAATATTCCATAACAATGCTTTTCATACATCATGTGCTTCGCCTCGTCCATATCGGCACAATACGAAACGATATGCGCATTCGGTGTCGCGTCCATCTCACGAGCGAGCTCCCGGCTCAAAGGGGTACGGGCATTATCCACGACGACCATAGGCACTTCCCTCACTACCTCAGGGTTATACACTGCGGCATATACAATCGGATAAGCGAATGGTAAAGCAAAGAAAAACAGCACGATTCCCAAATCATGAAAAACAGCACGGTATTCCCGCCGCCAAATGTAATAAATGTCGGACAAACCTATTTTTATAGAATGAAACAATTTCATATCATTTTATTTTTACATCACGGTACATATACTTGACGCATCAAAGCCTTTTTCAACCGGGGTAACAACGGAGTGGATGCCACCGCAAACAAAATCAATGCGACATAATGTACACGCGAATAATAAAGAGGTATTCCATTCAATGCCTGATCTACATAAATCAAAAAATAATGCCGTACAGGCAATACATACGAGATAGCTTGGAACGGCAAATACATAGCCGGCACAGGGAAAGAAAATCCCGCGATAGAAAGAGACAAGACTCCCACCAAACCACCGACACTCAACCCAATTCTTAACGAAGGCGCAAAACACATAATAATTACCGCAAAACTCTGTGAAGCGACAACCAACAAGAACATCGCGAAAATCATGTGCCAAATGCTGTTATGCATCGGGAAATGCAAATAACCGTATAGCAACGACAAGTATAAAAGCCCCATCGAAAAAAATATGATCGTTTGGGGAATGAGTTTACCTGTAATAGCAATAATAATCGAATCGTCGGCAGTCCGCAACCATTCCCTCGACGTGGCTCGTTTCATCTCAGATCCGATACTGAAAACCGTAACCAACAGAATCATCAATTGCAATAACCCGGGAAGAAAAGAATTATTCAGATAAACCGAATAGCTAATCCACGGATTGCCCAACGCATGCATATCCGTCGCTATCGGCTGCAACTTAGCCATAATCTGTGACTCCTCGGCTCCCGCAGAAAGTAATACTTGGCGCACGACTGCACCCGAAGCTAACACCGACATGGTTTTGAAACTTTTATATAGCAGCGACGCAGGAATGTAATAGGCATCATTCGTATAAAAAGAAATTTCGGGTTGACGACCGGCGATAGCCTTCGCTTCAAAATCCTCAGGAATAATCAAAAATCCGAAAATATCACCCGACTGCATCAACTCCCGAGCCTCGGTAAAGCTATTCAACTTATAGGCAACATCGACCGACTCCTGAGATCCAAGCTGTTGAATAAAATTCCTAGACGTAGAGGTGTGGTCGTGATCGACAATCGCTACCGGAATCTTATGAGGTAACCCTTCGTGCATCAAGGAAAGCAGGAATATGCAACTGAATAGCGGCGCTCCTACCATACAAAGTACATAGATAGGACGCGAAACCAGTTGTTTCAATTCCCGGACAATAGTAGCCCAAAGCCCCGTTTGATATTCCATTCGTTCTGACATATAGACATTCTCGAAGTTACAGAACTTCCATTTTATTTTTTATCTCTTTTCAACAATACCGACATTCCCGGACGTAGATTATCGACCGGTTCGACCGGACGGGCTTTCACTTGGAAAGTTTTGGCATCGTATTGCCCGGTAACTTTCGTAGCGCGCCATACCGCATAAGATCCCATATCCCGAATATAAAATACTTTCAAAGTCACTTCCTTATTTTCCAATGCCGGAATTATAGCCTGTACTTCGGCTCCCATAGTCAAATTTTCTAACAAGTCTTCCCGAACATTGAACGAAACCCACATATCGTCGAGTTTCAATACATTCATAATCGGAGCACCTAAACTCACCAATTCCCCCACATTCGGAAAAATATCGGAAATTTCACCGTCGGTAGGAGCCGTCAGATAAGAATCCGACAAAATAGACTCGACCTCTGCGACACTACCTTGTGCGGCGGCGACCATAGCGGCAGCGGCAGCCTTATCCTCGGCCTGCGCACCGGCCTTTGCCATTTCATATTGCGATTTAGCCGCACTTTCAGTAGCGACCATTGCTTTATAAGCAGCCTCGGCTTCATCGCGTTTTTGTTCCGAAACTACTCCTTTCTTATACAACGACTGCATACGCTCATACGTCTTCTTGGCGATCGTTAAACCGGCTTGAGCCTGTTGCCACATATCATAGGCAGAATTCAACAGTTCCACGCGCGTACCACTGTCCACCTTTTTATTCTGAGCCTTAGCTACGGTTTCCATAGCCTCGGCCTGTGAAAGTTTCGCCTCTACCAACGAAGAATGAATATGTACCAATGTATCCCCCGCCAGAACATGCTGTCCCTCCTCTACCATGAATTCGACCACTCGGCCGGGCAACTTTCCTGAAACCCGTACTTGTGTCGCTTCGGCTTGCCCTTGAATAATTTGGGGCTCCGGTTTAAGCAAGAATAATCCGATCAAGGCCAAAACAACTATAATGACAATCAAAGCAATGAGGCCTACGACCAAACTGCGCTCTTTCTTTTCTCTTAGATTTTCCATTGTAAATCTGTTTTGCTATTTTTTATATTTTCTATTTTCAATATTTCATAGTGCCCAAAGCCTTAGCCAAATAAACCTCGCAAAGTCGGGTATCGATTTCGGCATCTATTTTTTCCGATTGGGCTTCGAGCCATGCTGTTTGAGCTTCAAGAACATTTGTCGTCGTAAGTACTCCCTCTTGAAATCCAAGTTGCGCATTTCTCAAATTTTCATCGGCTTTCTCCAAATTTTTCACAGCCATTTTATAAGTTCTATAAGCCTCCGAAGTTTTAAAAGCCGCTTGACTTACCTGCAATTCTATCTTTTCTTTCACGTCGGCCAATTCCAACTTGGCAACAACCGCTTCACTCTTAGCGGCACGAATCTTATTGTAGTTCTTTCCCCAATGAAGGATTGGAATATTGAGCATTACTCCCACGCTGAACATACCGTCGAACTCGTTTTTAAATCCGTTAAATACGTTGGGATTAGTAAAAGAATAAGTCCCCACCAAAGCCAACTTGGGTAACATATCGGAAAGAGCCAAGTTTTTCTTCTTTTCATAGATTTTCGCCGCATAATTAAGACTCAACACTTCGTTCCGATTTTTAAAAACCTCCTCCATATTATACGACAACGGAGTCTCCTGCGGAGCTACACGCTCCAACGATTCATCTTCAAGCGTAAATATAGAATTGACCGGCAACCCGCAGATTTGAGCCAAAGCCATACGCGACAAAGCCAATCCGTTATCGACCTTAGCAAGGGTTATCTGAGCGGCATTCAACTTCACGGCCACGGTCAATCCGTCCGACTGAGTCGCAACTCCTTCGGCTATCATCTCTTGTACATGCCGGTTCAACGTATCGAGTAAAGCCGTATAACTCTCGGCCAGTTTTCTCTTATGAACGAGAGAGACCACTTGCCAATAAGCCTCATCTGTCTGATAAATAATTTCCTTCTCGGCCGTATTCTTCTGCGACACCGCCAACTTCTCGGCATATCCGGCAATATCGTTCAATGCCTTTATCTTACCTCCCATAAAAATAGGTTGCGTCAGTGTCACCAACCCGGCATACACATTATGTACATCGAACTCGAAAGCCTCTTTCGGGATCATGGCGACAGTCGACGGTATAGGCTGCCCGTTGTTCAATATAGGTTGCCCGGTCGCCGGGTTAGTTACCACATTATACTTGTATTCTTGACTGGCTAAATCGAATGTCTTTGTAGGCAAATATTGGTCGGACTCCAAAAGCGATATCGACTTTTGATTATACATATAAGACCCGGTAAAATCTATTCCCGGGAAATAAGCTCCCCTAGCCGATTTTTTTGTATAGCCTGCCCCTTTCACCTTTTCTTCGGCTATACGTAGTTGCTTATTATTCTTTAATGCCATCTGTCGGCAAGAATCGAGCGAAACCGGTTGTTGTGCCGAACCCATCAGAAAAGATAACAAGAAGGCTGCTAACAATGCCCTCCCTGCCCATATGCTTCCATTTATTTTCATACGCTTCTATTTATCTCTTACTTTTCTTTAACGGAACTAATACTTGTTTTGCTTATAGTTGCATAAACAATTTTATTTCTTAAAAAAATAATGCACCCGGCATTACACCGCAAAAATACGCCGAGTTTAGCATTAAACAAATATTTAAAGATTTTAGTTTTCTATTTTTACTATTTTTTAAGAATCGGCTTTGAATTGTTCCACGCTGTATTCGAAAGCTATTTTCGAAAGCATTTTTCATGAACGAAAAAAACTCAATAACCAAACGATAGAATGCTACCGAAAATATACTTCATAAGATACATAGAAGAATCATCTCTCTACGCAAAATATCAACTCAGTCGATATTTTCTCCTTTTATACCTCTAACCCCTCAATCAAAGATTATATGATTTTTTCACCC
>ENA-OROE01002084-OROE01002084.1-human-gut-metagenome-genome-assembly--contig:-NODE-2084-length-10561-cov-5.051875_pt1 | contig 10561 bp, 8 predicted proteins | sample MGYA00242126_ERZ509044 | MGnify/ENA primary metagenome ERZ509044 (study PRJEB26280, sample SAMEA2338716) | human gut metagenome | biome: human gut; feature: human-associated habitat; material: faeces... | reverse complement strand
ACTGTGGATTTTTTATTTTATTTTTTGTTCAAGTTGATTATACAATCTACCATTTATTTTTTCAGGTGTAATAATTTTCATCGCGAAAAGACGAGTAATAGAGTGAGAACACAAAAACAACCGCTTAAGCGCTTTTCCTCAAAGCACCCAAGCGGTCATTCACAGCCTTATTCACTTCTCGTACTTAAACTCAAACACGCCAAAGCCCTTTCCCTGCGTCAGATGACTTACGTCATTCAAGCGGAAAACAGCATGCTCATGCCATTTGTTAATCCCCAGAACAGTTACGCTGGCAGGCTGCACATCAACCGAAAAGTTAAACGCCGCCACCTGCTGCATATCCATTCCCAGCCAACGGAAAATAATATTCTGAATCGTACCCTTATGCGCAACAATCAGCAGATTTTCCTTGTCGACATCCGCACAATGCCACAGACCGTGTACATTACGGCGATAGAACTCATTGCGCGTTTCACCGCCGGGATAGTTGCGGTGATCCAGCTCCTGCTCGGAAGCAGGCTTGCAAAAATGCTTCTTGGCCTCTTCCTCGGTCATGCCGGCAGCAATACCGTTATTCTTTTCCCTCAGGAAACGGCAATGCTCTATTTCGCCCTTAAAGCCAAGCTCCTCGGCAATAATCTGCGCCGATGCGGAAGCGCGCTGCAAATCACTTGCCAGAATCCGCAGCTTGCAATTACGTCCGGCAAAATCCTTCGCCAGCTTTACCGCAGCAGCCTTTATCTGCGCCCTTCCTTTTTCGGTCAGCTGCGAATCCGTCCAGCCGCCGGTCAATCTTTGCGTATGATGCGTTGCTTCACCATGCCTCACTAAGATAATCATCATTCAGCCTCCGACTATTCTTCGTTATGACTGGCATAGTTTTTGAGCAGCTCAACCTGCGTTTCCAACAGATGCAGCATATTTTTACGATGCAGCGCCGCCTTTTTCACCTGCTCGTTATAAGCCTGTTCGGCCATAGCAGCCTTGGCATCAGCCTCAAAAATAATTTTACGGCTGCGTTCCTCTGCATCCCCAACCAGTTTACGATATTTAGTATTTGCATCCAGCATCATTCTGCCGGCTTCGCTGCGAGCATCCTCCAGCAGCTTGTTAGCCTCGCTGGCAGCACTGTTGGCGCGTTTTTTGCAGACATCCTCGGTAGTAATGCGCAGTTTATCGGCATCTACCTCGGCACTGCTGCGAAGCTTTTCGGCATAGGACTTGGCTTCTTCACGCAGCTTATTGCATTCAGCCATCGCTGCCTGCAGCATGTTATCGGTTTTATTCTTCGTCTGATTATACAAATCCTCGGCATGCGCCATAGTATCGTCGTGCAGCTTCTGCGCCGCAGCCTTCGCTTCGCTCAGCTGCTGCTCGCACTTCACTGCCGTTTCCTTCTCCAGCAGCGCCGCCTTCTTTTCACTGGCGTTCTTCACCTCGTCAGCAGTTTCCTGCGCCACAGCCAGAGTGCTCTGCATGGTAGCCTCCATCTGCTGATAATATTCCAGCTTGGAGCTGACGCGCTCGATAGTTTCCTTCTGCTCCAGATTATCCAGATAAAGGTATTCGTATTCCTTAATCAGCTTGGCAAGAAACTTGTCTACCTCTTCTACCTCATAGCCACGAAAACCCTTGGTAAAAGTTTTTTTCTTTAAATCCTCCGGATTAAGCATGGTTTATCCTCCTAGATATAACGCTTCAGCGTTACGCTGATGCGTCCTTTTTTAGTAGTGCCGCGGATTTCCTCAATCTCTACTCGTCCACGGCCGCGGAAGGAAATTACATCGCCCTCGTTCACCGGCTGTGCTGCCTTCTTGGCTTCTTTCCAGTTTACCTTGACATTCAGGCTTTTGATTTCATCCGCCATACGGCTGCGGCTTACGCCATAGCCTGCCGCTGCCACGGCATCAAGGCGCAAATCAGCGACTGTCGCGTTAATCAGCTTAACCTTTTCTTCCTTCTGCAGCAATTCCTCGCGGGGAATTTCCGCAAGCGTTACCGGCGCAGAACCAATCTGCGTCAGATTACCGGTAAGATAATTTACCAGTGATTTTTCTACTACGAACTGCGCTCCCTCAGGCACAAAAACAATATCGCCCAAGGCCTCGCGCTTGCAGCCCGTGCCCATAAACGCACCGAGAATATCGCGATGCGACAAATCATAATAGCGCTTATCCCAGGCCGCCAGAAAATAGGCCATGCCAAAATCCGGCTGACCGTAAAAATCATCGGCAACAAAGGCAGCCTTCACCCTTTCGGCATTACTGAAGCCGCCGTCGCTTTCCAGACGCACATTTTCGTAGTTCGCCGCAATAATTTCCGCAACATTATAGGCATGAGGATCAAGAAACTCGCTCACACGGAACTTGCGTGATTTATTGGCGCCCTCGGCCAAGTCCAGCAGCTTGGCCGCCAGCTGCTCATCACCGCCGGCTTTAAAATAACGCAGAATTTTTTCTCTGTCTGCCATAAATTATTTCCCCTGTAATTCCTTATCTCTTTGCAGCACTGCCTGCACTGCATCATAAAAAGCACCGCGCACGCCATGGTTTTCCAAAGCATGGATACCGGCAATAGTCGTGCCGCCAGGGCTTGTTACCTGGTCGCGCAGCTGTGCCGGATGCAGGCCGCTTTCTACGCACAGCTTGCCGCTGCCTGCCATTGTCTGTGCGGCCAGCTTGATAGCCAGTGCACGCGGCAGACCGGCACGCACGCCTGCGTCAGCCAGTGCATCAATAATCACAAAGCAATAGCCCGGTCCGCAGCCGGAAATTGCGGTAATCGCCTGCAATGCTTTTTCATCTACAAATTCTATTTCGCCGCAGCTGCTGAAAATTGCTGCCGCAGTCTGCTTCATCGGCTCGGTTACCGCCTCATCGCAGCAGATGGCAGTCATGCCGGCGCCTGCTGCCAGCGGCGTGTTCGGCATCGTGCGGACTACCGGGAACCCCGGAGCATAGGCATGCAGCTGTTCCAGCGTAACACTGCCCATGATAGAAAGCACCCAGGCATCTTTTTTCATCGCAGCTATCAGCTCGGGCACCAGCGCCACCGGTGCTACCTGAGGCTTAACGGCAAAGATTACCAGGTCAGCATCCTTTACCGCCTCTTTATTATCCGTAGTGACATTTACGCCAAAGGCTTCATGCAGACTGCGCGCATGTGCCTCCGTCGGCTCGCCTACGGTAATCATCTCCGGCGCAATCAAACCGCCGCCGATAATACCCTTGATAATAGCTTTGGCCATAGCGCCGCCGCCGATAAATGCAATCTTCTTTACTGCTATTTGTCCCATGGATTATTTCCCCTCTCGTCAAGCTCGTGCTCTTCGCCCGCATCTATATCTACGTTTTTCGGGGCGCAGATAACAATATTGCGGCCCAGCTTTTTCATGCTGCCGCCGATAGCATAAACAGTACCGCTGATAAAGTCAGTCATACGCTTGGCAACAACATTATCTGTCTTATCGTAATTAACAACTACAGCCTGATTATCACGCAGATAATCGGCAATCTTAGGAGAATCATTGAAATCTACAGGCTCCAGCAGTACAACTGTCATAAGCTTGTCGGCAATAGGCAGGTTAATGGTTTTGCTGCCCATTTTTTCATTTTTAACCGGCTCCGGCTTTGCTGCCGAACCCTTAAAGTTCAAAATGGATTTGCGTTCACGCTTAGGCTCCTCTGCCGGTGCTGCAGCAGCAGGCTCCTTGCTGCCGAAGAAACGTTTCTTGGGTTTAGCGGGCTCCTGCTCGGTCTTGGCAGGCTTTTGCTCCACTTCTTCCTCGATGATTTCTTCCTCGTCATAAAGACTTAATGCATTCATGATTTTATCAATAATATTCATTACGTCACCAACCTTATCTATGTCTTAAAATTTCAGACTATAATCACGCTGTCCGAACAAGGCTGTGCCTACACGCACAATATTGGCACCTTCTTCTATTGCAACTGTGTAATCATTGCTCATACCCATAGACAGAATATCTGCCTGCGGATACTGCTGCTTTAAGCGGGCGAACACACGGTAGCCTGCCGCAAACACCGGTCTTGTCTGCTCAATATCCTCGCATTTCTGGGCAATAACCATCAGCCCGCGCAGACGCACATGCTTGTATTCGGGCAGCTTCGGCAGCAGCGCCAGATAATCCTCTTTATCCAAGCCGGACTTTTGCTCCTCATGGGCAATATTCAGCTGCAAAAGGATATCCTGCACCTTACCGATGCGTTCTGCCTCCTTATCAACCGCAGCCAGCAAATGCTCACTGTCAACCGATTCGATAAGATCAAACAAGGCAACAGCCTGGCGCGCCTTATTCGTCTGCAAATGACCGATAAGATGCCAGTAGCCGTGTTTGCCCAAGGCCTCCTGCTTATGCTTAGCCTCCTGCACGCGGTTTTCGCCTACGTTGGCAATGCCCAAGGCTTCGATATCTGTAATAATTTCGGGCGGATGATTTTTCGTCACCGCCACCAGCGTTACCTTATCTCCTGTGAGCAGGTCTTTATTTTTACGCTTGTCCAAAGCAGTCGCTATCTGCTCCTTAACCTGCTTTAAATTATCAGCTAACAATGTATTTGCCCCCCCAATTCTCAGCAAAATGATTTGTGGCAAAGATTCTGCTTTTTATTATGCTTTAAAAGCTCTTTATCTTTATATTTTAGCATACGTGTAAACCATTGTCACGAATAAAAACAACAAAGAGCTGCCGCACAAAAGTGCAGCAGCTCTTAATAAATTTATCTTCGTTATGATAGCTATTAGTATAACAGCTTGTTAGCAATAACCAAACGTTGGATTTGGTTGGTGCCTTCGTAGATTTGCATGATTTTAGCGTCACGCATCATCTTCTCTACGGGGTACTCTTTGGTGTAGCCATAGCCGCCCATTACCTGAACAGCGTCGGTGGTTACTTGCATAGCAACGTCAGCGGCATAGCATTTAGCCATAGCAGCCTCTTTGGAGAATTCCATGCCCTGGTCACGCATCCAGCAAGCCTTTTGAACCATGAGGCGAGCGGTTTCAACCTTCATAGCCATGTCAGCCAGCATGCCTTGAACCATTTGGAAGGAAGCAATCGGTTGGCCGAACTGACGGCGCTCTTTAGCATATTTAACAGCGCAATCCAGAGCAGCCTGAGCGATACCTACGGAAACAGCGCCAACGAACGGACGAGCACTGTCTAAGGTGTTCATAGCAATACGGAAGCCTTCGCCTTCGCGGCCTAGGCGATAGGACTCAGGAATAACAACGTCTTGCAGAACCAGCTCGGTAGTATTGGAAGGACGGATGCCCATTTTGTTTTCTTTCTTGCCAACGGAGAAGCCCGGGGTGTCTTTCGGAACGATGAAAGCAGTCAAACCACGGATACCGCCGGTTTTACGGGTGTTAGCGAATACCAGGAAGATTTCTGCCAGACCACCGTTGGTGATGAACATTTTGGTACCGTTCAGAGTGTAGGTACCTTCTTCCTTGTTGCGTACAGCGCGGGTAGAAACACCGCCTGCATCACTGCCTGCACCGGGTTCGGTCAGTGCGAAAGCAGCCAGACCGCCGTTGTTCAGGATATCGCAATACATTTTCTTTTGTTCGTCGGTGCCTGCCAGCAGAACAGGTACAGTTGCCAGGCTGTTAGCAGCCAAAGAGGTTGCAACACCTGCGCAGCCCTTGCCCAGCTCTTCATAAATGGTAGCAACAGAAATACTGTCTAAGCCGGGGCCATCTAATTCTTCTGGAACAATAACGTTCAGCAAGCCCATTTCGTTAGCCTTGTCAATCAGGCCGTCACGCATATGGTTTTCTGCATCCATTTCAGCAGCGTAAGGGGTAATTTCTTTTTCAACAAACTCCCTTACCATTTCCTGTAATTCTAATTGTTCCTCGTTTAATGCAAAATCCATCATATCCTCCTTGATATCAAGCGGTCTTCCGCGTCATTTCCCTTCCAAATAAACTCAGGTAAGCTCACCATTTGGCGGGTATCTCTTTAAATCTGTCGACGACAAACATCGTTGTTAAAATCGTCCCAATTAAATGCTCTTTGCTGTCAGTCATTTCAGCCTCTATAACCATCGTAGAATGTCCGGAATGCTTGATATGGCTTCGTACCGTTAAGGTAGTCGGCTCATGGACACCTTTGATAAAATTCATGCTGAAATTAAGAGTTGCCACTACAGCGCCCACGCTTGCACCGGTAACACCCAGAACGGAGTCTGCCAAGGCCAACATCACTCCGCCGTGACATATGTCACGATGATTAAAATGCTTCGCCGGATCAACGTCAATGCTGACTTCAGCACTGCCACACTTTATCTCACCAATATGCACACCGAATTGAGTCATAAAATTATTATCCGTGTACATCTGGCGAATATAGGCAGGAACATCCTTGACCTGCTCCACAGCTATCATCGCCTTTCTTCGGACAGCAGAAAATATTACTGTCAATATATCTTTGATATTTTACCACAAAACAGCGCTTAACTCAACAGTTTCATGCAAAAAAATAAGCTGAAAGGAAAGTTTTAGGGATAATTTTTTCAATAATCGCACTTTGGTATAAGCGCGAAACAAAATGGCTGCCGCACTTTGAGTACAGCAGCCATGCAAGAAGCAGATAAATTAATCGATAATATTTTGCTTGTAATCGTGATACAGAGTCTTGAGCTCTTCCATAGTTGCTCCCATCTCAACTTTAAGCTTGGAAACAGTATCGTAGTCGCCTTCGGCAACAGCTCTGCGGATAGCAGTGAAGATGCTCTTCTCTTCGAAGGAATCCTTAGCCAGCTTAGCGCGCAAGTTCTGGATTTTACGCCACATTGCCAGGTCGCAGTCGGTGCAGGTTTCCTGGTTGTGCAAGCGCTTCATATCGATAACAGCCTGATAATTTTCCGGAATCAGACGAGTCAAAAGCTCGGTTTTCCAGCGAATCAGCGCACCCTGCATGAAGGAGTCGATATATTCCTTCTTCAGGATATTGCCTTGAGTGAGCACTGCAACCTTTTCCGGATATTTTTCAAAGGCGCAGAGGTTTTCCCAAACGGTAGCAGGCGGTTCTCCGAACAGCTTGCTGCGTTCTTCCGCAGTGAAATCTTCAAACACGTCTTCCTCAGTACGGTATTGACGGTCGGTATCAAGATAGAAGCCCTCTTCGCCAGCCTTCTTGGAAATTTCCTTTTCCAGAGCCTTCAGGTCCTTGCCGGATTCTACGCAAGCCTTGATGCCGTCAAGGCAGGACAGGTAGAAGGCAGCAATAGCAATGTAGGTATTGGTGTACGGGTTCGGAGAACGCATTTCGATACGGGTAGCCTTATCGTTGTCCAGATCGCGGATCAGGCCTGCAAGAATGGTTCTGTTACGGGACGGGTTATCCGGGCTCAGACCGAGGCTGGTAACAATGCAGACAGGAGCTTCAAAGCCGGGTTTCAGACGGTTCAGAGAGTCAATGGTGCAGGAGATAAACGGATTGGTTACCTCGTAGTTTTTCAAAAGGCCCATGAGAGCGCCGTAGCCAATAGCGGACAGGAAGTCCTCATGCATATCCTTCGGCGAGAACAGGTTGACAATCTTGCCGTTTTTCATTTTTGCGGCAATGCCTACATGTGTATGCTCACCGCTGCCTGCAACACCGGGAATCGGTTTAGCCTGGAAGGAAACCTCCAAGCCGTTCATGCGGAAAACTTCTTTAACGATGATACGTGCCAAAAGCTCGTTATCCGCAGTCTGAACGCCGCTGCTGAACTTCCAGTCAACCTCCAGCTGCTCCATAACGTGAGTCATATGGCCTGCGGCATCAATCTGACCTTTAACGCCGCCACATTCCTTATGGCCCATTTCAGGCTCCAGGCCGTACAGCTCCAAAGTCTGAATAGTCTGCTCCAATGCAGTACGCACGTTGCCGCGGGTACGCTGCCAGTATTGCTCCTGCATTACCTGAGAAGAGCTCAGAGCCTCCAGCGGTGCGTCCTCACGCGGAGTTTTTACCCAAAATTCCAGCTCGGTAGCACTGGTGAAGAGCAACTTTTCAATCTCAGCAGGATTTACATGCTCCAGACCGGCAATTACCGGATGCTTAGCAAACAAATCCATGATTTCTTTTTCTACATAAGCCAGAGTATCATTCAAAATAGAACGGGAATCAACATGATTGCCGTTGTGAATCAGATAGCAGGGAATGCGCAGAGTACCGATCATACGACCGCTTTCTGCGTCAAAATGCTCATAGTTATAATCAACAAACCAGTTAACGGTTTTATCAACCTTCATATCAACGCGGGCATCGTTCAGAGTAGCGATACCAGTCAGTACAACGGAGGAGCCGTCAGTCTGTGCTGCGCTGCCTGCCAAAAAGCCATCGATATCCTCGAGGAAAATCTTCATCGGGATTTTTTCGTCGGTATCATTACCGGCAAAATCCACACCCATCAGAGATACAAACTGAATCTCCGGATGCAGAGTCAGAAGCTCACGCAGAGTGCTTTCGTTTTGTTCTTCAGGTTTAATTACATACAGTAAATCTTTGTTGTTCATGATCAGTGCAGCCATAAGGCTGCCTCCTTTCTCAATACTCCCTAATTATCATGCTGCAGAAAAATGCTCCCTACATATTTTCTGCAAGATAAACGAAAAAGGACCTTTTTAAGCATGGACACACTACTTCCTTACTCAAAAAAGTCCTCGTTGACTGTCTTACTATTATAGCAGATATTAAGTGCTTTTGTCCAGCTTTAATTTCTGAGGATAAGATGGTCGCATTCTAAATTTAAGGCTACATTCTAAGAATTACAAATCACTTCATTGATAATCTGAATCATTTGTTTATTGCCAATTTGAGTTCTAAAATGAACCTTATATCCATCAGTTGTAAGAGTATTAAAGAAAACCTTTGCGCAATCTATTTTAACCTTTTCTTCGCTTCGCAAATCAGTCTTTCCTTCAACATCTTTCGTTTCAACTATTATGTTTAATTCCTTATCACCATTACTATGTTTAACAACATACATAAAATCTGGACTATACATACTTCCGGCGATTGTAGGAATAGCAATACTTGCTCTAGGAATTTTACCATAAACAATTACTTCTTCAATATCTGCCATAATATTATCTCTTTCAAGAGGTGAATCATATGCATAGGCATCATACAAATATTTCGTGCTAGGAGTTCCTGGCATAATCTTAGTACCAATTCTACCTTGCGCTACTTCGCTTCGTACAGAACCATCAGCATATGTCAATGCCGTAGCTCCCAATGGTGCCTTGCTACGTTCATATTTAAATCGTCCCTGTAAATTTTCTGTTTTCCAAGTTGCAAATTCCTTGCAGAAGGCAGCAACTGAATTATCATTAAGCAAAGTTGTAAAGCTAGTACCATGTTTTTTAGCGTATCTACACAATGCAACATGAAGGACTTTAATTGGCAAATTTGTAACGTTAGAGATGCGCTTCAAAAACAAACCATAAGATATTCTGCTTGAAACTACGTATTGTACGCCAGCTTCGCTGACAACATTAACCGTAGAACCATCACTATGAATTTTATTACGTTCACTGGACATGACAAGAGTTGTAAATACGTCTTTTTCAAAAATAGATAGCACAATATCTTCCATATTTTCATCAAGGTCATCATCGTAAAACATTAAATAACGGTGATTTATTGTTTCCCAAAGTTCCTTTATTTCTTGATATACAGCCTTCCGAATTTTTACTGGCTTAGGCTTCTCATTATTTCTATCTTTGACCTTGCCTGATTTCAAACCCGCCGCAAATTCAGGATATTCTTCAAAAAACTGTGCTTTGGTTTCTGGTCTAATATTATAATGCCTGTCAATATATCGTTTATTTACTAGCAGCTCTTCAAACAGCTCATCATCACTAACTCCCAGCTTTTCAGCTACCTGTTGCAATTTTTCTTCGGAAATAGTGTTGGATTGCGGAATTTCTCCATTAATTTGGTCAACTAAATTTCGAGCAAAGTTTGCTTCAGTAAAATCAACAATATAATTCAAAGTAAAATCTTCATTGCTAATACGATTACCATTTTCATCAACCGGAAGCCTAAGACCACGCCCTACTTCTTGCAGTTTACTGTTATCGCTGCCACTGGAACGTAATTTGGCAATAGTAAACACATTAGGATTATCCCAACCTTCTTTTAATGTCCACTTAGAAAATAAAAAACGCAAAGTATTCGGTTCACCATTTTCTTTCGTAAACGAAAGTAGTTCTTTTTTCCCATGCAGAATAGTATCTACTTCTTTTGCAACATTTTCATCAGTATCGTTATTATCTTGTGCAAAATAACCAGCATGACAAGCTTGCAAATCAGCAAGACTTGCTTCAAGATATTTTTTATACTCTTCGTCATGCTCATTAAGCGAGGCTATTGTTTTTTCTAACTGTTCTTTAAGTAATTTTTCAAATGCAATCCGCAGATACGGCACTTTACCATCAGTATCCTCCCTATACGAGGTAATGTCATCAATAAAGAACAAAGCCAAAGTTTTAATTTTGGTAGATTGTATAATCAACTTGAACAAAAAATAAAATAAAAAATCCA
>ENA-OROE01002083-OROE01002083.1-human-gut-metagenome-genome-assembly--contig:-NODE-2083-length-10566-cov-39.832937_pt1 | contig 10566 bp, 13 predicted proteins | sample MGYA00242126_ERZ509044 | MGnify/ENA primary metagenome ERZ509044 (study PRJEB26280, sample SAMEA2338716) | human gut metagenome | biome: human gut; feature: human-associated habitat; material: faeces... | reverse complement strand
ATTGCCGGCAGCACATCATCCGTTCGAGCAGCGTTACCGAAAGGTCGCTTGTCACTACCTGCCGTCTGAGGAACGTCACCCGGAGTGACAACAACCCGCAGGGCTTTCTGATAGAGAGTTTTACCATCATCGAAAACAGGGACATCGGACAGTATGAAAGATAAGGGGATAAAAAAGGTCTTCCACCCGTTCAGAACGGGGATAGACCGCCATATGGCCGGACTCCGCAGACGCTGGCTGCGGTTGAGCTGCCGGCAGCAAAAGGTTGTCATCCTTTACCTGCTCGGACTCTTCGCCGCCATCGACCTTGCCTGCATCGTGGGCGGTTTCTGCGGAACAGACAAATTTCCGATTGAGGTACGGCATCTCCAAAGGATTGCGTTTCCTCAGACGGACAGTATCCAACCATTAAAAAACAATATATCCAATGACACAATCCGATAAGAAAGAAAAGGAGAAGGAAATGCGGAAAGCGGAGTCCGTACCCGAAAAGGGGAAACAGTTAAGCCGCAAGGCTGCCGACAAGCTGAAATTCTATGGCGTGGCGGCTGTTCTGTCCCTGCTTTGCGCCGGGTTCATCTGGTTTATCTTCAAGCCGGACACAACGGAAATGGTGGAAGGGACGGCAGGCATCAATACAACGATACCCGATGCTATCGCACCGGAAACGATGACCGACAAACAGAAGGCTTACGAACTGGAGCGGATGAAGAAGCGCAGGCAGGAAAAGGTAAGAACCTTGCAGGACATGGCGGACGATTACCTGATACCGGACACGTCGGACGGGCTGAAGCCGGAAAAGGCGGCACCGGAACAGGACGCTATCCGGGAGTCACGGCAACAGCAACAACAAATATCAAGACAGATAGCCTCGTTCTATCAGAAACCGAAAGACAATCCCAGGGTAAGCGATCTGGAACGGCAGGTGAAGGAGCTTAATGAAAAGCTGGAACGGGAACGGAAGGGACAAGATCCGCTGGAACTGATGGAAAAGTCGTATGAGATGGCGGCACGCTATTTTCCCGGTCAGGCGGGCGGGCAGGTGAAAAGCATACAGTCGGGCGGTCCGTCCGGCAACCCTGCCGCCATAGCCGCCGGACGTGCCACGGAAAGCGTGGTCTCGTCGTTGGCTGCGCCACCGGCTCCCGACACGGTACCCCGCAATTACGGTTTTGCCACGGCGGTAGGTGCCGGACAGCCTGCCGGAACCAATACGATACGTGCCTGCGTGGCTGAAGACCAGACGGTGACCACCGGGGCATGACTGAAGTTCCGGCTGCTGGAACCGCTGCAAGTGGGCGGCGTGCCTGTGCCTGCCAATACTCCGCTATATGGCACGGTGCGTATCGAGGGGCAACGGATGGCGGTCACGGTAAACTCCATAGAGAGCGGCGGCAATATCCTGCCGGTGGAACTGGTGGCTTACGATATGGACGGGCAGGAAGGACTTTTCGTCCCGAACACAGCGGAACGTACCGCCATGAAGGAAGCCGCCGCCAATATCGGGGGCAGTTTCGGGACAAGCATCTCATTCGCACGCAGTGCCTCGCAGCAACTGGTCATGGACGTGACAAGGGGCGTGCTTGGCGGCGGGTCGCAATACCTGGCCACAAAGATGCGTGAGGTGAAGGTGGCCGTGAAAGCAAATTATCAACTTCTATTAATCTCAAAAAAACAGTAATCAGATGAAGACAAGAATTATTTTATCATTAGTAATGCTTTTGACCGTATTGTCGGTAAAGGCGCAGGAATCCGTGGAAACAAGGATTTTCCCCACCAATCAGATTATCGCACCGCACCTCATCGAGGTGACTTTCTCGAAGACCGTACATATCCTGTTCCCTTCGGAAGTGAAATATGTGGATTTGGGCTCCTACGACATCATTGCCGACAAAGCTACGGGGGCGGAGAATGTGGTACGTATCAAGTCTGCCGTAAAGGGCTTTGAGGGCGAGACGAACTTCTCGGTCATTACGGCTGACGGCTGCTTCTATTCCTTTAATGTGGTATATAAGAATGAACCGGCACAACTTTCCATTGAGATGGAAGACTGGCTGCGGAAGAACCCGATGGGCGGGGCGGCTGACGACCGCATGTTCGTGAAACTGAAGGAACTTGGCGGGGAGACACCGCTGGTGGTGAACCGCATCATGTACACGCTGTATAAGAAGAACAAAAGGGACATCAGGCATATCGGCTGCAAGAAGTACGGCATACAGACCCTGCTCAAAGGAATCTATATCAACAATGACCTGCTGTACCTGCATACTTCCCTGCGCAACACCTCGGACATATCGTTCGACATTGACCATATCCGTTTCAAGGTGATCGACAAGAAGGTGGCCAGGCGCACGGCCATGCAGGAGAATATTATAGAGCCGGTAAGGACTTACAACCGTCTGACAACGGTGGACGGCAAGGCCACGGTACGCAACATCTTCGTGTTGCCCAAGCTGACACTGCCGGATGACAAGCTGCTGGTAGTGGAGATTTACGAAAAGGGTGGTGCCCGTCACCAGTCGTTCCGCATAGAGAATACAGACCTTGTGGCGGCAAAACCAATCAGTGAGCTGCACCTGAAATAATAACCTATATATAATATAATGTATATGCAAAGAATATTATTCATATTGACAGCTGCTGTACTGTCGCTCCTTGCGGGCGAAGCATACGCGCAGCGTGACTTGCCGGGGCAGACGGGCATACAGTTTACGACGGGCGGGGTGAATCATTTCCTTTCATGGAAGAGTGGCGGTGAACGCCACTACTTCACCTCGCTGGCCTTTACACATACCAACCGTAACCGTACCTATTGGCTGTATGGCCTGGATTATCAGATAAAGGAGTACACCTATGAAAATAAGGCGATACCCAAAGCGCAGTTCACGGGAGAACTCGGTTACTTCATTCCCGTATTGTGGGACAAGGGCCGGAATGTATGTCTGCGTATCGGACTCTCGGCATTGGGCGGTTTCGAGACGGTCAACCGGGGAACCTCCCTGCTTCCTGACGGGGCGACGGTGACAAACGGTGACTGCTTTATCTATGGCGGTGGGCTGACTGCGGCCTTTGAGACTTATCTGACCGACCGGGTGATGCTCCTGCTGCAAGTCAAGGAAAGGGCCCTGTTCGGAACCGATGCGGGTAATTTCCATACGCAGGTAGGACTGGGAGTCCGCCTTATCATTAACTAATGAAAAGAGAAAGGAGAAACTTAAAAATGAAAAATGTACTATATATATGTATAGGCGCACTCTTTGCGGTGCTGGCCTTCGGTTCCTGCAACGATGCTATAGACATCCGGCAGGATTATGATTTCAGCCTCTCGTCATGGTATCTGCAAGAACAGATTGAAACGGGTGAAACGGTGGAGATACGCTTTTATCTTGACCGTGAAGGGGACTATGAAAAGGCGGAGTATGAAATCGGTTATATCCAGATGGAAGGCAAGGGAGAGGTGACGGACAGTGAAGGCGTAAGACTCGTCAACCGGGAAGTGAGGCCGTTGGCGGAAGTGCCGGAACTGGATAGGGAAAATCCGGTCAGGCAGGTATTCACCCTCTTTTACCGTTCGACAAGTGCCAGACGCTCGGAACTGAAATTCTTTGTCCGGGACAATTTCGGACAGGAAAGGGAACTGACAGTAACATTTGACACTGCGAATGATATGGCTGGAGAATAGCCGTTGTCAGGCCGTTCTTGATTTTATGAAATTTGCTTAATGAAAACAAAGGAATGAGTAATTGTTTCCTATTGCACGGAATTTGTTTCTATATTTAGCCGGAAGTTTATTAATCAATCAGATACGTATGAAAACAACACTCAGGATATTCCGCATTTTATTCAAATTGCTTCTGTTCTCTTATGTGGCGGTGGTAAACATTATTCTTATATCGGCCTTTTATGTCCTGCTGCTGGCTGTCGTGGAATGGGTGTCCCCTTCCTTCCTGCCGGGATTGTTTGCCCGATACGGCTTTGCGCATCATCTGGTCTGTTCATTGCCTTTCTATATGGTCTTGCTTTATATTCTGTACAGCCTTTCACCGCTGAACGTATGGCTGATGCGGATGAAAGAGGGTTACAGACCGCTGGGCGGTGAGGAACGGATACGGTTGGAACGCCTGCTTTCGGAAATGGGGATGGAGAGGAAGCTGAATATCTACTGCAACAGGGACGCACGCACGAATGCCGTGACTTTCGGCTTCCATACAATCGGGCTGACAGGCGGTATTCTTCAGACGGCATCGGACGAGGAACTCAAAGGGGTAATCAGCCATGAGGTGGGACACATCTCGCATTATGATTTTGTCTATCAGGTGCTTCTTTTCTCTATGCAGTCGCTGGGCTACCGCTGCCTGTACGGGCTGTTCCTGATTCCGGCCCTGTTTTTCGGATTGGCAGGCAATCTGGTAATCGCCGTGGTTCCGGCTGTCCGTTTCGCCGTGGTGGGGATGGCCAGACTCTGGTGGAGCCTTTATAAACTGTTACATCATACGATTTACGGTATCAGTCGGATAGCAGAGGTGAATATCAACAAATATGCCGAATACCGTTGCGACACGTATGCGGTACGTTACGGTTGCGGGGAGGGCCTGCTCTCGTTCCTGCGTCGGCTGGAGGTGGCGGAAACGGGTGGGGAGCGGCTTTCGTTCACCGAATATATCATGAGCACGCATCCATCAACCGAAAAACGGATTGTCCGGCTGGAAAAGTTGTTGTAACCTGCGATAAAGAATAGATGCCTATATCATTTTGCGGATATTGGTACAAGGAGTGGCGGACATGCGTATCCGCTGCATTTCCAAAGAAAAGTCCTCGTAATAACAGATGATATGGCCTGCGGCAAGCGCACCGGTGAGGCTGTCTTTCTCTGAAAGCGTCTCCTTGCTGTCCGCCTTCTTTATCAGGTCATCATATAAGGCGCAATACACTTTGTCGGTATCTGTCGGATAGCGTGTGCCGGTGATGACGGCTGAAAGATGTATCTCCGGGCATTTGTCCGCTTCACGGAGCATGATGGCCGTATCTGCCGCCAATAATCCGATATAGGTATTCAGATTGCAGGAGAACATGCGGTATCCTTCATCATAAAGTGCAAGAATAATACGGTAGAGTTCCATACGGATATTGTTTTCCCTGAACCGGTCGTATCGGCTTGTCTTTTCAATGGTACAGCCTGTAACGGCAACATTCCTGTCATACATATTTCCATGAGTTTTTTTGTTAATGCCTTGTCCGTAATTACTGTTAAGTACCGAAAAAAGCACGGAACTTAACAAGTCCGAACACAGGCACGACCAAGCGCCTCGCAGGAGACGAGTTAAGTCCGTGCCAATGGATATGACAAGGACTCCGCTCGTTTATTCTCCTGCATTAAAATTGGTCGTTTCGTGTTCGGGAATAAACAGCTAAAAGCTATTCTAATATGTTATCATTCAAATTCTTTAATCTTATAACCTTCTTTTTTTGATTCAACCCTGCAAAAATAGAAAAAAGCCGGGCAACCGCATAGGGATTGCCCGACTTTTTTGAGAGGAAGTATTCAGGTGTGGGGTGTGGCAGGTCATTCCACCGACTCGCCGCCATAGCGAAGGCGGCAGATTTCCTTGTGGATTTCACACATGATATGCAGCTGCATCCGCTTGCTGATATGGCGGCTTTGGGAACGCATGAACAGACGGTTCTCTATCAGGCTGCAAAACTTCGTGCCCTCCCTGCTTACAATGCAGACAATCTGATTTTCAAGGAAAAAATCCCTGTCGGTGGAATATTCCACGTCCGGGAACATTCTTATATATTTCATTCGCTGATATTTTAAAAGGTTTTACGGTGGCGGTGTGGGTGGGGTCGTCCGGCCCTGCCCTCTGTTCTCTTGGGGGCGGTGAAAAAGATGTGCCGGATGTTGTTTCCGGCACATGCTCTCCGCTTGGGGTCAGGCGGCTTTTCCGCTTTCGGGCTTCTCTGTTTTCGGGGCGGTGGTCTTCTTTTCCGTCTTTTCTGTCGTCTGCTGTTTTTCGGCTTCCCTGGCAGCTTTCTTTTCCGCTTTCTTCATTTCCTTTATCCTTTCCTCCAAACGTTCATGCCGTTTCTGATATTCTTCCTCGTGGGTGGCTTTGACAAGTCCGTATTGGTCGGGGAAGTGCATGTTTGCGAAGTCCCTCAGCAGCTTGGATGCGTTGTTGTCTCCGTGGCCGTTCTCACAAAGGAAGTGGCTGATGAAGTCCCGTTTGATTACCGTTTTTTGTGCGTCCGTCAGTTTGGCAACGATTTTCATCCGCTGTTTCTCGTCCAATGCGAAAGGCTGGTCCTTGATGCCGAAAAGCGGGAAATGTCTCCTTTGAAGTTGGGCAAGCATGGCAAAATAAACCATACCGTCTTCGTACTGCATGAACGGGCTTTCGGGATAGTCGTTCTCCCGGACAATCTTTTTCGTATCGGCAACGGTCTTTTCGATGGAAAGCTGTTTGAAACGCTTGTCCCTTTCCTGCAATGTCCCGATAGTGACGGGGGCGGTTTCCTTCCTGTTTATCTCCACGTAGCAGAGTTCGGGTTCTGTCTGTCCTACCTTTACATAGGTCTTTATCCTGCCTTCCTCCTTCATGCGGTCAAGTTCCTCCACCTTTCGGGCATATTCCTCGTTTCTGCGTTCAAATGTCTGCACCGCCTGTTCGTACTCTTTCGTTTGGGTGAACTGCTCTTTCTTCGGTGCTTCGGGTGCTTTGGGGAATTCCCTTGCCGATACGTTGTAGTCAAGTTCCTTGATTTCATGCCCTTTCTTGTCCAATTTCTGTAGTGCCATATCGTTACGGCTTCCGTAGTAGGGGCGTGCGACAACCAGCTTCGGATCGGATTTCAAAAGTTTCTCCGTCTCTTTTGCCACATGGGCTGCGTTCTTGGCTTCCAGACATTTGCGGTTGGTGCAGTGTCCGCACCCGTTATGCTCGGCAAAAAGGTTGTAATTGGCTGCGTTGTGTACGCATGTATTGCATTCCGTCTTGTCGAACTTGTATTGCCCAAGGTCGGTGGTATAGTATTTTTCAAAGTACCTTTTGAAGAGGTTCAATGTATATCCCGTCCAATCCTCACCGTTCCCCTCTTTGAGGTGCTTCTCGTACACGTCCTTTTGTATATCGGGCTCATAGGTGCTTATCTCCTCGGCTATGCTGACAGTGATTGTTTCATTGTCCAACAGTTCACCGATAGGCGCATAGAGTTCGTTCAGTTTCAATCGGGTATAGATATATTTCTCGCTCCGTCCGAAACGGGCGGTCAGTGAATACATGTCATATCTGCCCTTTTCAAGCAACCGCTTGAACGCTTTTGCTTCTTCAGTGGGGCGTACCTGCTCACGCTGCAAGTTCTCGCTTAACGACATGTCTTCCGCTTCATCATCTGTCACATTGTTATATATGGTTGCCTTTATGGTCTTTGCTCCTGCAAGCAATGAGGCACGGTAACGGCGTTCACCGTATATGATTTCATAACCGCCTTCCGTGCGTGGGCGTACTGCAATGGCCTGCAGGATTCCCACTTCCCGAATGCTTTCCGCAAGTTCCTGCAATGATGCGTCATTGAACGTCTTGCGGTGGTTGTCCCTACTTGGGTGTACGGTGGTGATGTCAAGGTCTGTTTCGGCTGTGGTCGTTGCAAGCGGTGTCTTGAACGTGGCCTGCTGCGGTGCTTCTTCCGTAACGGTGGGAACGGTTGCCGTTTCGGGTGCTTCCGTCACTTCGGTAGCCGTGGGCACGTCCTGCGGTGTGAGTAGTGTCATCGGTTTCGGGATGATTGCCAAAGCGGTCACCTTTACTGCATTTTCTTTCTCTGATTTCTGTACGCTGTTCGTCTGTACTTTCTTGTTCGTTTTCATAATGATAAGTTTTAAATGTTGGTAATTAATTGAATAGTTTTCCGTCTGAAAGGTATTCCCAACCGTTGGCGTTGCTTTCTTCCGTGAAGTATTCCAAAGTCCGGGTGCTTTCCATATCATCCCGACAAGCACGGAAAAAACTGTCGAGACATTCGTTCATAAGGCTGTCAAACGTGATATTTTCGGTGGGGGATTTCAAGAACTGATAAATCGGATCAAGAATACAGTTATCTATATAAAAGCCCGTAAGGGGACAACAGGTATCTACAAATATCCTGCTTTTTCGTCCTTTCGTCCCTTTCCAAAAATATTTTGGCGTGTACAGGTCGTTCCAATGGTTGTTCATCAGATAGGCCGCCAACCGCCAACCGTTTAGCCCGTCTATGCAGTCTTCCTGCCTGCTGCGGTAGTCATAGCTGTAATTGCATGCGTCATATCTCCAATTACGGCACACAATGCCGAAGCGTTCGCAAAAGGTATCAAGGGTCTGACGGTTCTCGTGTGTCCAACCGTAAAAATATCGGTTGCACAACCATTCGTTGTGTGCTTTCTCTTTGGCTTCCTCAGATAACTCGGTTATCCGATAGAGGGTGTATGTTCTTGTTTCCGTTCTCATGCCGTTACTTTTTTATGGGTTCGTTGATAGGCGGGCGGATTGTTCCGCCCTGCCGTTCATGCTGTCATACACGGATGCACGTGGCGAGTGCTTCCCTTACTTTCGTTTCCTGCTTCTTGGAATATATCCACCCTGCACGCCTTTCGCCCTTATAGGTGAGGTTCGCACGGAACAGACCGTTCAAGTCTTTCAGAATGTCCTTTATCGGCCTGGTGTCACCGAATACGGCAATCGCCTTCTCGCTGTATTCCACGATTTCAAGACTGAGGGTTGAAAGGTCTGCGGTTGCTGTGGATTGTTCTGCCGTATCGCTGTTTCTCTGCGGTGCTTTCATACAAAGGTTGGCTTCATCCCCTGCGGTGTGCGCATACCGTTCTATGAATTTTTCAAGGTCGTGGATAGGCTCTTTCTCAACCGTCCAACCGCTGTACTTGTTCCTGCCCAAATACATACCGTCTCCCATGCTGTAATTTTCACGGTGTTCGTAATCTGCGTTATATTCCGCCAAATAGGCTGTTCCCTCAAAATTGGCGGCATGCTTGCGCATTTCTGAAAAGAGGTTGCGTGTATGTTTGGAAAAGCCTAAAATGACGGTTCTTGCTATACTGTAGTCATAATAGTCCGTATAGTTGTCGCACTCGTTTACCCGTAACGTGCCGATAATGACCGCCTTTGCATCCGTCGGGACAAGGGGGCGCAAACGCTCCGCACCGATTTTGGCGATACGTCCGTATTCCTCTCTTGTTTCCTTCGCTTTCTTTTCTTCTTCGGCTTTCTTCTCTTTTGCCTTGGTGAGTAAAGCGGCTGTTTCCAACGGATCTAAAAACCTGGGGTTCGCATCATCGTAATAGATTCCTATCCCGAATTTTTCCGATAACGGGCGGATAAGGTCGGATGTATGAAACTCGTATGTCCGCAAATTGATAAGATGATAGGTTATTCCCCACCCGTTGCGGCTTACTTCATACACAACATAGCTGTCATAGCTGTAGCCTTCCAATACTACCACTTGGTTGACTGAAACGGTCTGAACGCTTCTGTCGTAACTTCTGTTAGCTCCCAATAAATGTACTTTAGTCATAATGATTTGATTTTAAAATGATTCATATTCTGTCAGAGTATCACGCAAAGAATAAGGATGAAAAGAGCGAGCACGCAAAGGATACGCCACACGGCACGGATGAGGAAAACCACCACCGCCAAAACTGCCGACATGGGCAGAATACCACCCAAAAAGGCACACACGAAACGCACCGCCACATAGACCACGAAACCGACCAGCGACCACTTCACCCAATTTTTAATGCCGGTTGGAGCGGAGCCGAAGCCTCGTTTCCAATCCTGCCGTATTTCAATTCTCTTTTTCATAACATTGACTTTTTTTTTATGCCTTGTCGGTGGCTTCACCTTGCTCGTTTCAGGGGGCAGATACGGACGGGGAGAAAATATGCAAGGCTTTTGGTGAAAAATTTTCAACCGCCCGGCTGGACGGATTGAAAAATTTTCGCCAAAACCCGCAGGGCGCGAAGCGGCCTTGCAGATTTTTAGGGGACCCGTCCGTAGCTTCGCACCCTGAACCCGGCAAGGTGGAGCTACTGACGGGATAAATAAAAACGGGAAAATCGTTATATGGGAAAAAGAGAATTGAAATGCGGCAGGATTCAAGGGGATTGCTTGATGGCATTTTAAAGACAACATAACCATTCCTGAACTTCGCTTTAAAGTTGGTGATAATTTTGAATTAGTACAAATCAAACAAGTTTATGAATTATATTGATTTGAAACATTAAAGAAATCTCTTCTTTGTTTGTCTGAATGATGGTAATATATTTATTATTAGAATTATAATATCAACGAAAAATGGCATCATTGAAAATAAAGTATCGACATTCCTCTATAGAAGGAAAAGCAGGAACCTTGTTTTATCAAGTAATTCATAAGCGTATAGCAAGGCAGATAAGCTCAGGATACAAAATTTATCCTGACGAGTGGGATATTTCCAACTCCCAAATAATTATACCTACAGGAATTGTATTTACAACCGATTATTACTCAATATTTTATAGATAATAAGTCAGAAATA
>ENA-OROE01002072-OROE01002072.1-human-gut-metagenome-genome-assembly--contig:-NODE-2072-length-10649-cov-2.481405_pt1 | contig 10649 bp, 8 predicted proteins | sample MGYA00242126_ERZ509044 | MGnify/ENA primary metagenome ERZ509044 (study PRJEB26280, sample SAMEA2338716) | human gut metagenome | biome: human gut; feature: human-associated habitat; material: faeces... | reverse complement strand
CGAAGCCATAACTGTTCCGCCAGGTACGCCAGGTGCGCCGATTGCAAATATTCCGAGAAGCACGCAGAACAGAATCATAGTTCCGGCTGATGGAATAGTGCCATACAAAATCTTTGATACAGTCATGCAGAAAAATACCTCTGTCAGCACTGAGCCGCACAAATGTATATTTGCAAACAAAGGAATTCCAAAAGAGACCATGTCCTTTCTCAAAACCTTTGATTTTCCGGCACACTGGAGTGCAACTGCGAGTGTGGCAGCAGATGACATTGTTCCAATTGATGTAAGGTATGCAGGACCGTAATGTCTGATTACTTCAATCGGGTTCTTCTTAGAATACAATCCTGCGATTGTGTAAAGCAGAGCCATCCAAATGTAATGTCCGATTAATACAATAATTATGATTTTCAGGAACACAGGAACCTGCTTTGTTATTGAACCTTCGTATGAGAGTCCGCAGAAAGTGAGTCCGATGAAAAATGGAAGAATCGGTATCATGATTCTTGAAACTATCGCAAGCACGATTTTCTGGAATTCTTCAAGAATATTTGAAATCAATTCTGCTTTTGTCCAAGCGGCAGCAAGTCCAATCATAATTGAGAACACAAGTGCACTCATAACAGGCATTATCTGCGGGATTGATAATTCGAAAACCGCAGCCGGAAGCTCTTTCAATCCATCAGCAGTAGAGGATATTGACAAATGTGGTATCAAAAGATATCCGGATGCTGTAGAGAAAAGTGCAGCACCAACTGATGATGTATATGCGATTGTAACTGCAATCAGAAGAAGCTTTGATGCATTTTTACCCATCTGAGTAATCGAAGGCGCAATAAATGCAATGATTATCAGAGGTATGCAGAAATTAATTATCTGATTGAGAATATATTTCAGAGTTACAACAATATTCAAAATGGCGCGTGAAAATGAATTGCCATCAGTTGAACTTAACAGCAGTCCCACCAGGACGCCAGCAATAACGCCCACCAGCAATTTAAACGGCAGGCTTCGAAAAATACTATTTTTCTTCATTTAATAAATCTCCTTCATTGGTGTAGTTAATAAAAATTATAATATAGGCTTGGAAAAATAACAATGGAAAGGTTTGGAGACATGGCTTTCTAGATTCCTGTGGTATTGGTGTTTCTGCCGGTTACGGCATTATTGATTGCATTTGCGAAGCTGGTAAAGATAAATGTATTAAGTGCTTTTTTGCTCTCTTATGCAATTAGTGTGCGGATTATGGAAAGAAAAGAATTTTAGAAAATATATAAGTGGGACATTCATAAAAGAGTGTCCCGCTTATTAATGCATATTAGAAATTATCTCCATTCCATCCCCAGTTAGAAACAGCCTGATATTTTACATATACATGATCTGGTGCAATTCCAAGAACATCTTTAAAAATGTCACATATCTGGCCAGTCAGTTTAGAAAAGGCAGATGGGTTCTCACTGCCGTAAACGCTGACCTCGACCATAGCTATAGGCTCGGCATTGCTTCCTTTAAAGTAGAGCTTGTAGTCAGGCTCAAAACCGACCATGAGCCAATTTTCTGACTTGCCAGGAATTGTCTGGATAGCCTGACCTAAACGTGTTTTGATTTCAGTTTCCTGTGCTTCTGTAAGAGAAGTGCTTATCTTAGAATTAATAAATGGCATATGTTACCTCATTTCTGCGCCGCAGGCGCGTGTATTCATGTGCTGATTATAGCACTTTACATATGTCAAAGAAACATATTAATTGTCAGAGCCGTCAATAATGCCCACCAGCAATTTAAACGGCAGGCTGCGAAAAAACTATTTTTCTTCATTTAATAAAACACCTTCATTGGTGTAGTTAATAAAAATATAATATAGGTTGGGGAAAAAATAATGGAAAGGGTTGGGGGATTAAAGATAATATGGTTTGTCGAATTTTGTCGTAAAAAAGATGTTGAAGGGAGAGGAGAAAAGGGGGATAATGATATAAAATGCAAATGTGTTAGAAAAAATGGGAGGTGTTATGGCTAAATCGTCAAATCAAAAATTAAAGCTTATGTATCTTATGAAAATATTATTAGAATATACAGATGAAACACATAGTCTGACAATGGAAGAAATAAAGACTAAGTTAAAGTTATATGATATAAGTGCAGAGCGAAAAAGCCTTTATAATGATATAGAGAGTTTAAGATTATATGGATTAGATATAATTGGGACAAAGGAAGATAGAACATATTCTTATCATATTGGTAACAGACAGTTTGAATTAGCTGAACTTAAATTGCTTGTAGATTCTGTCCAGTCAGCCAAATTTATAACCGAAAAGAAATCAAATGATTTAATTAAAAAGATTGAAGCATTTGCTAGCAGATACGAAGCAATCCAGTTGCAACGTCAGGTATTTGTTGCAGGTAGAGTGAAAACTATGAATGAAAGTATTTATTATAATGTTGATAGGATTCATTCGGCTATAGCAGATAATTTTCAAATAACATTTCAATATTTTCAATGGAATGTAGATAAAAAGATGGAATTAAGACATAATGGTATATGGTATAAAGTTAGTCCATGGTCATTGTCATGGGATGATGAGAATTATTATCTTATTGCTTATGATAGTGTAGAACATATAATAAAGCATTTCAGAGTTGACAAAATGCTACATATTAAATCAATAAAAAAATTTAGAGAAGGGAAAAAGAGCTTTAATAATTTTGATATGGCAGCATATGCAAGAAAAATGTTTGGAATGTATGGTGGTAAAGAAGAATATGTACATATCAAATGTGATAATTCACTTGCAGGTGTAATGATTGACAGATTTGGAAAAGATGTATCAATGGTTCGCTTAGATGAAGAACATTTTGTGACAAATGTAGAGGTATCCGTAAGCCGACAATTTCTTGCATGGGTTATAGGTCTGGGTGAAGGGGTAACAATATTAGGACCACAATCGGTGGTTGATATGATGAAAGAAGAAATAAAAAGATTAACTAATCAATATGAATAAAGAACAAAAGTTTGGGATAAGAGGGATGTTTATTGGACAGTAAATATTGTATAATTTCAATAGAAAAAAATAAAGGCTTAAAAAGCCTTTTTAAATATCCACACTGTGGATGGTTCTTTCGAACGATTTGGAAAAATCTTTATTTGAACTTGTAGTGTAAATTCATATGATAGTCAATCTTATGAACAAATACATTATAAAACATATTTTATTTATAGTCAACTAAAAAAGAGAGGTACATTATGAAAAGTAGAAGGGAACAAGATTATTATTTAGGATTAGATATTGGAACAGAATCTGTGGGATATGCTGTAACAGATGAAAATTATAATATCCTCAAATTTAATGGAAAAAACATGTGGGGAAGCAGGTTGTTTGACGAAGCTCAGACTGCAGCTGAAAGAAGAACATTCAGAAGTGGTCGAAGACGACTTCAAAGACGAGCATGGAGAATACAGCTTTTACAGGAATTGTTTTCTGAAGAAATATCTAAAGTTGATCAATCCTTTTTTGTAAAAATGAAAGAAAGCCCATTGATATTAACGGATAAAACGAATGGACAAAAATATACATTGTTTAATGATGACGATTATTCTGATATTGATTATTATTCTGAATTTCCAACAATATATCATTTAAGAAAAGCGTTACTTATGGAAGATAGGAAATTTGACGTCAGACTGTTATATCTTGCTGTACATCATATAGTTAAGCACAGGGGACATTTTTTGTTTCAAGGTTCAGTCAATAACGCAACATCTTTTCATTCTGTATTTGATAATTTAAAGATATGCTTAAGAGATGAGTTTGAAATAGAATTAGTATGTCATTCAGAAGAAAAAATAGCTGAAATTCTTAAGGATAAGAAGAAATCAAAAAGAGATAAATGCAATGAAATATTTAATGAATTAAATGTTGATAAGAGTAATAAACAGATAAAGTCAATAGTTACACTTATTTCTGGAATGAAAGCAAAAGTAGCTGATATATTTGATGATGAATCTTTATTAGAAATAGATAAGCCAAGTATATCTTTTTCTGAATCATCTTATGAAACGCTTCGGGTTGAATTAGAAGATGTATTAGGTGAACGATGTGGTGTTATTGATATTATAAAATGTGTATACGATTGGGCGATATTAGCAGACATCCTAGATGATGGGGAAATAAATGGAAAATCATATTTGTCAGTTGCAAAGGTTAATTTATATGATAAGCACAAAGAAGATTTGAGAATTTTAAAACAATTATTTAAGGAAAATCATAAAGTCTATAAAGAATTTTTCGTTGATGAAGGAAAAAGTAATTATTGTGCATATGTAGGATTTGTAAATTCTAACGGAAACAAAAAGAATATAAAAAGATGCAATAGAGAAGATTTTATAAAAAATTTAAAGGGTCAATTGGGAAAGATAGAAAAGACGGTCAGTAATCAGTCTGAATATGAATTCATAGAACAAGAAATTCAGGCAGATACTATACTTCCTATTCAGGTATCAAAGGATAATGGAGTGATACCATATCAAGTGCAAGAAATTGAATTAAAAGATATTTTAGCAAAAGCAGAAAAATATATGCCATTCTTGAGTGTAAAAGATGCAGATGGTTTATCTGTATCAGATAAGATTGTTAAAATATTTGAGTTTAGAGTTCCATACTATGTGGGACCTTTGAATAGTTATAATAATACTAATTCTTGGATGGTAAGAAAATCTGATGGTAAGATTACACCATGGAATTTTGACAATAAAGTAGATAAAGATGCTTCTGCAGAAAAATTTATTAGAAAAATGACTAATAAATGTACATATCTCATTGGAGAAGATGTTTTGCCAGAACATGCACTTCTTTATGAGGAGTTTAATGTGTTAAATGAATTGAATAATGTCAAAATTGGTGCGAATAAAATGAATGTTGAATTAAAAAAAGACATTATCGAAAATTTGTTTAAAAAGAAAAAGAAGGTTACAGGTAGGAATTTAAGGGAGTATTTAAAAAGTGAAGGATTGATAAATGACGATGAGGAAATCACCGGATTTGATATAAATTTTAAAAGTTCGATGTCTTCATATCTTGATTTTAAAAAAATACTGGGAGATAAGATTGATAATTATTCTGTTAAGATTATGGTGGAACAGATAATTTTATGGATTACAGTATATGGTGATGAAATATCAATCTTAAAAAGAGTTATCAGAAAACAGTATGATGACAATCAGATATCAGATGAAGAAATTAAAAAAGTCAGTAGATTAAAATATCAAGGCTGGGGAAGACTCTCAAGAAAGTTTCTGGGTGAAATAGAAGGTGCTGATAAAGAAACCGGAGAGATTAGGACGGTAATAGGTGCGCTGAGAGACACGCAGGATAATTTAATGCAGCTTTTAGGACAGAAATATACATTTTCAGAGACAATAGAAAATATTAACAATAAAAATATGAAAGAAATAGCGACTATTTCATATAAGGATATTGTTGAAGATATTGCTGCTTCGCCTTCTATTAAGAGAGCAGTATGGCAGGTTATATTAATTTCTGAAGAGATAAGAAAAATTATGGGAAAAGAGCCTGCTAAAATATTTGTAGAAGTTGCAAGAGGAGCTGGCGAAAAGAAGCGTACAGTATCCCGAAAAGATAGATTAATAAGCTTGTATGAAAGTTGTAAAGACGAATCAAAGGATTGGAAAAAAGAATTAGAACAACGACCAGAGGATGATTTTCACAGTATTAAATTATATCTGTATTATACACAGATGGGTAGATGCATGTATTCGGGAGAACCTATAGATTTGTCAAGGTTGTCAGATGCAAATGTTTATGATAGAGATCACATTTATCCGCAATCAAAGACAAAAGACGATTCGTTGGATAATCTTGTTTTGGTAAAAAGAGAACTTAATGCTAAAAAAAGCAATGGAATGATTTCGAGTGAAATACAGAAAGACAGGCACGGTTTCTGGAAGGAATTATTAAATAAGGGGTTTATTTCACAAGAAAAGTATTATAGATTGATGAGAAAAGATTCACTTACTGATGAAGAACTTGCAAGTTTTATTAATAGACAGTTGGTTGAAGCAAGGCAGTCAAGTAAAATTGTAATTGGATTATTTAATAGAATGTATCCAGATTCAAAAGTTGCATATGTGAAGGCTAATCTTGTTTCAGATTTTAAAAATATGGATAATGTTAAGATAACTAAAGTGCGATCTTTAAATGACTATCATCATGCGAAAGATGCTTATCTTAATATAGTTGTAGGAAATGTATATTTTGAAAAATTCACTAACAATCCATTACAATGGTTAAAGAAGAATAGAAATGCTGAATATAGTCTTAATCAAATGTTTAATTATGACCTTATTAAGAATGACAAAGTTATATGGAAAAGAGGTAATAATGGAACACTAAGGGATGTGTTGAAAAATATAAACAAGAGGGATATACAATATACACAGCAGGTTACAACCATTAAAAGAGGTCAAAATGGAGGTTTGTTTAATCAACAATTGGTAGGTAAAGATGAAAATGCCAGTATGCCAGTAAAAAAAGGACGAGATGTAAACATATATGGAGGATACAAATCAATAACACCAGCATTTTTTACTCTTATTGAATCAGAAGATAAAAAGGGTAATAAACAAAGAAGTATAGAGTCCGTACCTTTATTTATGAAAAATCAGTTTTTAAATGATTCAAATAGTTGTATGGAATATTTTGAGAATGTGTATGGATTAAAGAATCCAAAGGTAGTGATATCTCAGATACGGAAAAATACATATTTGATTATAGATGATTTTCCTGTGTTACTGAGAGGCTCTACAGGAAAGCAGTTAATATTACAATGTGCTGCTCAGTTAATGGTATCGCAAGAACAAGAAAGATATTTAAAGAAGCTTGAGAAATATATTCAAAAGAATTCTCAAAGGAAGGATAAGAAACAAAATGTTCCAGTTACAGAGTATGATGGTTTAACACAGGAGAGCAATATAAGAATTTACGATACGTTTATTGATAAATTAACTAATACAATATATAGCAAAAGACCAGCTAATCCTGTTGATAAATTAAAAAACAAAAGAGAAATATTTGAACAATTATCAGTAGAATGTCAATGTATAGTTTTAAATGAAATATTACATTTGTTTCAATGTAAACCTATTATGGGAGCTGATTTAAGTATGCTTGGAGAGGCAAAAGCTACTGGTATAATAACAAAGAATAAAATTATATCAACTTGTAACAATGTTATAATTGTTAATCAATCAGTTACGGGATTGTTTAAGCAGGAGACGGACCTGCTTAATATATGAGCTGGCGTATAGTAGTCATATCTAATAGTGCTAAGCTTGAGTACAAAATGGATTACATGATAGTCAGACAGTCAGAGATAACTAAGATACATTTGAGCGAAATATCAATGCTTATAGTAGAATCAACAGCTGTATCTCTGACTGCCGGGCTTCTTAGTGAACTTACTAAGAGAAAAATAAAAGTTATATTTTGTGATGAAAAAAGAAATCCATCATCAGAATTAGTAAGCTACTATGGAAGTCATGATACAAGTGCAAAAGTAAGGCAGCAGGTTGGGTGGACTGCTGAAATTAAGAAAATGATGTGGACAGAAATAGTCTCTGAAAAAATTAGAAATCAACAAAGATTTTTAGAAGATTTAGGTAAAAAAGAAAATGTAATGCTTACTGAATATTTAAAGGAGATTCAGCCAGGAGATACAACTAATCGAGAAGGACATGCTGCAAAGGTATATTTTAACGCAGTGTTTGGCATGGATTTTTCAAGGAGTTTAGATATACCTATTAATGCGGCATTGAATTATGGATATGGGATAATATTATCAACTTTTAACAGAGAAATAGTATCTAATGGTTATATTACACAGTTAGGATTGTTTCACGATAATATGTTTAATCAGTTTAATCTCGGTTCAGACTTAATGGAACCATTCAGAATACTTGTTGATAGAAAAGTATATGAAATGAAACCAGAAAAGTTTGAGAAAGAAGAAAAGTTACAACTTGTCAATATACTTAATCAGGAGGTTACAATTGATGGGAAAAGAAACTATGTTGTAAATGCAATAAAAATATATTGTAAAAGTGTATTTGATGCTATTAATGATAATGATGTGTCTTTAATAAGGTTTTATTCTAATGAGTTATAGATATATGAGAGTAATAGTAATGTTTGATTTACCCGTCTTATCATCATCTCAGATAAGAGAATATAATAAATTTAGGAAATTTTTAATTAAAAGCGGTTTTCTGATGATGCAAGAATCTATATACTGCAAGCTAGCTTTGAATGCTACTGTTGTTGATGGAATTGTCTCTAATGTAAAGAAGAATAAGCCACCGCAGGGATTGGTGCAGATATTAACACTTACTGAGAAACAATATTCAAAAATGGAGATAATAGTAGGAGAAAATACTAATTCTACATTGGATGATGATAGGAGGTTAATAGTATTGTGAAGATTGTAAAAGAACAATTTGAATGTCCAATAGAGTTAGAAGAAGGGAGGGTTGCTGTCTTAATATTAGAGAAACAGGAAAAATTCACAGATTTTGTCAGTGAATTGAAAGAACAGCTTTCAGATAATGATTCAGGCTGGATTTTATCAGATAATGGAGAAATATTACCATTTTCAAAAAAATTAGAATTGATAATAGATCCATTTGCCACAGACCTTAATCAAAAAAGAGTTTTAACAAAACTGTATTCTGTTATGGAAAAGCGTGTGGTTGAGAGCGAAATGCTGAATGAGTGGAGAATACTATATTCATCTATGTTGGGCATGGTATCTAATGTAATGGATAATATGCCGTATATATTGCAATGTAATCAAGAAGGTGATGTTACTGACCTTTTTAAACAGTTAGATGTTAAATTTGAGACTAATCCTGAGAATTTATTGGAGAAACTGATTGATTACATATGTGTAATTAGTGAGGTGTTTGGTAAGAAAGTATTTGTTTTAGTCAACATAAAATCATATTTTACAAAAGATGAATTAAAGTTGCTGTATAAGAAAATGTTTTATGAGAAAATATACTTATTGTTAATTGAAAACCACGATAATAATGATATTATTGAGGAGGAAAGAGTAACTATTATAGATAAAGATATGTGTGTTATCAATAAAAGTTAGAATAAAAACATTATCATGTGAATGTACCCATGTTATGTAGGAACATGTTTGCTCGGTGAGAATCGGATTTGAGGTTTGAGAGTAGTGTAAATTCATATGATAGTCAAACCGGCGCGGTAATTCCAACTACAATTATGAAGTTTGAGAGTAGTGTAAATTCATATGATAGTCAAACTAGAATCAATTATGATACTGTTACCTTATTGTTTGAGAGTAGTGTAAATTCATATGATAGTCAAACAAAAGCTATTAAAAAGTATGCAGTTCATACGTTTGAGAGTAGTGTAAATTCATATGATAGTCAAACCGCTTAGCACTGGGTATTGCAGAACGTGCAGTTTGAGAGTAGTGTAAATTCATATGATAGTCAAACCAAGTGGTGGTGTAATTGCTGGTACACCTAGTTTGAGAGTAGTGTAAATTCATATGATAGTCAAACTTCCACTGGAAGTCATTCCCGATTGTTGTAGTTTGAGAGTAGTGTAAATTCATATGATAGTCAAACCACTATAGTATCTGTTAAATACCCATGTGTGTTTGAGAGTAGTGTAAATTCATATGATAGTCAAACCATTGTGGCTGCTACATTTCCCTCTGCTGCGTTTGAGAGTAGTGTAAATTCATATGATAGTCAAACTAACAATTTTAGGATTGAAAGTGAAAGTTAGTTTGAGAGTAGTGTAAATTCATATGATAGTCAAACCATGGTTTACCTAGAGCCAGAATACGGGCAGTTTGAGAGTAGTGTAAATTCATATGATAGTCAAACCTTGTGGGTAATATGTATTACCAATCCATTGTTTGAGAGTAGTGTAAATTCATATGATAGTCAAACTTAATGCAAGAATTATAAAAGCATCTGCATGTTTGAGAGTAGTGTAAATTCATATGATAGTCAAACGTATAATTAATTAAATATCCATTATTCTCTGTTTGAGAGTAGTGTAAATTCATATGATAGTCAAACAGTGAAAAACAGAAAGTCAATCGCAGAGGAGTTTGAGAGTAGTGTAAATTCATATGATAGTCAAACAACTGTCTGTCTGTCTGTTGTTTGAGAGTAGTGTAAATTCATATGATAGTCAAACAAGAGACAGAGGAAGAAAGAGAACTAAAAAGTTTGAGAGTAGTGTAAATTCATATGATAGTCAAACAACAGTGCTGTTAAGATAACAGCTGACGAAGTTTGAGAGTAGTGTAAATTCATATGATAGTCAAACACGGCTTTGTTAAATTCGTGCGATTGATAAGTTTGAGAGTAGTGTAAATTCATATGATAGTCAAACGGAAGCTAAGTATTCAGCCTATGCGGATAGGTTTGAGAGTAGTGTAAATTCATATGATAGTCAAACCAGCTGGAATCTGAACAAAGCCAACTTTAGGTTTGAGAGTAGTGTAAATTCATATGATAGTCAAACTGTATTTGCTCTGAATGCAAAAAGATGTACGTTTGAGAGTAGTGTAAATTCATATGATATCAAACTACATCA
>ENA-OROE01002067-OROE01002067.1-human-gut-metagenome-genome-assembly--contig:-NODE-2067-length-10679-cov-3.920557_pt1 | contig 10679 bp, 14 predicted proteins | sample MGYA00242126_ERZ509044 | MGnify/ENA primary metagenome ERZ509044 (study PRJEB26280, sample SAMEA2338716) | human gut metagenome | biome: human gut; feature: human-associated habitat; material: faeces... | reverse complement strand
ATGCAGGCGGCGATACCGGCGTAATCAAAAGGAATCTCGTCGGGCAGACCGAAGCGGTTCTTGGCATCCCAGCAGGGGTGATGGGTGGTGTACATGACCCGGCGGCCGCCGGTGACCTTGTTCTTTGCGTTGGGGGCATTGCTGCTCTTTTCCACCACGGTCTGATAGTTGACAAAGAGCAGCATATCGCACCACTCCCGGATCAGCGGCTCTACCTGCTTGGTGGTCTTCATGGTCCAGCGGTCGTAGGAGCCAGCAGCGTCCGGCTGCTCGAACTTGGTGATGGCCGCGTGGGCAAGGACCAGAACATTGTGTCCGGTGTTCAGCACCTCTTCCAGCGCATCCAGCAGCTTGCCGAACTCCTCTTTCAGGTAGGTGTAGCCCTTGCCGTAGCCAAAGCCCTCCAGCCCGTCCACCTTGGCCTTGGCGCAGACGGCATCAATGGCCAGCCGTTCGGCCCAGTCGGCGGTGTCGATGACCAGCGTGCCGCAGGGGATATTTCCCCTGCGCACCTCGGCTACCTCGTCCAGCAGCATGGTCCAGCTGGTGGGCTGTGGCAGGCGCTTGACGTTCAGCCGCTTGGTGCCGCCCTCAGTGTCGATGAACACCGGGTCCGGGAAGTGGGAGGCAAAGGTGCTCTTGCCGATGCCCTCGGGGCCATACAGCACGGTCTTGACCGGGGAATCCTGCACCCCGGCGGTGATGGCATACTTGCTCATTTAGAACGCTCCTTTCGTCCAGCTTCTGGGCTGGGGCTTTTCGGTGACAGGCGGCTCGGCATCCTTTACCATGCCGTCCTCAATGATGATCTGGCACTCGCTGCCGGTGGAGACCCGGGTGGCGATGGCCTGCAGGTGCTCGGCTTCCAGCCAGCGGCCAAACTCGGTCAGGGTGGTCATGTCCATCTGCTCCAGCTTGTCCAGCAGCACAAAACCGCAGTCCGGGTTCAGGCGGCGGACGATGGCGGCGGCTACCCGCAGCTGGTCACTGCCGGACATATCCCGCCAGTGCTTTCCTTTATAAGTAAGGGCACCGTCCTCCACACTCAGCTCAGGCAGGGGCAGGTCGGCACCGTTCAGCAGGGCCATGCGGTCAGCCCGCTTCTGGGTGATGGCTTCGGTGAGCTTGTCGTAGTCGCTGGCATACCGGGCCGCTTCATCCTCGGCGCGGGACTTTTCCAGGTTGGCCCGGACCTTGCGGTTGGTCTCCTCGATGCCCCGGATGGATGCCTCCAGCTCTGCGGTGGATTCGTCCTGAAGCTGGGCAGCAGATTTCCGGGCCTGAAATATCTGCTTTTCAAGGTCAGTAAATTTTGCTTGCGTTTGTTCGTATTCCTCTTTCAAATCTTCAATTTTTTCATCGAGATCACGCAAGGTGAAATTCAATTGATTCTTTTCATCAATGAGCTTGTCCAACTGGTTGCGCTTGCGCTGATTCTCGCCGTTCCGGGCAAGGATCTCCTGCTGCTGGCGGATGAGGTCGGAGGCGCTGACCGGTTCTTCCGGGGCATCGGGGTAGGAAATCAGCTCCTCGGCAAAGTGCTTTTTCTGTTGGGCCAGCTGGCCGGTGAAGGTGCGCTTGTCGTACAGCGCCTTGATCTCCATGTCCCGGACGTGCAGCTCGGTGCCGATGCCGATGATGCGGAGCAGGATGTCCGCTTTCTCCTTGTCGGATGCTTCCATGAAGCGGGGCAGGTCAAGGGCCAGCGGCTCGATAAAGGCATTGAGCAGCTGCTGGCCGCTGCGCCGCCCGGTGGGATCGGTAACGGTCAGGGTGCTGTTTTTGCCCTTGCGCTCCACGATCACGCCGTTGGACAGTGTGACCTTGAGGTGAGCAGGAGCGATAGCACCGTCCCGCTGTGCGGCAGTGGGGCGGAAGCGCTCCCCGCCCAGCGCCCACGCCAGCGCGTCCAGCACGCTGGTCTTGCCCTGATTGTTGTTGCCGCCCACGAGGGTGAGCCCGGTGGGGGCGGGGGTGAGCGCAACGGCCTTGATGCGCTTGACGTTTTCGGCCTCAAGGGCCGTGATGGTTACAGACATCTGGATACCTCCCCTTGGATCTGTCCGAGTGTGTGAACAAGCATATTGGTCAGCTGCTCCCGCTGTTCGGGCGGAAGCCTGCGGAGGGACGGAACCACCATTTTGCCGATGTTCTGGAGAGAACGGTCGGCCAGCAGCACGTTGTCATAGGAGCTGTGGGCATCCTGTTCGCTGCCGGAAGCGGCCTGTTCCAGCTGTGCCCGCAGGTCGGCGGTCATCTCGGCGGCCATTTCCCTGGCCTGACGCTCCACCTCTTCCTTGTCCACCACCGCGGTGATGGGCTGTTTCTTGAGTGCGTCATTCTCGGCCTTGAGCTTGTCGCCCCGGAGCTTGGCCGCTTCGGCCACCTGCCGGGAACCAACCAACTGGTTCTCCGCGTCCTTGGCCCGGGCTTCGGCCCTGTCGCGCTCGGCTTCGGCCTTCTGGCGCTGGAGGTTGGCCGCAATGCGGCTTTCGTACATTTCGTTATAGCTCCGTTCTGCCTTTTCTTTCTCGGCTTTCAGCCGGGCATTTTCCTCGTCCAGCCCCTGCACATCCGCAAGGGCGGCATCCAAGTCGTTTTTGGCAGTCTGGGCTTCATCCTGCGCTTTGCTTACCATGTTCCACGCCTCTTCCTCCCGGGCTTCGGCAGCAGCGGCACGGTCCTTCTCGGCCTTGATCTGGGCCATGGCTTCCTGATACTGCTTGTTGGTGGTGATGTCACCACTCTTGACCTTCTCCACCAGCTCTGCAGGGGCGCTGGGCTTTGCTACGGCATACAGCAGAGTAGGAGACAGCTCCTTCAGGATCTTCTGCTGGCGGGGGCTGCTGCCGTCCAGCAGTGCCGAGACTTGCAGCAGCCGGTATGCGGTATCCTTGGTGATGCCGATGGACACGCACCAGCTTTTGAACGTATCCTCGCTATGCTGGTTGTTTCGAGCTTTTCGCATTGTGCGACAAGCTCCATCTTCACCGTTGTCGCATTGTGCGACAACTCCGCACAGCGCATCATGGGCGGCGGCAATGGCATTGCCCATGTGCACAAGGCCGCGTTCGGCCATCTGCTTACCGTGGCGGTATTCGTTCTCCGCAAAATGCAGGTCTTCCACGGTCTGGTCGGTCAGGCCGGAATAATCGAACGCCGGGCGCATCGCATCCGGTACGGTGGTCAGGGGCTTTTCTTGCGCGGTCTGGGTGCCGGGCACTTCCGGTTCGGCAATATCCTCAGAGAGAGTGGGAGTCAAATGCTTTTCGCCCTCGGTTTGGTAGCTGTTGCACTCCTGCACGGGGTGGCCACAGCTGCAGCAGTTTCCGAAGCATTCTTCTTTGCACCCGCCACAGGTGCAGGTAGAGCAGATACAGGAAGCGGAAACATCCGAGGAAGATTCCTCCTCCACCGGTTCAATGGGGGCGTTCTTGCAGGGCTTGGCCTCCCTGAGGGCCGTCAGCATCCGCTCGGGGAGCTCGTAGTCGTCCATGGGGATGAACTCGTCGCTGGTCAGAAACGCTTCCGGGGTCAGATGCTTTTCAGCGGCCTTGGCCTTGTCGAACTTCTGGGCCAGCAGATGGCTTTCCTTCCAGACCCGTGCGGATTCGTCCCAGCGCCAGAAGCGCCCACGAGTATAGGCGTAGTAAACATCGTTGCTGTTCTGGCTGATGATGCTCATACCCGCACCTCCGTGCCCTTCAGGCGGTCCAGCATCTCGGTCTGCACATCCTTGTTCATGGGCTGGATGTTGTTGCCCTTCCAGCCGTAGCAGAGGATGGGCCCGTAAAGCTGGCGGCCCCGGTACTTCCGGTTGAGCAGACTGGCGGACCATCGTACCGGCCCACGAACAGCACCGCCGGGGTGCGGGGCATCACGATCATCTCGCAGGGCGTGCCCAGCCGGTTCTCAATGGCCCACAGGCTGTCGGGCAGGGATGCGATCACCGGGGCCTTGCCCGGTTCGGCTAAAATACCTTTCATTTGTAAAATCCTTTCTGATGTGATATCATCAAGGGGATGGGGCTTGTGAATTCCATCACCCTTTGGGCTCGTCCGTGTTACCAGCACGGGCGGGCTCATTTGCTTTTCATGCGCCCCTCCGGTTCTGCCGGTACTCCGGCTCTTCGGTACGGGCGTGATGACGCTGGATGCGGCCATAGCGGCGGGCGTTCTGTTCACGATCCTGGGCGGCAAAGCCCAGCCGCAGGAACGCTACCGCTGCTAGAACCAGGCACAGGGCCGTGACGAACTGGCTGTCAGAGATGGAGCTGCCCAGCTGTGCACCGCCCTCGATGCCCATTCCGTACAGCAGACTTGCGGTACCGCTGGCAGCAGCCAGCCAGTACCAGACGCGGGATTTAATCTTCATTGGGGGATTCCTCCATTCTGTCCATGAGGTCTGCGGCAGTAGTCACTATGCTGAGCAATGCTTCCGGATTTCTTTGATCTATGCAAATCCCGGCAATCAGAGCGGCGCAAAGGGCTTTCTGTTCCATCTCTGTACCGCAGGCATAAATCTTGGGGTTCCCATCCTTCCCCATCTGGATTTTTAACTGAGCGTTCGGGCTGATATTCATGCTCCTACCTCCTGAAGACAATTGACTGCGGGTCTGCAGTCGTCCAATGCCCATCCGATGACCGGGTGCCATTCGCCATCAGCAAAAATCTGCAGCCCGGTGTGGCTTTCATCCTTGATTTGTCCGCCCAGCTGGTAGCAGCCAGATGCCTGACTACCGCCCCAACGGAACCACTTGTTCCAAAACAGCGGTGCGATGTACGCGCATCCAGTGGGCGCTGCGGCCCGCTCGGATGCAAGGGTGTAAGGTTTCATGCGGTCTTTTCCTCCTTTGCGATTGCCGGGAAGAAATACTCCCCGATTTTTTCTTGCGGGATGTGTAGTGCTCTGCAGATGATGACGATTTCGTCACTCCTCCAAGGTTGTGTCCCCTTGAGCCGTGCGGTCATCGTGTTGGAGCTTACCCCAATCAGGGCCGCAAGTGCGCCCTGATTGAGATCCTGGTCTTCTGCCAGACGACTGATTTTGAGATAAGGCTTTTTCACGTTGCTCACCTCCTTGTTGGCGGCTCCCTTCTGCGGTATACTTGGGCGGGAAGGGAGGTGATAAAATATGACAGACTTTGACAAAATCGTACTATCCGACAATGACTTGCAGTATCTTGAATCGGCACGATACGGAGCTGTTCTGCGTTTACACCCAGTCGTTGCAGGACATTTGGTAAAACTCGGTTTTCTGGTGCCGTATGCGCTTTCAAAGTCAGATGACGAATTCGTGGTTACAGAAGATGGAATGCTTTATGCAGACTACATTGACAAGAAGAAAAATGCAGAACGCCTTTTGAAAGAAAAAGAAGATTCTCGCTACCGGCAAGAAAACTTCAGAGAGTGGACGGGCATCATTTTGTCAAATTTAATGGCCCTTGCGGCGCTCATTATCTCAGCCATATCGCTGTGGCTGCAATTGCAGTCGTAATACCCCACAGAATGGCTGGCGTCCAATACAGGCACCAGGGCGGCCGATGGCTACGCATATAATGAATGATCCCCCAGCGTTCCTCTTTCACAGGTTCGCTGGGCTTTTTGTTGTCGTTCACGTTGTTCACCTCCTTTGATGTGACTTCACAGGTTACTCAGTGGCCGAAAAATACAGCCTGCGGATTGTCGATACTTAAAAGCTCTACAATCTTTGAGGCTTCGTCCGTGCCAAAGACACGTTTCTTGAGTTTGCGAGTTAAGGTTTGCTCCGAAATCCCGAGCTCTTGAGCCAATTTTTTCTGGGTGTAACCCGCTCTGACCATGTACGACTTGAGTAAATTGACATTTACCACGTTTTCACCTCCAAACGACCTCGATGTAACTTGTGAGGTTACAAGTATGATAACACCATATCTGTAACCTGTCAAGTCATTTTTGGTAATTCAATTAAAAATATTGTAAACCGTCAGTTTATCTGCTATACTATAGATATTAAAGGAGGTGCTCATGGTGACTGTAGGTGATCGCATTCGACAAGTGCGTCAGGAGCAAGACGTAACCCAGCAGGAGCTTGCTGACTACATTGGCGTATCAAAGCAAGCTGTATATAAGTATGAGAATAACATTGTAACAAACATACCGACAGATAAAGTAGATGCCATTGCAAAACGGCTGAGAGTGTCTCCCGCCTATCTGATGGGCTGGGAGGAGCAGCCTGCCCTGGCTGCATCCAAAGAGCCCACTGTTCCGCCGGGCTTTGAGCCGATGCCAGCCATGGACGTGGTACCGCTGGTGGGACGGATCGCTTGCGGTACGCCCATCACGGCAGAAGAGAACATCGAACAAATGGTGTGCGTGCCTTCCCGCTGGCACTCCACCTTTACACTGACCTGCAAGGGCGACAGCATGGAACCCCGCATCCACGATGGCGATCTGGTGGCGATTCGCAGCCAGCCAGAGGTGGAGAACGGCGAGATCGCTGCTGTGCGGATCGGGGAAGAGGCTACCCTGAAGCATGTCTATCTGCACGAGAACTTCATTGAACTGCGGCCGGAGAATCCGGCTTTCAGCAGCATCATCCTCAGCCGGGAAGATATGAATGCCGTTGTCATTGAAGGCAAGGCCGTTGGGCTCTGCCGGGATATCTGATGTTGGAGGAAGTTAAGATGTCACTGTTTGGCAAGAAAGAAAAAGAAGAAATTGCACGACTGAATGCTGAAATGCAGAGCCTTCGGGAAGCTATGCCGTCAGAAAGCCGCACACTGGACGACATCAATCGAGAAATCAAAGCTTCACGTGAAGAACTCGCTCGTGTCCAAGAAAAACTTGAAAGCCGCAACCGCGAGTTGAAGGATGCCTTGGAAGAACTTCAACAGGCAAAAGACCAGATTATTGAAACGAATGAAGAAATTCTGATGCAGAGTTTTGGGCTTTATACTCCTCGGTACTCTTTTATGAATGCAGACGAGTACAAGGCACATCTTTTGGAAATTCGTACCAAACAGAAAGATATGATTAAAGCGAAAACGGCTGTCAGCGGAAATATGAACTGGACAGTCAATGGAAATGCGTCCAAAGGCAAGAAGATGGTCTCTGATATGCAGAAACTTCTCCTTCGTGCATTCAATTCTGAATGCGATGACGTAATTGAACACGTCAAATACAATAATATCGAAGCCAGTGAAAAGCGTATTACTACCTCTAGGGAAGCGATTTCCAAGCTGGGAACCATTATGGAAGTCAGCATCCAGCCGAAATACTACCGCTTAAAAATCGAGGAACTTCATCTTGCTTTTGAATATGCCCAGAAAAAGCAGCAGGAGAAGGAAGAGCAGAAGGAAGCTAGAGCAAGAATGCGTGAAGAGGCAAAGCTTGCCAAGGAAATCGAAGAGGAACGCAAGAAATTGGAAAAAGAGCAGCAGCATTATCAGAATGCGCTGGATCGTATCAATGCGCAGTTGGTTTCTGCTTCTGAGGTTGACCGTGCAGCAATCGAAGAAAAGAAAGCTGAGCTGTTGGCCCAGCTGGATAAGATTGACAAAGAGTTCAAAGATGTTGATTATCGTGAGGCTAATCAGCGTGCCGGTTATGTTTATGTGATCTCGAATATTGGCGCATTTGGCGAGAACGTTTACAAAATCGGTATGACACGTCGCCTTGATCCACAGGATCGTGTGGACGAGCTGGGCGATGCCTCGGTTCCGTTTGACTTTGATGTACATGCTATGATTTTTTCGGATGATGCTCCTCGGTTGGAAGCTGCACTGCACAATGCCTTTGCGGATCGCAAGCTCAACTTTGTAAACCAGCGGCGAGAGTTCTTCCGTGTTTCCCTGGACGAAATCAAAAAGGTTGTCAAGGAAAACTATGACCGTTCTGTGGAGTTTGTGGAACTTGCTCCGGCAGAACAGTACCGCGAATCCATTAAGTTAAGAGAAGAGGCGCAGAAGGCAAAGCAGGGCACCCAAGGATAATTTGCCCCGGCCCCAGCTGGAAGACGTGCAGATCGAGGGCCGCGCCGTGGGTTGGACGTACTGGGTGGGGTGATTAGGAACCGGAGGAAGTGAATTTATATGGACGTACAAGGAAACAAGTTATCGGATGCAATGGTTTTGCCTCGCAGGCCAAAGCTCACAATCGAACAGCAGGTAGAACACCTCAAAAATAAAGGTGTCGCCTTTACCCTGTGCACAGAAGAACAGGCGGCATCCTTTTTGGCGTACAGTACTTTCTTTTTCAAGGTCAAGGCATTTGATAAGGACTATGAGATCAATCCAAAGACCGGAAAGTATCTGAACCTGGATTTTGCATACCTAATGGAATTGTCTACCCTGGATATGCACCTCCGCAGACTGATCCTACATGCCACCTTGGATCTCGAGCATTACCTTAAGGTCATGCTGATTCGGGAAATCAGCGAGAATCCAGATGAGGACGGCTACGAAATCGTAGATAGATTTTTCAGCGTATATCCAGAGGTCAAAGCCTCTATCAGCGCTAAATCAGAAAATTCTATGTGTTGTGACCTGATTCGGAAATTGGAAAAAGAGGGTTATGCAGTCTGGAACCTGATTGAGGTTCTTTCTTTTGGTGACCTTGTAATGCTGTGTGAGGTATACGATCAGAATACAGGCGGAAAGAACGAGGATCTATTCCGTTGTCTGTTTGCGGTTCGCTGTTTGCGAAATGCAGCCGCCCACAATAACTGCCTGCTGAACAGTATGCGAGCACCTTACACCAGGAAAATAAAGCCCTCCATGTTCTTGAACCATTTTGCAAGCACGATTCCGGGCATCAAGGCAACGTCTCGTGAAAAAAAAGATGTCGAACCCTGTTATTCACGACTTCGTGGGGCTGCTTTTCGTTTACGACAAAATCGTAACTTCTCCCCGAACACGGGAGCACTTTGCCGATGAACTCCACCAGCTTTTTGATGAGCGGATGGTGAAACGGAAAGAGTATTTCCAAAAAAATGAGGTTCTGTTGTCCTCGTATTCGTTTGTGATAAAAGCCATCAACCAGTTGTATCCGCTGGAATAATGCAACAATAACACATTTTTGTAAAACAATAGTGCATTGCGCACTGCCTTGCTTTTCTGTAGAATAATACAGACGAACAAAAACGCCACGTGAGTGGAGCTGTTTTTAGAGGGCTGGTGCATGCACCAGCCCTTATTTTTCGTTTCAACCGTCACAAAAGAAAAAACTCCCCCGGTGCTGGAACACCGAAGGAGTTAAAAGAAGCGGCTCACCCAGAAGAGGGCATCGCACACTCGACACTGCGATTATACCTCTTTTGGGCGGGCTTGTCAAAGTGTACCCCAAAGGAGGTATTTTTTATGGGAATGCGAACCAACACCGCCCAGTGGCTGCCGAACCAGAACCGCTGGCAGATCAAGGTGCAGAAGGACGGGGTGCGCAAGACGTTCACCAGTGCAAAGCCGGGCCGTACCGGCCAGCGGGAAGCAAATGCAAAAGCGGATGCCTGGCTGGATGAGGGCATTTGCAGCACCACCAAGCGCTGCTTGGAGGTCTGGAACGAGTATCTGATCTCGGTGCGGGCCACCGCCGGCACAAGCTATGCCCAGCAGGTGGAGAAGTTCGGACAGAACTACATCCTGCCAGTGGTGGGCGACCGCCGGATCGGTGACCTGAATACGGGAATGCTGCAGGATGTGCTGAATCGGGCATACAAGGAAGGCAGCATGAACCCACAGGCCACTCGAAAGAGCAGGGGAAACCTCTCTAAGAAAACATTACAGGGAATCCGGGCGGTTGAAGTCAGCTTTGTGAAATGGGCAAGGCAGCACAAATACACCGCCCTGCGGCCAGAGGACGAGGGCCTCACAGTACCCAGGGGAGCACGTCCAAAGGGCCGAAAGATCCTTCAGCCGGACGCGCTGCGGGTCCTGCTTTCCACGGATACGCGCATCGTCCGTGGCAAGGTTGAACAGGATGCCAATATCCATGCATATCGCTTTGCAGTCCTGACTGGCCTGCGCCCCGGGGAGCTGCTGGGGCTGCGCGTGGGCGACGTGGAGGGCAACCGGCTGCATCTTGCCCGGGCCATCAATACCTTTGATGAGGAAACACACGGCAAGAACGAAAACGCTATCCGCACGGTGGTCCTGCATCCGCTGGCGGCTGCGGAGCTCCACGCACAGCTGCAGCAGCGGGCCTTTGAAGAAGAGCGGCCTCTTCGGGGAGATGATCCAATCTTCCTGTTGGAGAATGAGCACAGCCTCTATAACTACTGGCAGTTCTACCAGCGCAGCAACGGCATTGACCCGCCGGTCAGCCTGTATGAGCTGCGGCACACCTTTGTGAGCATCATCGAGGATGCTGTGTCCCCGGCAGAACTGCGCCGCATGGTAGGGCACAGCAAAAGTATGGATACTTACGGCTGGTACAGTCACGCCGTTGACGGCAGGGCTGACACGGCAGCAATGGCCGTTTCAGATGCTCTGGCAGAGTATTCTCCGCGTGCAAAATAACCCACTTTGTAACCCGTTTTTGTTCCTAAATGGTTGTGATAGCCGATAATTGATTTTTGGTAAAATTCAAAAAATGCGCATGAATCCATCACAATTTCAAAGCGCATCCAGCGAATTGTGATAGTTGAGCTTGTTCGAATCCACCCGCGCCCACCAAACAAGAAAAATCCGAACCTGTTTCCGATTG
>ENA-OROE01002061-OROE01002061.1-human-gut-metagenome-genome-assembly--contig:-NODE-2061-length-10699-cov-4.132187_pt1 | contig 10699 bp, 7 predicted proteins | sample MGYA00242126_ERZ509044 | MGnify/ENA primary metagenome ERZ509044 (study PRJEB26280, sample SAMEA2338716) | human gut metagenome | biome: human gut; feature: human-associated habitat; material: faeces... | reverse complement strand
AAAGTTCTGATTGACGCCGAGGACGAGGCAAAGGCGATGGGAGACGAATATGTTTCCGTCGAGCATTTGTTCTTATGCCTGTTAAAACAGCCGAACAAGGCTATGAAGGAACTGTTCCGTACTTATGGGATCGACCGGAATAAATTCTTACAGGCTCTGTCCACGGTCCGCGGCAACCAGAGAGTTACCAGTGATAATCCGGAGGCAACCTACGATACCTTAAATAAGTATGGTTCCGATCTTGTAGAAAAGGCAAGAGACCAGAAGATGGATCCGGTGATCGGCCGTGACGAGGAGATCCGCCGCGTGCTGCAAATCCTTTCGCGGCGCACGAAGAACAACCCGATCCTTGTGGGCGAGGCGGGCGTCGGCAAGACGGCCATCGCCGAGGGCATCGCAGAGCGCATCGCCAGGGGCAATGTCCCGGTGGGTCTGAAGGATAAGGAGATCTTCCTGCTGGATCTGACCAGCCTCGTGGCCGGCACCCAGTTCCGGGGCCAGTTCGAGCAGCGGGTCAAGGGCCTGCTGAGCGAGGTCAAGGCGGCGGGCAACGTCATCCTGTTCATTGACGAGATCCACACCATTACCTCTGCCGGTGAGAGCGAGGGTGCCATGAATGCGGGCAACATCCTGAAGCCCGCCCTCTCCCGCGGCGAGATCCAGGTCATCGGTGCCACCACCTTCAACGAGTACCGCAAGTATATCGAGAAGGACCAGGCGCTGGAGCGCCGGTTCCAGCCCGTGCGGGTGGAGGAACCCAGCGTTGCTGATACGCTGGCCGTGATGGGCGGCATCAAGCACTACTACGAGGAGCACCACCATGTGCAGGTGCCCGCCGATGTGCTGAACGCCACCGTGACCCTGAGCGAGCGGTATATCACCGACCGCTATCTGCCCGATAAAGCCATCGACCTGCTGGACGAGGCCTGTGCCTGCTGTAATCTGGCCCACCCGGTCATCTCCGAGTACCTGACCATGCAGAAGGAACTGGAGGCCCTCAAGCAGGAAGAGGCCGACATGGAAAACGCCGATGTGAACGAGCCCATCGATTACGAGCGTGTGGCAGAGCGCAAGACCCGGATGGCACAGCTGGAGCGGGAATTGCCCGCCAAGCAGGCTGCAGCCGGGGAGATCCAGGTGACCATGGACGATGTGGCCAAGGTCATTGAGCTGTGGACGGGCATCCCGGCGGTGAAGATCCGAGAGACCGAGTATGCAAAGCTCGCAAGCCTTGAGACCGAGCTGAAAAAGAAGATCATCGGTCAGGACGATGCCGTGCATCTGGTGGCGCAGGCGGTCAAGCGCAGCCGCGCCGACCTTTCGGGCCGCCGCCGTCCGGCCAGCTTCATCTTTGTGGGCCCCACCGGCGTGGGCAAGACGGAGCTGGTGAAGCAGCTGGCAAACCAGCTCTTTGACGGCCCCGACCCCCTGATCCGGCTGGATATGAGCGAGTATATGGAGAAGTACGCGGTGTCCCGCATGATCGGTTCCCCTCCGGGCTATGTGGGCTACGAGGAGGCGGGTCAGCTGACCGAAAAGGTCCGCCGCCGCCCGTACAGCGTGGTGCTGTTCGATGAGATCGAAAAGGCCCACCCCGATGTGATGAATATCCTGCTGCAGATCCTGGACGAAGGCAAGATCAACGATGCCCAGGGCCGCACCGTGGATTTCTCCAACACCGTCATCTGCATGACCTCCAATGCGGGCAGCAGCGACCAGACCACCGCAAGTCTGGGCTTCAACCGCAGCGAGGAGGAGCGGAACGAGGAGAAGAGCCGTAAGGCACTGAGCCAGTTCCTCCGCCCTGAGTTTTTGGGCCGCGTGGACGAGGTCATCACCTTCAAGCCGCTGAGCGAGGAGACCCTGCAGGGCATTGCCGCCCTGATGCTGGACGAGTACAAGCCCAGCATGGAGGCCAAGGGCATTGCCTACAGCTATACCCCGGCGGCACTGGCAGCGCTGGTGCACAAGAGCCAGGGCGGCAAGTTTGGTGCCCGCGACCTGCGCCGGACCATCCGCAAGGCTGTGGAGGACCCCGCCGCTGAAAAGATCATCGACGGCACCCTTGTTTCCGGCTCCACCCTGACCGTGGATGCTGAGAACGATGAGATCGTGCTGAAATAAAGAGCAAACAGAAAGCCGCTGCACAGCGTAACAACTGTGCAGCGGCTTTTGTGGTGTAAGAACGCTCCGTCACCTGCGGTGAGGCTGATGGGGGAAATCAGTCCACACTGACCGGCTCCTCCGGCTTGTTGGCGGTACGGGCGCTCGTGCGGCCCTCGGGGATGATCTCGCCTGCGGCGGTCAGGCTGAGCTTGGCCAGGGTCGGACCGACCAGCTCGTACACCAGCACCGAGAAGAGCACCACGTTGCGCACCATGTGGCCGTCGGAAAGCTCGGCAGCCTCGGCGGCCATGCCCAGCGCCACACCGGCCTGCGGCAGCAGGGTGATGCCCAGATACTTCTGGATCTTCTCACTGCAGCGGGTGGCCTTGCAGCTGACATAGGAGCCGGAGATCTTGCCCAGAGAGCGGGAAGCGATATAGACGGCACCAATGAGCAGGACCATGGGGTTTGCGAGGATGTTCAGATCCAGCTCCGCGCCGGACAGCACGAAGAATAGGATGTTCACCGGGCTTACCCAGCGGTCCAGGCGGTCCATCAGCTCATCGGAAGTGGGGCAGATGTTGCAGAACACGGTGCCGGTCATCATGCAGACCAGCAGCAGCGAGAAGCTGCAGTGGATGGGGCCGACCTCAAAGCTGACCATGGAAAGGCCTACCGTCAGCAGCACAAAGGCCACCGAAAGGCTCATGCGCTTGGAGCGGGAGTGGAAGTAGATCTCCAGCTGGTTGAGCAGCAGGCCGGCCAGCGCGCCCAGACCCAGGCTGAGTACGATCTCCACCAGAGGCTCCAGAAGGATGCTGATGGGGTCGATGCGGCCCTGTTCCAGCGCGTTTGCGATGCCGAAAGAGGCCGAGAAGAGCACCAGACCCACGGCATCATCAATGGCGACCACCATCAGCAGCAGGCGGGTCAGGGGGCCGCTTGCCTTGTACTGCTTGACCACCATCAGGGTGGCGGCAGGGGCTGTGGCAGAGGCGATGGAACCCAGCGTGATGGCCGATGCCATTGAGATGACATCCGGCCGGGCAAAGTGCAGGGCCACCAGAGCGATATCCACCAGCACGGTGGTGATAACGGCCTGCAGGATGCCCACAGTGACCGCCTGCCTGCCCATGCTCTCCAACGCGCTGAGCCGGAACTCGTTGCCGATGACAAAGGCGATGAAGCCCAGTGCCACCTGTGTGATGATGCCGTAGCTCTCGACCTGTGCAAGGCTCCCGAAGCCGAAGCCCCAGCCGCTCAGGCCCAGCCGACCCAGAAAGAAGGGGCCCAGCAGAAGCCCCGCCACCAGATAAGAGGTGACAGCCGGCAGACGGACCGCTTTCGCTGCACGGGATGCCAACAGGCCTGCAATGAGCGAAAGAGACATGCAAATGAGCAATTGCTCCATAAAATAAGATCCTCCTCAGGAATTAAGATACGTTAAAAAGTATATCTTATCTGAGGAGGAAAAGCAACATTTGTTAATTGAATTTAAAAATCTTCTGTGCAAGGCGGTAACCGCCCAGCACGAGCTTGTCGCCCTTGGGGATCTTCAGGTTGGTCACGCCGCCAAAGCCGTAGCGGATGGAGCGGTAGACCCCGGCGCTGGTATGTGCCTTGAGGTAGGCCCACAGTTCGTTCTCCTTCTGCTTGGCGGCGGCACTGCCGTCCAGCAGCAGGAAGATGTCGCTGATGGCCATCATCATGGAGAGGTAGTGCAGCATATAGCTGCGCAGCTTCTTCTGGCCCTTGAGGGCATCCAGGTCCTGGCAGTCGATCATGTGGCGGGTCACCCGCAGCTGCTGGTCTACCCGCTTGACCATCACACTCTCGTTCACGCTCTGGTCGGCCCGGCCGATGAAGTAGCGGTACAGGTCCAGATCCATATAGTACATGCTCTTGACAAAGGGCAGGGGCTGGTAGACAAAGATGTTGTCCACATAGAAGGTGTGCTTGGGCAGCACCATGCCGCAGTCCCGCAGCACCTGCGTGCGGTAGATGACCGAGTGCATCAGCAGGTTCTGGTCCGGGCGGAAATGGCCCACGTGCATCCAAGTGAAGAGCCGGTTCTCCGGGAAGACGTTGGTGTAGCGCACGGTGTGGCTGGTGTTGTCCTCCACATGCTCGTAGACATAGTTGCAGATCATCAGGTCAGGCGCGGTGCCCCGGGCAATCAGCGTATTCAGCTTGGCCAGCACGGTCCTGAGGGCTGCTTCGTCCAGCCAGTCGTCGCTGTCCACTACCTTGTAATACAGGCCGGTGGCGTTGCGGATGCCCTGATTCACGCCCTCGCCGTGGCCGCCGTTCTCCTGATGGATGGCCTTGACGATGGTGGGATATTTGGTGGCGTACTCGTCGCAGATGGCGGGGGTGTCATCCTTGGTGGAACCATCGTCCACCAGGATGATCTCGGCCTGCTCCCCGGCGGAGAGCAGGGTCTCGATGCAGTGGCGCATATATGCCGCCGAGTTGTAGCACGGGACGGCGAAGGTGATCAATTTCTGAGCCATACAAAATACTCCTTTGCTCTTTTCCGGCAGATGCACAAGGCAGGGGCCGGGATGGAGATATGTACCCATATTATAGCATTTTTGTGCAGGAAATGCTATCGAACGTGGGAAATGTCAGAGATGTTTTACAATTATCCGGGGAGTTGTGGTATACTGATTGGGTTATAAACCGCTCAGGCCGCTTTGCGTCCAGCTCTCCCAAGGGGAGAGCCCTTGGCATAGCGGCAAAGTTTCTGGTTAAATCGTGAGGTTTTCGGTTTCGCCAGAGCCTCTCCCTTTGACAGACTTCCCCCGGTCGGGGGAAGATGTCGCCATCGGCGACAAAAAGGGGAACGAGTGTGGATGCGAACGCAGTGAGCAGACGGAGAGGGCGAGCCGCCTGATAGTAAAGGATAAAATTATGGCAGAACAACTCTGGAAAGGCCGCTTTTCCAAGGCGGTGGACTCCCGCGTGAACGACTTCAACTCCTCCATCCGGTTCGACCAGCGCATGATCGCGCAGGATATGCGCGGCAGCGGTGTGCACGCCGCCATGCTGGCCAAGCAGGGCATCATCTCCGAAAAGGACTGCGAGGATATCCTCAGCGGGCTGGCCTCCATTGCCGACGATCTGGCAAGCGGTGCGCTGGAGATCGACCCCAACGCCGAGGATGTGCATACCTTCGTGGAGCAGACCCTGACCGCCCGCATCGGCGATGCAGGCAAGCGCCTGCACACCGGCCGCAGCCGCAACGATCAGGTGGCGCTGGATATCCGCCTGACCCTGCGGGACTACAGCCACACCCTGCAGGCTTACATCGTGGAGCTCATCAAGGTCATCTGCAGGAAGGCTGCGGAGAATACCACCGCTGTCATGCCCGGCTACACCCACCTGCAGCGCGCCCAGCCCATCACCTTTGGCCATGCGCTGATGGCCTACGCCTCCATGCTCCTGCGCGACCTGCAGCGCTTTGAGGATGCCACTGCCCGCATGGATGCCCAGTGCCCGCTGGGCTCCGGCGCTCTGGCCGGTACCACTTACCCGCTGGATCGTCAGTTCACCGCCGAAAAGCTGGGCTTTGCCGCACCCTGCGCCAACAGCCTGGACGGCGTTTCTGACCGTGACTTCTGCATCGAGCTGGCCAACGCCATCTCCATCTGCATGATGCATCTGTCCCGCCTTTCCGAGGAGATCATCCTCTGGTGCAGCTGGGAGTTCAAGTTCATCGAGCTGGACGATGCCTTTACCACCGGCTCCTCCATCATGCCCCAGAAGAAGAACCCCGATGTCACCGAGCTGATCCGCGGCAAGACCGGCCGCGTCTACGGTGACCTGAACACCCTGCTGGTGATGATGAAGGGCATTCCTCTGGCCTACAACAAGGATATGCAGGAGGACAAGGAAGCCATCTTCGATGCGGTGGATACGCTGGAGCTGTGCCTCAAGACCGTCACCCCCATGCTGGACACCATGAAGACCCTGCCTGCCAACATGCGCCGCGCTGCCGCCAATGGCTTTATCAACGCCACCGACTGCGCCGACTACCTGACCAAGAAGGGGATGCCCTTCCGGGATGCCTACAAGCTGACCGGCTGTATGGTCTCCGACTGCATCGCAAAGGATAAGACCCTGGAGGAACTGACCCTTGACGAGTTCAAGGGCTACAGCGCCCTGTTTGAGAACGATATCTATGATGCCATCGACCTCATCAAGTGCTGTGAGGGCCGCACCAGCTACGGCGGCCCCAGCGAGGCCAGCGTCAACAACCAGATTCGGCTGGCCATGGATCAGCTGGCCGCATGGGAGGCGAACAACGCATGAGCGTAAAGGTCTTTATCGACGGCTCCGCAGGCACCACGGGTCTGCGCATTGCTGACCGTCTGGCCGCCCGGCCCGAAATTGAACTGCTCTCCATCTCCGAGGAGGGCCGCAAGGACGTGAACGAGCGGGCAAAGGTCATCAATTCGGCTGACCTCGCCTTCCTCTGCCTGCCGGATGCCGCCTCCAGAGAGGTCATGCCCCTGCTCCGTCCGGATGTCAAGGTGCTGGATACTTCTACGGCTTTCCGCACGGATCCCAACTGGGTCTACGGCTTCCCGGAACTCAGGGGCCAGAAGGAAAAGATCAAAAATGCCTGCCGCGTGGCGGTGCCCGGCTGCTATGCCAGCGGGTTTATCAGCATCATGCGGCCTCTGGTGGAGCTGGGCCTTGCCGGAGCGGGTGATTTTTACAGCTGCACCGGTATTTCCGGCTATTCCGGCGGCGGCAAAAAGATGATCGCGGACTACGAAAGCCCCGACCGTCCGGCCCACAGCAAGCTGGATGCACCCAAGAGCTACGGTCTGAGCCTTGCCCACAAGCATCTGCCCGAGATGCAGAAGATCAGCGGGCTGGCAAACCCGCCCGCCTTTGTGCCTGTGGTCTGCGATTATTACAGCGGGATGCAGGTGCTGGTGCCCTTCCAGCCGGTCTGGGGCGGTGCCGAAAAGGTGGCCGCAGGGCTGGCGGAGTATTACAGGGATGCCGCCACCATCAAGGTACACGCCCTGAACGAGCCGCTGCCCGAGAATGGCCTGTATTCCAACGCCATGGCCGGTACCGACCGCATGGAGCTGTACAGCACCGTGAACGCCGCCGGGGATCAGATGATGCTGGTCTCCCTGTTTGATAATCTGGGCAAGGGCTCGTCCGGCGCGGCAGTCCAGTGTATGAATCTGATGCTGGGTTTTGAAGAAACCAAAGGGTTGGAATAAAAACTCCCTTCGTCTGCTCACGGTGTTCGCATCCACCTCCCTCGAAGAGGGAGGCTTTTGCAGCTGACGGTTACGCAAAGGCTCCCTCCGTGAGGGAGCTGGCACGGCGAATGCCGTGACTGAGGGAGTATTTCTTTGTGGGAAAGGAAAATCGTTATGCAGTATAAAGAAGTTGCGGGCGGCATCTGCGCGCCCAAGGGGTTTGCAGCGGCTGGCGTGCATTGCGGCATCCGCGCAAATCATAATGAAAAATACGATCTGGCACTCATCAAGGCGGAGGTGCGCTGTGCCGCCGCCGGTGTCTACACCACCAATAAGGTCTGCGGTGCGCCCATCAAGGTGGACCGTGCCCACCTGAAGGACGGCTATGCACAGGCCATCCTTGTGAACAGCGGCAACGCCAACACCTGCGCCGCCAACGGCGTGGCACTGGCGGAGGAATGCTGTGAGCTGGTGGGCAAGGCGCTGGACATCGACGCCATGGACGTTCTGCCCGCTTCCACCGGTGTCATCGGCCAGCCCATGGTCATCGACCCCTTTGCCCGGGGCATCCCTGCCGCCGCCGCCAAGCTGGCCGTGGCCCTGAAGGCGGAGAAGCTCATCCTCCTCACCGACGTGCGCGGCCTGCTGCGGGACCCCAAGGACGACGCTACCCTCATCTCCGAGCTGCAGCTGTCCTCCGTCCCCGCGCTCGTCCGGGAGGGCGTCATCTCCGGCGGCATGATCCCCAAGGTGGACTGCTGCGTGGAGGCGGTGCGCTCCGGCGTGGACTCCGCCATCATTCTGGACGGCCGGGTGGCCCACTCCATCCTCATCGAGCTGCTGTCCGACGCGGGCATCGGCACCATGCTGGTACACTGAAAGCGGAGGAATTTTTATGACATTTGAAGAGATCCGTGCCCTGGACGAACAGTATGTGATGCCCGCCTACAGCCGCTTCCCCGTGGCCGTGGACCACGGCAAGGGGGCCACCGTGTGGGATGTGGCCGGAAAAGAGTATATCGACTTCGGCTCCGGTATCGGCACAAACAGCCTTGGCTACTGCGACGAGGATTGGGTGAACGCTATCTGCGATCAGGCACACAAGATACAGCACACCTCAAACTACTATTACACAAAGGTACAGGCTGACTTTGCAAAAAGACTTTGCGAGGCAACAGGCTATGAGAAAATGTTCTTCGGCAACTCGGGCGCCGAGGCCAACGAGGGCGCGATCAAGTGCGCCCGCAAATACAGCGTAGATACGTATGGAGAGAGCCGGAATAAGGTCATCACGCTGGTCAACTCCTTCCATGGCCGCACACTGGCGACCCTGACCGCCACCGGCCAGGACGTGTTCCACCACGACTTCGGCCCCTTCCCGGGAAATTTTGACTACGTGCCCGCGGGCGACTTTGCCGCGCTGGAAAAGGCCGCCGACAAGGACACCTGCGCCGTCATGATGGAGCTGGTGCAGGGCGAAGGCGGCGTCGTCGCGCTGGACGCGGACTACGTCGCCAGGGTCGCGGCGTTCTGCAGGGAAAAAGACATCCTCGTCATTGTGGACGAGGTGCAGACCGGCGTGGGCCGCACCGGCACCTTCCTGTGCTGTGAGCACTACAACCTCAAGCCCGATATCGTCACGCTGGCCAAGGGCCTGGGCGGCGGCCTGCCCATCGGTGCCGTTCTGCTGAACGAAAAGACCGCCGAGGGCATGGGCCCCGGCAGCCACGGTTCCACCTTTGGCGGCAACCCGGTGGTCTGCGCCGGTGCCAACGTGGTGGTGGATCGGATGGATCAGAGCTTCCTGGCCAATGTCAGTGAGCGGGCCGTCCAGCTGCGTGCTGGTCTGGCCAAGCTGCCCATGGTCAAGAACCTTTCCGGCATTGGCCTGATGGTGGGCATCGAGTTCTTTGGCGGCATCCAGGCCGCGGATGTGCTGGCCGCCTGCCGCGAAAAGGGCCTGCTGGTGCTCACGGCCAAGAGCCGCCTGCGCCTGCTGCCCCCGCTGACCCTGACCGCCCACGATGTGGAAAAGGCTCTGGGCATCCTGAACGAGGTGCTGACCGAGATGGAGCAGAAGGCTCCAAAGGAGCAGGCATGAAACATCTGCTGAAAATGAGCGACCTCTCCCCCGCTGAGCTCCACCACATCCTTGATGTGGCGGAGAAGCTCAAGGCAGAGCAGAAGGCCGGGATGACCCCGGCGCTGCTCAAAGGCAGGAGCGTGGCGCTGATGTTCTCCAAAAATTCTACCCGCACCCGCACCAGCTTTGAGGTGGGTGTCTACCAGCTGGGCGGTCTGGGCAATTACATGAACGCCGCCACCGAGCTGCAGTCCGGCCGGGGCGAGCCCCTCAAGGATACCGCCCGGGTGCTGGGCCGCTACTACGACTGCGTGGTCTGGCGCACCTACCGTCAGTGCGATCTGGAAGAGTTTGCCGAGCTGGCCGGTGTGCCCGTGATCAATGGCCTGACCGACTACGCCCATCCCTGCCAGGTGCTGGCCGACCTGATGACCATCCGGGAACGCCGGGGCACGCTGGAGGGCCAGAAGCTCTGCTTCATCGGGGATGGCTGCAGCATGGCAAACAGCCTGATCGTAGGCGGCCTGCTGGCAGGGATGCGTGTGACTTGCGTCTGCCCCGAGGGCTACCGCCCTGCCGCCGACGTGCTGATGTTCGCCCACAAGTATGGCGAAAAGTTTCACCTGCTCACCGACCCCGCCGAGGGTGTGAAGGATGCCGATGTGGTGGTGACCGCCGCATGGAACACGGCCCCCGGTACCCCCGAAAGTGAGCGCCGCCTGCGGGACTTCGCGGGCTTTCAGGTGACCAGCAGGCTGATGGAGGGCGCAAAGCCCGATGCCATGCTCCTCCACTGCCTGCCTGCGCACCGGGGCGAGGAGATCTCCACCGCCGTCTTTGAGGAGCACGCCGACGAGATCTTTGACGAGGCCGAGAACCGTCTCCATGTGCAGAAAGCCGTGCTGGCCATCCTGCTGGCCGGTCTGTAAAAACGAGAAAGAGCCCTGGGGCTGCAATTTTCTGCAGCCCCAGGGCTCTTATTGTTTCTCTCAGGGTCTGCGGCTCAGGCCGGGGCCCTCATCAGACACCAGAGTAGGCGGAGAAGCCGCCGTCAATGGGCAGGCAGATGCCGGTGATGAAGCCGGCAGCCTCGTTGTTCAGCAGGAACAGCAGGGCACCCACCAGATCCTTTTCGCTGTCGCCGAAGCGGCCCATGGGGGTGGCAGCCAGGATCTTTTCGGTGCGGGCGGTGGGGGTGCCGTCCTCGTTGTAGAGGAGCCGTGCGTTCTGCTCGCTGGCAAAGAAGCCCGGGGCAATGGCGTTGACCCGGATGCCCACCTTG
>ENA-OROE01002050-OROE01002050.1-human-gut-metagenome-genome-assembly--contig:-NODE-2050-length-10771-cov-5.614222_pt1 | contig 10771 bp, 9 predicted proteins | sample MGYA00242126_ERZ509044 | MGnify/ENA primary metagenome ERZ509044 (study PRJEB26280, sample SAMEA2338716) | human gut metagenome | biome: human gut; feature: human-associated habitat; material: faeces... | reverse complement strand
ACACCATGCACGCCAATGCCGACAAGATGCAGAACGACCGTGTCCTCGGCAATATTCTGCTGACAAAAGTGGATCTGGACGCTGCACGGTATCTGGCTGCGGGCAGCAACGGCGACAATACGCTGGAGGGTGCAGTGTACGATCTGTACGCTGCAGACACGATTGAACACCCGGACGGTGTTTCGGGTGTGGTGGATTACTCCAAAATCACCGATGCCAACGGCACGCCCATTTGGCACACCACTGTCTTCACCAATGGCGGCTGGAATACGGATTATTTACCTATTTTGCAGAAAGACCGGCTGGTAGCCTCCGCGAAAATCACTGACGGCAAGCTGGCGTTTGCCAACCTGTACATGGGCAGATATTACCTTGTGGAACGCGCCACTGGGCTGGTATTGCCCATTGACGGAAACGGTAAGCTGTATGTTACCGGGAAGTATCCGCAGCTGAACAAGAAACTTGAACGCACCGGCAAGTACAGCAGCCTTGCCACCAAGGGCGGCGAGTACACCGACTACATCTACAAAAACCAGTATTCCGCCGTAGCCGAGAGCCGCAAGCTGAACGGCAGCAAGGCGTGGGATGGCTATTATCTCTCCTACGCCAAAGGGTATCTCTGCGATGAGGTCAATCATTACAAAACCCTGACCTACGCAGATGAATCCACCTACCACATCCACGCCGAACAGGAGAGCCAAGACGAAGTTCTTAAATCCGGCTTTAGTTTGCAAAAACTTGTTTCCACCACTGGACAGCCTAGTCCTGCTTTGAAATTGGAAGGTGCGGGCTTTACCGTTTATCGCATCTCCAAACTGAGCAAGGCGGCGCAGTTCAAGCAGAACCCGGACGGCAGCTATGATGCCGCCAGCATCCTATCTGCTTACCGCAAGGATAACTACGATAATTTGACGCTCAAGTACGATTTCACCGCCGAAGGGCAAGCCATCGCCAATATGTTCGAGAGCAGCACCGATACGGTCAACGCCTATAACGCGACCTTGACCGCAGACGGCGACTATGCCAACGGCAGGGGCAACGGCTGGATGCCCACGGATCAGCCCGCCGAGTATAGGCTGGGAGAAATGTTCACGAACGATGAGGGCATTTTCCGCGTTGAGGGCCTGCCGTATGGGCAATACCTTGTCGTGGAAACCACCATCCCCAAGGATGTGTTCCAGTGTGATCCGTTCATCGTGACAGTGGACGCCAACAGCCCGCAGAGCCGATTCACGATTCCTGCGGGCAGCGTCACCACCGCCAGCAACGACTACATGACCTACAACATTCTGGACGAAGAATTAGAGGGTTACTTGCAACTCATCAAGACCGATACAGAAACCGGCAAAGCGGTCAAAATTGCAAACACAGCCTTTGCGCTGTATCGGCTGGATGAGAAAGACCGCAAGACCCGCATTTCCATGATCGACCCCGCCAGCGGCAGCGCCACCAAGAAAACGGATGTGTTCTACACCGATGCCGAAGGCCTTATGAAAACACCCGAAAAACTGCCGCTGGGCAGATACCTGATTGAGGAACTGCAAGGTCCGGAAGGCTATTTCAACGATCCTGCCTACTCGGTAGAATTTGAAATCAAATCCGACCGCGTTTGGCAGGTCGTGGGCAATGCCACCAACGACATGGATGAGTACATCGTCACGGAGAAATACTGCAATCACGAAACACTCGGTCAGCTTACTATCCGTAAGCTGGGCAATGTCTTGACCGATTACAAGGATGGTCAGTTCATCTACACGCAAGATAGTCTCGCAGGCGCAGTGTACGAAATTCACGCTGCAGCCGACATTGCCACACCCGACCGCCAAGGCACCTACTGGTACAAAGACGGTGATTTGGTGGCAACTGTTACCACCGGCGCGGAGGGGCAGGTGGACGAGGTGAAATTCAGCCCCACACGCACGCAGGCAACCTATGATTTCTTGAAAATTACCCATGATGGCACCAAGGGTGAAGTCACCGTGACCCTACCGCTGGGCAAGTACACCATTACCGAGGTTCAAGCACCGTATGGATTTGTACTGACCCAACAGACCTACACCGTGGAATTCGGCTGGAACAACCAGAAAAATGACATCGTGCTGGCAAAAACCATCGTCAGCCACGAGCAGGACGGCGACAAGGAATGTTCGTACAGCATTGTGAATGTCAAGGACGCCTCGGATGCCCACAAGAATGGGCAGACGCTTGTGTTTGAAAATGCGCGGGTTCTGCCGGTTCCTGAAAAGCCCGGTGACAAGGTTGGCAAAATCGGTGTAGGCATTTACAAGCAGGACCGTGAGGCGCAGACCTATCTGCCCGGTGCGGTGTATGAACTCTACACCGTGGATGACATTTATTCCGCAGACGGTACAAAGCTGTTGGACGCCGGTACAAAGCTGGCCACCGGCAGCGCCACCAATGCCAGCGGCTTCGCGTGGTTTGACGTGGATGTTCCCATCCGTTCTGAAAGCTATCCCGACTCCGGCAACAGCGGCAGATACCGCATTGTGGAAATCACCGCCCCTGCGGGTTACCTGCTGGACAGCACCCCTGTGGATGTAGAGTTCACCTATGAAGGTCAGCAGATTGCATGGCAAATCGTAGATGGTACAAACACCAACCTACGCACCAGTGTGGACATTTCCAAGCAGGACATCACCAACGGCAAGGAACTGCCCGGTGCAAAGCTGGAAATCCGCGATGCAGACGGCAGTCTGGTCGAGGGCTGGACCTCCGGCAAAGTGCCGCACACCGTGCGAGGTCTGGAACTGGAAAAAGAGTACACCCTGACGGAGAAACGTGCCCCGGACGGCTATGCCGAAGCCGAAAGCATCGTGTTCAAGCTTGTGCAGAACGGTACAGAGCAGGTCAATGAGGTATATGTGAAATCCGACGATGATTGGGTAAAACTCGACGATGCCACCGTCATTATGCAGGACGCGCCTGTGCTGGATATCGACAAGACCGACATTGCAGGCAATCTGCTGCCGGGCGCTACGCTGACGATCCGTGATGCGAATGATGAGGTCGTCGACACTTGGATAACCGACTACAAAACTCACCGTGTTCCCATCTCGGATCAATTTATCAAGCTGTCGGACGACAGCAAGGCGTACATCTACACCCTGACGGAGGACTCTGCCCCGGCTGGCTTTGAAATTGCAAACTCGGTGCAGTTCAAGTTGGAATCTGTGGATGATGTGATTTCTCTGTTCGTCCGCGAAAATGCCGATGCCGAATGGACACGCGCTGGCAAGCGGCTAATTCAGATGATCGATGAAGCCACACCCCGCGAGGACACGCCAACAGCAACCCCTGCACCCACGCCGCAGCCGACACCCGCTACAACCCCGTCGCCCACTCCTGTTCCCACGCCGGTTATTACGCCGCATAAGGTGCAGACTCTCCCGCAGACAGGAGATAGTTTCCCACTGCTGGCTATTGTGGTCGTGTCTCTTGCGTCTGCGACAGGTATCGTGCTGCTGACCGTTAAGAAAAATGCACTGAAAGAAACTTCTGATGAGGAGGATGCCGATGAAAGTTCTGATCGTTGAACCCGGAAAGTACCCCCGCGAAGCCGACATTGAGCATACCCTTGAAGCCGAGCAGGCAGTTGTCGGCGGCACCATCGAGGCTGTGTACCCTTGGCGGGATAGCGCCTGTATCGTCTGTAATGACAACGGCATTGCAGAAAACCTGCCGCTGAACCGTATGCTGGGCGACTATGACATTATCCATGGCACATTTTTCGTCTGCGGTCTGACCCGCGACGACTTTACCGACCTTACGCCGCAGCAGATGAAACACTACGAAGAAATGTACCACGACCCGCAGCTGTTTTTCCTGCTGGGCAAGACCCTGTGCGTGGAACACACTACCCCGGAAGAATATGCCCGTGTTATGACCCCGCCGCCGAACACAAAAGAAAGCCACGAAAGATAAGGAGAAAGTACCTATGAACGACATTTTTGAAAACACCGAAACCATGAAAGAAAACGAACATCCCCGTTTTTACACCGCAGAATCCGTCATGCGCGGGCATCCCGACAAGCTGTGTGACCTCATTGCCGACAACGTGCTGGATGAGTGCTTAAAACATGACCCCGCCAGCCGTGTGGCCTGTGAGGTCATGGCAACCCGCGGTCACATCATTGTAGCGGGCGAAATCACGACCAGTGCCAAGCCCGACGTGTTCAACATCGTCCGCGACACCCTGCGCGATGTCGGCTATGACCCGAAGAATTACCAAATCGACTGCTACCTGCATGACCAGAGTCCCGACATTGCGGGTGCCGTGGAGCCGGAACTTGCAGACGGAGAGGACGAGGATACCCTGGGCGCAGGCGATCAGGGCGTTATGGTCGGCTACGCCTGCAACGAAACGCCCGAATATCTGCCGATGCCTGTGGTGGCGGCGCAGCGCCTTGTGACACTGCTGGAAATCTCCCGCATGACCGGCGTTATCCCCGACATCGGTCCGGACGGCAAGGTGCAGGTCACGATGGAATACAACGGTGATACCCCCGTGCGCATCACCACAGTGGTCGTTTCTGTCCAGCACAAGGAGGACACCGACATCAATAAGCTGGCGGATTTGCTGGACGAATATGTGTTCCCGCTGGCCTTTGACGGTATGCCCGCCGACGATGCGGAAATCATCCTGAACCCCAGCGGTAAGTTTGTGCAGGGCGGCCCGGATGCCGATACCGGCTTGACCGGGCGCAAGCTCATGGTGGACAGCTACGGCACATTTGCACCCCACGGCGGCGGTGCGTTCAGCGGCAAGGATGCCACCAAGGTAGACCGCAGCGGCGCATATATGGCGCGGTACATTGCCAAAAACATGGTCGCCGCCCATCTTGCCAATCGTTGTCAGGTCACGCTGGCGTATGCCATCGGGCAGAAAGACCCTGTCATGGTGGATGTGAATACCTTCGGCACCGGCGGCCCCTGCGAGGATGATTGCCTGTCGGCCGCTGTGCGCAAGGCGTATGACCTGACCCCTGCGGGTATCATCAAGCAGCTCGACCTGCTGAACCCCATCTACTCCCGCACGGCGGCGGGCGGTCACTTCGGGCGCGAGGATTTTCCGTGGGAAAATGTTGAACATATGAGCGACCTCGCCGCTTACATTGTGTAATTGCCGCGCGTCAGCAAAGAGCAGATTAGTGCCGCCAACCGGATGACGGCAATCGAGTTTCTGCGGCGGTACCGCCCCGGTTCGCTGGTGAAAAGCAGTGCGCGGGGCGAGTACCAGCTTGCGGAGCACGACAGCTTCAAGATAAACGGCGAATCCAGTGTGTGGCACTGGAAAAGCCGTGACATTGGCGGCAAGTCGGCGCTGAAATATTTGATTTATGTGGAAGGTGTACCGTTCGTAGAGGCGGTGCAGCTGTTATGTGAGGAAAGCCCGATGTACATTCCAGTACAACATGAAGCGGTGGAGCGCGAGCGCCCACCGTTCCGTCTGCCGAACCCTGCACCGAATAATGACCGTGTGACGCGGTATCTGCTGGGGCGCGGCATCTCACTGCCCACGATTCGCTACTGCATTGAGAGAAAAATTCTGTACGAAAGTGCAGAATATCACAACTGTGTTTTCTTGGGCAAAGACCCGCAGGGTGTTCCGAAATATGCGGCTCTGCGCGGTATTTATGACTATGGGAAACCGTTCAAGAGGGAGGCTCCCGGCAGTCAGAAACAGTACGGATTCTGCATCCCGCCAATGCAGCCCGGCACTACCGTGGCCGTGTTTGAAGCCGCCATAGATGCCATGGCCGAGATGACGCTCTGCGGAGATGCGGCGGACAAATACCGTCTGTCGTTGGGCGGGGTCTCGTCCTCCGGCAAGGAGCCGCTGGCGTTACAGGAATTCCTGCGGCAGCACCCGGAGATCACCACGATAGAACTGCGGCTGGACAACGATGCCAAAGGGCGCATGGCGAGTGTCGGCATCAGGAAAATCTATGCTGACCGCTACACCATGCATGACCTTCCGCCCGAAATCGAGAATGGAGATTACGCTGATATGGCAAAAAACAACCTGATGGCAAGAACGGCCCACCGCGCGGCGGCTTGCCGATAGAGAGAAATCAACATGAAAGTTAGAAATCGTTCGCCCACTGCGGGCGCATAGGAGGTATCTGTTATGGCTGTGTTCCGTGTACAAAAGACGCAAAATTATACCATTATGTCCAACCATCATCTGCGCAACAAGGCTCTTTCGCTCAAGGCGAAGGGGCTTTTATCTTTGATGCTGTCTCTGCCCGAAGATTGGGATTATACCACGCGCGGGTTGGCGTCCATCTGCAAAGAGGGCGTAGACAGCGTGTGTGCCACCGTGCGCGAGTTAGAAGCGGCGGGGTATATTATCCGCCGCCGCATCCGCGACAAGAACGGTCAGATGCGCGGTATGGAGTACACGGTTTTAGAGCAGCCGCAGCCCCCGGAACAGGACGAGCCTAGCTGTGCCCAACCAAAACAGGCAGAGCCTAAACGGGAAAAACCTGTACAGGAAAATCCTGCACAATTAAATACTAAAGAAATAAATAAAGAAGAAACAAATAACGTATCGAATCCTATCCGCGCGGCGGGCCAGCGGACAGAGTACCGCGCCCTGCTGCTGAAAAATATCGAGTATCCGATTTTGGCGCAGAATAACCCGATGGATACGATGCGATTGGATGAACTGATGGAGTTGATGCTGGATGTGGTTTGCTCCAAACGGGCTGCTATCCGTATCGCTGGCGAAAATATGCCTGCAGAGGTAGTAAAATCCAGATTTCTCAAGCTGAACGCGGAACACATCCAGTATGTTCTGGATTGTCTCAAGGACAACGCGCCCCGCATCCGAAACATCAAGCAATACTTACTGGCGGCGCTCTACAATGCGCCGCTGACGATAGAAAATTACTATGCCGCGCAGATCGACCATGACCTGTGCGGCGGAAAGAGGTGACATGATTTGCAGATGAAATTTTATTCTCCCTTGACTGCGGACTTATTCCCGAATGACACCGAGGATTTGGACGATGACTACAGCGAATACGAGGGTATCCCTTACACCGGCAAGGAATTGACCGGCTACCGCGATGTTATCCGCGATGCCATCTACGAGGATGTCAAAGATTTTTACGGCGACCTGATGCGATATTACCGTGAGGACGATTCCGTCCGCCGCAAGGTCGTTCGTGCCGTTCTCACGGTGGACGAGGTGAACGGTGAACTGGTCGGCTCCCTGTGGGTCGATACGGACGCACCGCTTACCGCCGAGGAACAGGCCGTGTTCTGCGCATATATTTCCGGTCAGTACAGCGATGGCTGGGGCGAGGGCTTTGAGCAGCGGGAAATCGATGTTGGGGACGGCAAGCTGTATGTCCATTTCTGGCAGGATCACGATTTTGAACTGAAACGCGATGTGCCGGATATGACAGAGTTCAAAAAACTGCTGAACCGTCCCAAGAAGCCCAAGATGCAGCTGATTGGGCAGGACGGCAACATTTTCGCCATCATGGGTCGCGCATCCCGGCTGCTGAAAAGCAGCGGGCAAGGTGACAAAGCCAAAGAAATGCGTGACCGCGTTATGTCCTGCGATAGCTACCAGAAAGCGCTCAACATTATCTCCGAGTATGTGGAAACCGAACTGTCGCCCAAACCTGCGCTCAAGCGTGACCGGGGTGATGCCAGATGAAGAAATACGAGATCACCGACATTGCCCATCCCGACAATCCCAACCTGCACCGCATCCGCGCGGTGACGGACTTAACCGAGAATGTCCTTGCCGGGATGCTCGGCGGCTATGTGGAAAGCTGCGATAACCTCGACCAAGAGGGTCGCGCGTGGATTTCAGCGGATGCCATCGCCTGTGAAAATGCAGTTGTCTGCGGTGACGCCATCCTTACAGATCATGCCGTCGCAAAGGGCTGCGCCTATGTCGGCAATAGTGCCATGATGACCGGCCACGCCATCGCACAAGATGATGCGGCTATTTGCGGCGGGCTGCTCACGGGCAAAAGCTGTGTCTGCGGTTATGCCGTGATTCGGCAGGATGAGCAAACCTTGTGCGCACCGACCATTGACGGCAGCGCCCGCATCTATGGCGAAATCTCCGGCAATGTAGTCTGCCGCGGCAATGCCGTTATTCTGCCCGGTACTAAGCTCGACAACAGGACGCAGGACTGCTTTGTACTCGAAGATGACCGTGTTTCTGTGCAGACGGCCAGCCGGACACCGCCCCCGAAAGAACCCCGTACCCCTGATTTTGAACGATAAGAAAGAAGGATGCCTTTGACGAACACTCCCGAAACGCTCAACATTCTCAACCCTGATTTCCGGATGCCCGAACACTGCGGCGGTGACCGCTGGTCGATTTTGCACGGGGATTCCCTGCAGATCCTCCGCCAGTTTGAACCGAACAGCTTTGATGCCATCATCACCGACCCACCCTATGCCAGCGGCGGCAGCAGCCAGACCACCAAGAACCGCAGCACCAGCGAAAAGTACAGCAGCATGAGCAAGGAAAAGGCGCTGCCCGACTTCGATTCTGACCAGATGGATCAGTTGAGTTGGATGTTCTGGACGGCGGCATGGCTGCAGGATGCCCGCCGTATTGCCAAGCCCGGCGCGCCTGTCTGCCTGTTCATCGATTGGCGGCAGTTGCCCGCCATGACGCTGGCTTTGCAGTGGGCAGGCTGGACCTGGCGTGGTGTAGCCGTGTGGGATAAAGTCGCCAGCCGCCCGCAGAAAGGACGCTTTCGTCAGCAGTCCGAGTACATTGTGTGGGGGTCCAACGGCAAAATGCCGCTTGAGAGAAATGTTGGGTGTCTGCCGGGCGTGTTCCGTTACCCGAATCCCCAGAACCGCATCCATGTCACCGAAAAGCCCTTGCAGCTCATGCGGGATGTGGTGCAGATCTGCGAACCGGGTGGGCGCATCCTTGACCCTTTTTCCGGCGCAGGCACCACCGTGCTGGCCGCTGTGCAGGAAGGCTATGAGGCTGTCGGCATCGAAATGTCGGACGCCTATTTCCAACGCAGCGCAGAACGGCTGAAAACTGCCCTTGAATCCGAAGTGAATCAAAACTGATTCACTTTTGACCGCCAACTTGAAAATAGTGAATCAAATCTGATTCACTCCCGAAATTCAGAAAGGAAACACAAAAATGAAACGACCTTGGGCTTTTATCTGCGCCAGTGAGGGCGCGACATCCAAACACCTGCGCAACTATTGCCGCGAGGTGTACCTGCTGGGCTACCTGCCTGTATGCCCTAAATTGCAGGACAGCCAGTATTTGGTGCTGGAAGATGCCGTGGAACGCAGCGAATACACCGCCATTGTGCGGGATAAGCTGTTGCGCTGCCCGATGCTGGTGGTCTGCAGCCGCAATCAGGATGCAACCACCAACGCGCAGATCGGTTTAGCACAGAAGTATAACCGCATCGTGACGACCTTGGACGGTTTGAAGAAAGCCGTTTCGGAGGGCGACGACCTTGTGTCATGAATGGCGCTGGGGGGCGTGTTTGGCAAGCATAGCGTTTGGATATCCAAACGCACTTTTGGGGAGCTCCCCAAACCCCCGCTATGCGCAGACGCGGTCATGTGATTCCGCTGCGGCTGGACGAGCGCGAGTACCGCCATCTTTGTGAACAGGTCAAAATAAGTGGATTTTCGCGCGAGGAATACCTGCGCTCTCTAATCTTGGGCAAAGAAATCCATCCGCGCCCCTGCACACACCATGCGGAACTTGTACGGCAAATTTCCGGTTTGTGCAACAACGCCAACCAGCTTGCGCATCGCGCCAACAGCACGGGCGTGGCGGGGCAGCAAAGCGTGGACGAAATGACGCGCATTGCAAAGGAAGTCTGGCGCGAGATAAAAGAGAACTACTAGGAGGCTCTATGAAATATGGCTTACACATCCGTGATCCCTGTCCGCCGTCTGGATCGGGCGGTGAAGTATGTGATAAACAAAGAAAAGACCACGGCGGTATCCTTGCAGGACGCATTGGACTATGCCGCCAACCGCGACAAAACAGAGCAATCCTGCTTTGAAAGCTCGTATGCCTGCACGCTGGAAACCGCCTTTGCCGATATGCGGCAAACCAAGGAACGCTGGCACAAGTCGGGCGGTGTGCAGGGGTATCACCTTGTACAGAGTTTTGCTGCAGGCGAGGTCACACCGGAACTTGCGCACCGGATTGCAAAAGAACTTGCAGACCGTGTGCTGGGCGGACGGTATGAATATATCATCGGCACACACCTGAACACCGGGCATATCCATTCGCATATTGTCTGGAACTCGGTCAGCCGGATAGACGGCAAAAAATACCACAGCAACGGCAAAAGCTATGTGACGGAAATCCGCGCGGTATCAGATGAACTTTGCCGGAAATATAAGCTGTCCGTCATCGACACCGAAAACTCTAATCATGTGGCAAAGCCCTACGCCGAATGGTTGGCGGAGAAAAACGGTCAGCCAACATGGCGCACGGCTATTCGGCAGGATGTGGACGAAGCAATTCAACAAAGCCTTACATGGCGGCAATTTCTTACTGTGCTGGACCGCAAAGGCTATGAAGTCCGCATGGGACGCAAGTATCCTGTCCTGCGCCCACCCGGAAAAGAACGCTTTGTTCGATTCAAAACGCTGGGCAAGCGTTACACGCCAGAAGCCATCCAGACGCGCATCCTGTATCCACAAAGCTACCGCCCTTATGTGGAAAATCCACCAACAATCCAACATGGCCGTCTGCGCAGCGGCAAGCCCCGCCGCA
>ENA-OROE01002048-OROE01002048.1-human-gut-metagenome-genome-assembly--contig:-NODE-2048-length-10774-cov-2.425693_pt1 | contig 10774 bp, 8 predicted proteins | sample MGYA00242126_ERZ509044 | MGnify/ENA primary metagenome ERZ509044 (study PRJEB26280, sample SAMEA2338716) | human gut metagenome | biome: human gut; feature: human-associated habitat; material: faeces... | reverse complement strand
CTCGAGCACGCTCATATCCCGGATGCCAATCAGGCTCATATGCATGGTACGCGGAATCGGTGTCGCCGTCAGTGTCAGAACATCCACATTTTTTTGCAGCTGTTTGATTTTTTCTTTATGCGTCACGCCGAACCGCTGCTCCTCATCGACAATCAGAAGGCCAAGATCTTTGAACTTCACATCCTTTGAAAGAACGCGGTGTGTTCCAATGACAATATCCACGAGTCCTTTTTTCAGATCCTCCAGCGTTTTTTTCTGCTCTGCCGGCGTGCGGAACCGGCACAGAAGATCAACGCGCACCGGAAAGTCCTTCATGCGCTCAACGAACGTATTGTAATGCTGCTGTGCCAGAATGGTGGTCGGAACGAGGTAGACGACCTGTTTGCTCTCCTGTACTGCCTTGAACGCTGCACGGATTGCAACCTCGGTTTTGCCGTATCCGACATCGCCGCAGATCAGGCGGTCCATGATCTTTTTGCTCTCCATGTCCGCCTTTGTCGCCTCGATCGCCGCAAGCTGATCGTCCGTCTCCTCAAACGGAAACAGTTCCTCAAATTCTTTCTGCCAGATCGTATCCTTTCCGAACTGATAGCCGGATGACGCCTGCCGCTCGGCATACAGCTTCACGAGATCCTGTGCGATATTTTTTACCGCATGGCGAACCCGTGTTTTCGTCTTATTCCATTCCTGACCGCCGATTTTATTCAGCTTCGGCACCTTTGCAGCTTCGCCGGACGCATACTTCTGCAGCGTATCGAGCTGGGTGGCCAGCACATAGAGGTTCGATCCGCCCGCATACTCGATTTTCATGTAATCACGCGTTACGCGGTCCATCTCAATTTTTTCGATACCGCGGTAAATACCAAGACCGTGGCTCTCATGCACGACATAGTCACCGATCGATAGATCCGCAAAATTCTGGATTTTCTGACCGGAATACTCCGATTTCTTCCGGTTTTTCTTCTTCTCTTTTCCAAAAATATCCGTCTCTGTGATCAGCACAAATTTCTGCATCGGATATTCAAAGCCTCTGCGGGCCGCGCCGTGGATCAGCATGACCTCGCCCGGTTTCAGAACACGCTCCTCATTCTCGCTGTAGAAGGCCGGAATCTCCTCATTCTGCAGGTCCTCCGCCAGATGCTGCGCCCTCGTCCGCGACGGACTCGCCAGTACAATTCGGTAACCCGCTTTTTTCCAGGATTTCAGATCTTTTACCAGAAGCGGGAACTGATTGTTATACGAATTGACCGATTTCACCGTCACACTGAATTCGTCACGGATATTCCACTCGCCCTTCTGCGGCTCCATCAGCGATACGGCAACACAGCCGCGGCGGTTCAGTTTTGCCACAAGCTCCGCCGTACTGCACATCAGCTTCGCCTGTCCCGGCAGGAGGTATCCCTTTTCGAGACGGTGGCTCACGCTCTCCTGAAATTCTGCTTCCAGCGCATCGGCACACTCGATGATGCGGTTCGGCTCATCGAGGAAAATGCGGCTGTTCTCCGGCAGATACTCAAGAAACGAGACGGTCTCCGGATAAAAATAATGAAGATACTGCTCCGCTCCCTGCAGAATTTCGCCCTCGCCGATCTGATCGCAGATTTCCTCTGCCGCATGGCGGATACGCGCCGCTTCCTCCGTCATCATCTTGTCGCGGAACTTTGTGCTCTGCGCTTTTGCCTCTTTTTTAATCGCTTTCACACCGCGCGCAATCGTGTCCTCAGTTAAGATCAGCTCCGATGCCGGATAGATTGTGATTTCCTCGAGGTTTTCAATCGACCGCTGGCTCTCCGCATCGAAGCTTCGGATGGAATCTATCTCATCGCCCCAGAGCTCAATCCGGATCGGGTTCTGTTCCGTCAGCGGATAAATATCGAGAATGCCGCCGCGGACGGAAAACTGGCCGGTCGACTCCACCTGAAAGGTACTCTCATAGCCGAGCCGCACCAGCTCTTTTCTTATTTTATCCAGATCGAGTTCGCTGTCATTGCGCAGATGGATGCAATGTTTTTCGAACACGCCAAGAGGCAGAAGAAAGTCCATACATCCCCCTACACTGGTGATGATGGTAACTTCCTTCCGCTCAAGAAGTGCCTGGATCACCTGAAGCCGCTGCCGGATCAGCAGATTTCCGTGAATGTCTGCCTGATAGAAAATCAGGTCCTTCGCCGGATAATACAGCGTCTCCGCATCGTACAGCCGGTAATCCTCATATAATTCTTTTGCTTTTAATTCATTTTCCGCGATCAGAAGCCGCACCGGGGCATCCTCGGAGAGACCTGCAATCATGTGGGCTTTCTGGCTTTCCAGACAGCCCGAGATCACCGTCACACCTGCGGTTCCTTTTTTCAGATCACGGAACAGCTCGTCAAAACGGGCAATTTCTTTGATCGGTTCTAATAACGCTTTCATTTTCCTTACTCTGCCGGGTTTGCAGATTTGCGGTTATACTCATTCATAGCTGCGTCCACATCCCCGTTCAGCATCTGCTCGATTGCTTTTGCCGCATGCTCGATCGCCAGATTTACAAGGGGACGTTCGTCTTTCGTAAACGGACTTAACACGTAGTCCGCCAGATCCCAGTTTTTCGGTTTCTCACCGACGCCGACCTTCACACGCATAAAATGGTCGGTGCCAAGATTGGCGATGATGTTTTTGATGCCATTGTGGCCGCCCGCGCTTCCTTTTTTGCGGATACGGATCTGTCCCGGCGCCAGGCTGATATCATCGTAAACCACGATCAGCTCGCTCTCCGGATCCACTTTGTAATAGTTCACCAGCTCCCGCACAGACTCACCGCTCAGATTCATATACGTCATCGGCTTTGCAACGATAACCTTCTGACCTGCGATCATGCCTTTTCCGAACAGAGCCTTGTGGCCTGTACCGGAGGAAGGGATCTGATATTCATCGATCAGATAATCGATGGTATCAAATCCGACATTGTGCTTCGTCCCTTCGTACTGGCGCGTTGGATTTCCCAGACCTACTATAATATACATAAATTCTCCTGTCATCAGACCATTTTCCGGCGCAGTTTTTGTTCACGTCACGGTCAAAACGGATATTCTCCATCCACTTCGCTACTTGCGCATAACCGAATAGCTGCTTCGCCGCACCGAAAAATGATATATTGTTTTTCCATCTGTCATAAAGAAAGAACACGAACAAAAGAGCAGCCTTTTTCCTGCTCTTTTATTCGCTGAAATGCTTCGGCAATGTTTAGTTAAAGTATACCAGTTCGCTCTCCGGTTTCTTGGCCGGTTTGATTTCTTTTGCATACAGAACCGGGCCTTCGCCATCGTAAACCTTCATATAGCCCCATTTTACCGTTGCAGTCACGTCAACCCAGGAACCCATTACGAGAGATTTGGCGCTTGCGCATTTGCAGACATAGCCGATAAAAGAAGTATCATCTGCACAGCAGGTCATTGCCATACGACCCGGAACAAAGAAATCGGCTCCGACATCCTTGCTCTTTAATACCATACCGCGGAAATGAACAGTCTTGCCCTCGTAACGCTCCGGGTTGTCGCCCATATCGACATACCAGATTCCGTAATCGGCATCGTCGATTTCGATCACATCGGCATCGGTATCAAACGGCATCTGATCCTCAAAAATGTTGTCAATTTCGCCTTCTTCATTCTCAAACAGAACGTCGCACGCCTGGTTGACTACTTTGATGCTGCGGCGGAAGGATGGAAGCGGATCTTCCGGACGGCAGCGGTTGAACATGACCATATCGGCATTTTTTGCCATCTCCATGAAGACGGATTTCATGTTCTGCATATAGATCTGGAAGCAGCTTGCGTCGACGGTCACGATCTCCTGTACGATGCCCCAACCGCGCGGCAGTTCCATTTCTTCGAGTTTTTTTACGCTCCAGAGCGGGTTGTATTCGAGAATGATTCGCTCCGGGCGGTATTTGCGGTTCAGTTTTTTCAGGTAATCCAGGGTAAACTGCTCTGGTCCTTCTACGATTTCCAGGACGGTGTTGTGTTTGAGCAGTTCTTTTTCGTCGTACTCTACTTCACCTTCTTCGGTTGTGATCAGAAGGGTTGGTCCGTCGATCTGGAAATAGTCCTGTGCTACGGTAAAATTGATAAAAGAGGTTTTTCCACTCTCCAGAAATCCTGTTATGAGATAAATCGGAATTTCTACTTCGTCTTCTTCGTACATTTTGTACCTCCGTTGTCTTTGACGTACTCCCGGAATCTTTCTGCACTTGCTTTTGCGGCTGAGATTCCGGGCGTGCCTTTTGCTTTGTCTCTAAATCAAGAAAAAAGCTGCCACATCGGATTTTGTTTCTGATGCGGCAGCTTCACTACAGTTCACAGGTACCCTGCGGACCGTAATTTTCGCAGCTACTTTGTATTTTTACAGTCCGAACAGCTCTGCCAGCTTATCTTCTGCTAATTTGGAACCGATGACACAGATTCTTCCGGTGAATTCCGGTGCTCCGTCACGTACTTCGTACTCTTCCGGAACCATATCGAAATAGATCCACTGTCCATCGGCGCCTGCTACCATACCTTTGGCACGAAGAACCATACCATAAGCGGTATCCTCGGAAAGTTTCTTTAAGATGCCTTCGATCTGCTCTTTGGTAAAGGTCTTCACAGTCTCCTGACCCCAGCTTGTGAAAACTTCGTCTGCGTGGTGATGATGGTGATGCTCGTGACCGCAGCCACACGCATCATCGTGATGATGATGCTCATGGTCGTGATCGTGACCGCAGCAGCATTCGTCATCATGGTCATGATGGTGATGCTCGTGTTCCTCGTGATCGTGACCGCAGCAGCATTCGTCATCATGGTCGTGATGATGGTGCTCGTGCTCCTCGTGATCGTGACCGCAGCAGCACTCGTCATCATGATCGTGATGATGGTGCTCATGCTCCTCATCGTGGTCATGGCCGCAGCAGCACTCGTCGTGGTCATGATGATGGTGATGATGCTCTTCCTCTTCTACCTGCGCAAGGTTGATGATGGCACCTTCCATCGTATCGAGTACTTTCTTACCACCCAGTACTTCAACCGGTGTGGTAATAATGTGTGCTTCCGGATTCAGTTCGCGGAGCATTTTTACAGCTGCCTCTACTTTTTCGGTATCGGCTTTATCGGTACGGCTCAGGATGATGGTTCCTGCGCTCTTTACCTGATTCTCGAAGAATTCGCCGAAGTTTCTGAGATGCATTTTGCATTTCATAACGTCGACTACGGTTGTTGCGGAATTCAGGGCTACGCCTGCTTCTTTTTCTACACCGTCTACAGCCTTGATGACGTCGGAGAGTTTACCTACGCCGGACGGCTCGATGATGATGCGGTCCGGGTGATATTTGGTGATAACGTCTTTTAATGCTGCGCCGAAGTCTCCCACAAGAGAGCAGCAGATGCAGCCGGAGTTCATTTCACGGATTTCGATACCGGCATCTTTTAAGAAGCCTCCGTCGATTCCGATTTCACCGAATTCGTTCTCGATCAGGACAACCTGCTGGCCTTTCAGTGCGTCTCCGAGGAGTTTTTTGATCAGGGTTGTTTTTCCTGCGCCCAGGAAACCTGAAATAATGTCTATTCTTGTCATTGATTTAACCTCTTTATCTTGTTGATTCCGTTTATAGTTAGCTGCAAAAGGGCCGAAGTTTATCCTCCGCCCCACACTCACGCTTATTATAGCAACCATAGAACAAAAAATCAAGAGAATTTCCCTTGCTTTTTCTGCATTTCACCATTATAATATATTACATGTCTTTTCTACTTTAACGCGTTGAACGGGCAAATCATTTTACCTATGAATGGGGGATTTTTTTATGAGCGGAACGAAAGAAAAAAAACTCAATCTGCCACAGTCACTGCTTTTGCTGCTGCTGATCATCGTATCCGTCGCAGTCTGTATCCGCCTGAAAACCGGCGGTCCTATGATCGGCCTGTTTGCAAGCTGGATTTTTATCTATCTGTTTTGTAAGATTTTCGGTATTTCTTACGCCAACATTGTTGCCGGCGCATACGATGCCATCCGTATGGTCGTCCCGACGCTCTGCCTTCTGATGGCCATCGGTGTCATGATCGGCACCTGGCTGCAGAGTGGCACCATTGCCACCATCATTTCCTGGGGCTTAAAAATGATTAACCCGTCCTGGCTGCTGCCTCTGACGCTGCTGTTCTGCTCCATTTTGAGTATTGTAACCGGTACTTCCTATGGTTCCGCCGGAAGCGCAGGTGTTGCCATGATGGCGATCGGAAACGCCATGGGTATCCATCCTGGCATGGTAGCCGGTGCTGTCATCTGCGGTGCCATGTTCGGTGACAAATTAAGTCCTCTTTCCGATACCACAAACCTTGCTCCGGCCGTTGCAGATGCCAAACTTGGCGATCATATCCGCTCGATGCTCTGGACCACCCTTCCAACATATGTGATAACCTTAATTCTTTTTACTATTCTCGGTTTCCAGCAGACCAGCGGAAGCTATACCGAGGGAAGCATTACCGTTTACATCGATGCTTTAAACGGTGAATTCCAGCTCGGATGGATTACCATGATCCCTGCCATCCTGATTATTGTATTGCTCCTCTGCAAAGTAAATGCGATCTCTGCACTTGGTCTTTCCAGCTTCGCTGCCGGATTTGTTTCCTATTTTGTGCAGCACGATACTCTGCAGGGCATCATCCGCACAGCTTACAACGGTTACACAACCACAATCGAAGAACCGGTATTACAATCCATCTTAAACCGCGGCGGCATGGGAAGCATGCTCCAGTACGTAGCCATTATCTGCTTTGCTGTCGGCATGGGCGGCATGCTGGAAAAACTCGGTGTACTGGATCACATTCTTCAAGCGATTGTAAAGAGAATCAACAGCGATGGAAGTATGATCCTGGCAACGATGATTGTCGGTTACGTGACCAGCCTCATCAGCTGCTCCCAGCCGATGGCACACGTTCTGACCGGCCGTCTGATGGCACCTGTCTTTCAAGAGCGCAAGGTTGCACCGGAAATTCTTTCCCGCTGCCTCGAAGACTCCGGAACTATGGCTGGTCCTATGATTCCATGGCATGGCTACGGCGTATACATGGCCGGCACACTTGGTGTTGCATGGTCGGCATTTTTCCCGTACTTATTCCTGCTTTACCTGACCCCGGTTTTCAGTATTTTCTATGGATTTACCGGAATTTCCATTAAGCATCTTCCGGAAACCAAAAACAACGAATCAAAAGAAGAGAAATAAGGCAAAAGCAGAAATCGTAACAGAAAATCATAAACAGAAACAGAAACAAAAAAAGAAAAGGAAAAGAGAAAGAATGCAGACAAAACTTGTTCTTCTCGGAACCGGCACACCAAATGCGTGTCCGAATGCCAACGGACCTTCCTCCGCTGTCGTGGTCGGTGACCGTGCTTATCTGGTAGATTTTGGCCCTGGCGTTGTCCGCCAGGCCTCAGCCGCCTATTTTAACGGCGTGGATGCCCTGCGGCCGGATCTTCTGACCGTTGCCTTCTGTACGCACCTTCACACAGACCATACCGCCGGATACCCGGATCTGATTTTTACTCCGTGGGTGCTGGAGCGCCCGGTTCCATTGAAAGTTTTCGGGCCAAAGGGCTTACAGCACATGACCGATCATATCTTACAGGCCTATGAAACCGACATTGATTTCCGAATTCACGGTTTCGAAAAAGCAAACGAATCCGGCTACCGCGTTGAGGTAACAGAAATTGAATCCGGCATTGTCTACCGGGATGACCTGGTTACGGTGGAGGCTTTTCCGGTCAGCCACGGAACACTGGAATGCTACGGCTATAAATTCACCACACCGGACCGCACAATCGTCATCACCGGCGATACCGCTCCGCTGGATCTCGTGGCAGAAAAATCGAAAGGCTGTGATATCCTGCTGCACGAAGTGGAATACGCCGCCGGAATCTCCTGCCGCGAACCAAAATGGCAGAAATACCACCGGGAAGTGCATACGTTAAGCACGGATCTTGCCGGTGTTGCAAAAAAGGCAAATCCGAAACTGCTCGTTACGTATCACCGGATTTACCATATGAATGTACAGGATAACCACAAAAACCTTGCCGCCGAGATGGCATGGCGCGATGCCGCGATTCTGGATGAAATCCGGGATGCAGGGTATGACGGATATGTCGTGAACGGAAAAGACCTGGATGTATTTTAAAATACGGGGCAGCGTACCAATTCTGGTTTACGAATTGGTACGCTGCCCCGTTCGTTTTGGGATGAGCCCGGAGACGCTTTCTATTTTCATTTACCCGACTGGCAGATTCTACCATACTCTGCGTTATTTCAGAACTGTTTTTTCTTTGACATTAACCTCCTCAGAACGTATAATCATAGTATTACAACTCTGGCAAAACAGCAGGATTTTCTGCTGTTTGTCGTTACAGGAACCTGATCCGCAGACGGCTTGCACAGTCTGCCTTTCGTTTGCGTTCCAGAAAGGATGTTTTATATGGCAGCTACTACTGCGAAACCCGTAAAAAGCGCCGGTAAAATTCCCGGCAGTACCTTGAAAATCATTGCGATGGTCTGTATGCTGATCGACCACACTGCAGCTGTACTTTTCGACCGAATCCTGATTTCCCGTGGTCTTCTGGATGCGGTGAACGCTTCGGACGGAGGCGCATCATTTCTCTCTACCGGAAACACAGCTGTGATTTATTATGCGGATATGATTATGCGCGCAATCGGAAGGATCAGTTTTCCGATTTTCTGTTTTCTGTTGATTGAAGGGTTCATGCATACGCATGATGTGAAAAAGTATGCGCTGAATCTTGGGATTTTTGCACTGGTTTCGGAGATCCCGTTCGATCTGGCATTTGCGGGAAAACCGTTTTATCTGGATTATCAGAATGTCTTTTTCACTTTATTTATCGGCCTTGTGATGATGATTTTTCTGCAGAAAATCGATTCAAAAGCGCAAAAAGATGCCGGTGCATGGCAGAGGGCGAACTGGAAGGTTTCGGTTGGCAAGCTGCTGGTGATTGTGGCAGCCTGTGCAGTGGCCACGCTGTTGAAGACAGATTACAGTGCAATGGGAATTCTGACGATTGTGCTGATGTATAATATGAGAAAGAATAAAATGTACTGTATCGGAATCGGGTGTGCGGTGCTTACGCTGTTGAGTCTGAATGAAATCACCTGTTTTCTGGCTATGATCCCGGTGCATTTTTATAACGGAAAACGAGGATTGAATCTGAAGTATCCGTTTTATGCGTTTTATCCGGTGCATCTGCTGGTGCTGTTTGCGATTGCGGCGGTACTGGGGATGGCGGGGGTTGCGGTTGTTTAAAAAACGGACACCCGGAAGTGCACCTGCGCCGCCTGGGACTGTGCCCTGGGGCACAGTCCCAGACGACACAGACGCACTTCCGGGCTGACATTGAGCCGGGCGGTGGGGAGGTCTGGATTTGCTGCGCAAATCGGCGTGAGATTCTACTTAATATACTTCTTAACTTCCAACGGATACCCCAAAAGCTCTTCGCTGCGAATCACTTCAAAATTCTCCGGTTGAAAATCTTTGCGTAACGTCACAGTGTTCAGGCAATGATATCCCAATCTATGATAGAGTTTCATCGCTCCAAAATTTCGTGCAGCTACCTCAAGATAGACAGATTCAGAATACTTTTTTATCTCGGCTTCAACCAGCGCAATCGCATGACTTCCGTATCCGTTTCCCTGGTATTCCGGAAGTACGAAAAGATCTTCGATCCAGTCAACTTCCGCCCCGCGGCTTCCGAGATGCACAAATCCAATGGGGATCTCTTCTTTTAAGATAAAATAAAACACATGCCCTTTGTCTGTCCAGGCAGCAAGATTCTCCGCGGCCTCTTCGTCGGTTATAACATAATCACCATGAGCCAGCCAAAAGCCTCGAATCAGCTCTTTTGCAAGTTGTGCTTCGTTTTCATATTTCTGTAAAGCTATAATTTCATTCATTTTTTCATCTCCCTTGTTTGTTTAACCGAATCAAGTAAGTCCCAACCCCCTGCTTATTGCTTCGCGCAATGGAAGCAGGTGACTTGCTTGATTCGGTTAAACTATGATATACTCAAATCATCATGATACCAGGCTCAAAAAGCTAATGCAAGCTCGCTTGCAAGAGGATTTTTGAACTCTTGACCTGTCAAAAACATGACGAGGAGTGCAATGATATGAAAAAAGCGACAAATTTGATATCCTTTCTGATTTTAATGATGGTACTGGTCGGCTGTAGCAAAGAAACGGTCCATATCGACTTTCCTTTTGAAGTTGGAGATGTTGAAAATATCGAAATGTACCACTATGCGGGAGTACCTGTATCAGCGGAAAAGAAAGTAATCGTTGAAGAAAGTGATATAACGGCCTTGTATGATATGTTTGAGGACTTATCATTGGAAGACAAACAAGTTGAGGAAACCACAGGAGCAAGTGTGACCAGTTTTCGATTTAACCTTTCAGATGGGACAAACTACGAACTGGTGTATGTCTGTGATGGCGTCAAGAACGGAAAGTTGAAATCGTCCACGGGCAATTTCGAATACTTTACAAGTTCAGATATTGGCTCTTATTGGTCTAATATTGACCTCGAAGCAGTTCCAGTTGAAGAAAGCGAATTGCCGAAGTAGTCCGATCAATTCCCATTTATCGAGGAGTTTGCCGCCCGCTTAAACAACTAAATACATCCACTAAGAGCAGTTATTTTCGCACAGAAAACGGCTGCTCTTTTCTTTTGCCCATGAGCAGAAAGGAGCGACCACCCATGACGAAACCGAG
>ENA-OROE01002040-OROE01002040.1-human-gut-metagenome-genome-assembly--contig:-NODE-2040-length-10817-cov-3.696060_pt1 | contig 10817 bp, 10 predicted proteins | sample MGYA00242126_ERZ509044 | MGnify/ENA primary metagenome ERZ509044 (study PRJEB26280, sample SAMEA2338716) | human gut metagenome | biome: human gut; feature: human-associated habitat; material: faeces... | reverse complement strand
AAAGCCGATGGGTTCTCTCGCTTCTGGTCAGCCGTTTCAGCTCGCTCTGCAATCGCTTCTCCTTGTGCTTGGCTGCGGTCAGCTTTTTCTCAGCTACATATTTCTGTTGCTTCAATTTTTCCAGCTGTTCATTCGGCATTCGCATCAACCCCGCTTGACCCAAACAATGTCATAGCCCAGCGCATCGGCCAGCTCCACGGCTTCGCCGTAGCGTAGGCTGCCACGCTTCAACTTACCGGACAAATTGGGAACGCTGCTGCTCCATCCGTACTCGTCTGCCAGAAAATCCACCACCTCACTCATGGTCATGCCCGCCCGGACGATGTAAGACTTGATCTCGTTTCGATACAATTCAGGCCTTTTCTTCTTCATATTTACATTTCCTCCATTCTTTTTTGTTCGTGATATGGTATAATTTGCTTGTTAAATAGCAAATGCCGTACAGTGCTTCGTGACAGAAACAGAGAATTTACTTTTCGCTCAGAATTTCCGTAACGATGCTCTGTCCATAAGGGACAGTACCCCTTTTCACTGTTTAATGCGGCTTTTTGTGAAATAACGAAAGCCTTCATTCTATGCCATACCCTGTACGCTGTTGAGTGCATCACTCGTTGGTATAGATGGCACCACAAAAAGAGTGGTTTTTCGCTGATTTCACATGGTTTGAATTTAACCCATGATTTTTGAGTGCCGTTCTGCCCGAATGTCGTTCCTGCCCGGATATCTTCCCGGCGTTTTCTCCCCGTTGGTACGCTCGTGCTTTTCGCAGTCATGGCGATACTTCGCTGGGGGACATATCCCATTCGGACGGTCATTCAGTTTTCAAGGTGCATCGGTGATTTACGAGTACAGTTTAGCGAAAAAAGATGCTCTCTCCCGTATATCCAAAAGGTAGGAAAAGAGCATAAAAATGCGTGGATTTCCACGCTTATGGAAATGGAGATGAAATATGCAACCGAAACTCACTGTTCAGGAAAGATTGAAAGATTTGCGTGTCGTAGATTTTGATTTGACGCTGGAAGAATTAGCAGAACGCACTGGCCTGTCCCGTTCCGCCCTGGGAAAATATGAATCTGATGAAAACGCAAAGGACATCAGCCCCTTTGCGATTCTGACACTCGCCAAGTTCTATGGCGTGTCCACGGACTATCTGCTGGGTCTGACAGAAAATAAAAATCACCCAAACACAGAGCTGAATGCTCTACATTTGAGTGATGACGCAATTACTGTATTAACCACCGGGAATTTTAATCACCGGCTGCTTTCTGAAATGATCTGCCATAAGGATTTTCAGCGCATGATGCTGGATGCAGAAATCTATGTTGATCGTATTGCGGATATGCGGATCACCAACATGAACGCTGCCATGGAAGCTGTCCGGCAATCTGTGATTAAGAAAAAAGGAAACAATGAGGAGGACTTGTATCTGCGCACTTTGGAACTGGCACAGGTGCAGGAAGATGAGTATTTCGGTCATGTAGTTTCCAAAGATTTGACAAGCATCCTCCATGATATTCGAGATACGCACCGTAAGGACGCAACCACTGCGGACGAGAATTGCGTTGCTCTGGAAGTGCAGAAACAATTACAGGATGCTATGGACTACAAAGGCAGCACCGAAGAAAAGAAAGCCCGTCTGTTCCTCGCCAACCTTGGCATTGACTACGATGCACTTACTATGGAGCAGTTTGCAAATCTGATTGAAGTGTTGAAACTGTCCAAGCACATGAACAGCCCGATCAGCCAGCGTGGTAAAGGCAGTATGACCCATGGTAAGGGGAAAAGAAAAAGGAAGTAACTCGGGTATAAAAGTAGAAGGGACTGGTGCAAATCCAAATTTTGCAACAGTCCCTTTTTTGATAATTATAAGATTGTGTTAAATATGCTGCTCATAAATACCTGTGCATGATAACCGCCACTTTCACCGACACCTTCAACCAATTTGTAGTTCTTTTTTAGTATGTCGAATAGATTTGTCATTTCAAAGCATGAATGTTTAGGGAAGTTCATTAGATTAAAGATAAACTTATCATCGGACAGTTCGTAAACAACACCTTCGTCAAATGTTATTTTTCCGGTTCTAATATCCTTCATTCCCAGCAGATCAGAACTAAAGTCTCGTTTTACAAAATAAATATTCCAGTTACCATTGTATACCGTAGAGTCGTCATCTCTAATAAAATCTATAAAATCGAATGCTTCACCTGCAGCCTCAGGAATTGAGAGAAATTTAGCGTAAATCGCCTTAATGATCTGATACTTGGTATGTTGTTGAAAACCATTTATCGATTTGGGAGTTCCATCAAGATTAAAAAACCTTAAGTATGCTTCATCATACTTTCCTAAGAATGTATTGCATTTACGGCATAAAGTTCTGGCGGTTCTCCCTTTGGGAAATAGAGATGTTGATAACTGAGTGTCAAAAATATCTCCAGTAATATTCTCAAGAGTTTCCCCGTGATTCAACTTTTCTCTAATCTCAGCATGTACACTCTCCGAAGTAAATGTATCAAACATTTTGCCGAGATCAACAGCAACAACATCTTCATTTCCTGTGTTTCGTGCAGGGTAGTGTTCCTCACTCATATCACTGTCAGAATAATAATTGCCGCATAATCTGCACCTGTGTTGTTTTTCGTCAAAAACTACCATGAGATACAATCCTTTTCTCTTCATCTGTAAACCTTGAGCAATGTGCCGATAGGCTGCATTTAGCTTTTTCTCTCAGAACGGCAAATCCTCATTTCCGGTTTCCGGTTCAAAAATTCTAGGTTGTTGATTCGGGGACTCAGAAAGAACGGCAATCAAATCTACAATCCGCTGATAAAGCTCATCGAAGGTTAGTATCAACACATTGCTCAGACTATTACGGAAATTTTCAAAAGCCGCAACTTGCCCTGGGGTTAGCGAAGCCATTTTCCCGATAATTACAACGCATTTTGGGGACAGGACTTCAAAAGGCTCCGAACTCTGATGACACAGAGAATAATACTCTTTTGTAAGCTTGTCTCTGTAATTTAGAACTTGGTTTATGGCTCCGCTCAATTCATAGCTAAAGCTGTATGTACCTCGATACTGGTTTCCGATAAGTTCAGTACATGGTGTTTTAATCTCAATCAACGCCACATTTTGAGACAGACTGTTCTGATAAATGAAGTCGCATAGATTACCACCGCTGTTGTTAATTCCTTTGCCGCCAACATACGCTTTATCTGCAAATATCGTACAAGGACAGGCAAAGATTTGAGCCAATACCCACTGATGTTCTTTGAAAACAGTAGTCTGCCAAAACTCCTCACTATCATTTTCGAGATTGTCTTCCATGAGCTTTGCAACTCTTTGGAGTTTTTCGATATTCAAAGACGTTGTCAGGTGTTGCAGATTTTCATCTTGCAACTCTGTCAGACTCCGTTTCAACGATTCCAAAGAACTTGTCTGAGTGATGAGACGAAGCAGTGTTTTTACAAGATCATAGTTTTCTTCATTGCCAATCATCCGAGCCGCAGAAGGGTCATTCTGGATGATTGAAAGGAATTGGCGAAAACTGCTGTCTACTCTGGTGTAAGTAGCTGAACCATACGGGATTTCGCCCATGTCTTCATACAGCGCATACAGCCGCTTCAAACCTTGGTAAAGCTCATATGTTTCACTTGTGCTCAGATTGAGTTCCATCCAATCTCCGACTTTGACAGAGCCACGAGAAATCTTCACCACTGACCCGTTGTCATCGCTCGGAAAGGCGGCATCGTTTTTCCGTTTCTTTTCATATAGAAATTTTCCAGAAACAGATTTATGGGGGTCTTTCTCGTTATCTACCAGCGTTGGACAGAACTTGAACCGGATCATTTCCGTCTGGCTCAAGACTACCGGTGACGCATCCGCTGTGACAGCAGAGGTGGATATAACATCAACTGTATCAGTTGTCATATCATGAACTTTCGGTATATGTAGGCCGATTTGCAAATCAATTCCACCCTTCACAGCTTGATAATAGTATTTGTCATCCTCTTCCTAACCGGCGTGTCTGCATCTTTTTCCAGATAGCACGGCATTTACGGCATATCTCAGGATCGATCCCCAATGTATCTACAAGTAGTTCTTTGTCAACAACATCCAGCGCAAGTTCAATGTCTTCATCATTGCGCACTATAGCGTCAATATGTGCAAGCAGCTTGTCCCTTAGTGCAGGATCAATCCTTTCCACTTTGGGAAGTAAAATGTTGCCCATCTCACCAGGTAAGATTTCAAGAACACCTCCACCATAGCTTCGTCCGCAAATCTCGGTGAACGCAAAAGAGATGCTGTTATAGTAGGCAAGAAGGACATTCTCTGGATCAACGCCATCGTTAAACTTCATGCGGTGCATAGTGTCTGTTGACACTGCATCACATTTATTCAGTACAAATTTAGGATAGAAATTATTTCTTCTTAAGAAAAACGCATCCGGAACCCATACAGAAGGAACAATGTACCATCTTTCCCGGATGGAGCATTTGTAGCCCTCGTGTTCGCCATTCGCTTCGCCGAGTGAAATGTACTCTTTGTGCTTGGCGGGATATTCATCGTATGGAATCTCAGGGAAGCTGATTAGACGGGCACGCTTTCCAGCAATTTTGTTTTTCTCCCAATCTTGTGCTGTGAAATATATTCCATGTGCATGAGAACTCCTGCCAATCAAAGGAAGGGTTACTTCACTTAACTGATATTGCTCAGATGTTTCTTCCGTAATGGAGAAGTAGCCATTATTGCCTGTTGTAATTCCAACATTGATAATTCCATATTCGGAAAATTGGGCAAAGCGTTTGTCTGCACGAAGTTCCTGAATAAGAGACATTTCCTCTGCGTTTACGAAATATTTTGTCCATTTTTCCTTGACGTGCTGCAACTTTTGAAATCCATTTTGAGATAGATCCAACTGAGCAAAACCGCTAAGATTATTCATTTCAATGATGCGAATACCCTTTTCTTCTTCGCCTTTCTCGCCAATAAACACAACGACTTCTTGCTCGATATCAGGGAACACAAGCTGTTCAAATGTGATCAGAGTAATTTTCGCAAGATTATTGGCCAAATATAGGCGCAGATCCTCCGCATACGCAACTTGAAGTATCTCAGCTGGAATAACAAACGCTATCTTACCTTTTTCGGACAATAGCTGTACACAAGCTACGATAAACGCAACCCATGCATTTATCAATTTATTCGCTTTCATACCATGCGAAGTCAAAATTTGAGACTGCATTTCTCGCTGGCTTTCTTTCAGATATTGATAGCGAATATAAGGGGGATTGCCCAAAATCAAATCGTACTGTTCCTTGCCGAGAACACGATTATAGAAGTCGAAAAAGTCTTCGGTGCATACTTCGATTTGTTCAAATTCAGAATACCTATCACGAACTTTATCGGCTTCGTCAGGTTCGATTTCAACAGCTGTTAGTTTATCCACCTTATTCAGAAGATTAAGGTTCTGTAGCGCATCAAGAAATACTCCATCACCGCAACTTGGTTCCAAGACGGTAGAGATATTTTGAGACGCAAAAAGCTCCACCATAGCATCCGCAAGCTGCAATGGCGTATAATACGCTCCTCTTAGTTTCTGCTCTGAACTATCCTTTTTGAGTCTCATCGTTAATACCTCGCTTAATAATCGAGTCTATACACCCGATCAATCAATCCCTGAATCTCAGAGATAAGTGTTTCTTTCTGTCTCTGCAACAGATTTGCAATGCGCTTTGCGGGACGTCCAGACAGTGCATCATTGATTTCGTAAATCTCTCGACTTGCTGCTACCACTCTGTCGTGAATGGCTTTCTGTTCTTCTACGGCAAAATCCAACTCAACAAAGGGTAGTGTAGAGAGAACGAATGTACCACGAGCAGTAAATCCGCCTTCAAAATCGCTGCCTACGATCTCCAAGATTCGCTCTGTAATGGGGTTTGACAGCCATGCCTGAATGTATTCAAGTGCGTATGGACTACCATCTTTTTTGCTAACTGCACAATATCCAGCAGTACCACCTGACGCAATCAGAATATCATTCGTATCCATCGCATACATGGGTTCTTTGCTCAACACGCCAACTATCAATTTGGGCGTGTTAATAAAGGCGGTCAAGGCTTGTGTTCTGCCATACTGGTACCATGTATCTGCGGTGGCGTTTGGAACGTTACGAGTTCCATCACGGGAAACACACTTAGGAACCAGACGATCATAATGCGCTAAGAGATAAGCGTATGTTCCCGGATAACAGCTTTGCATCTCATCTATGCGGATAAGATGTCCGTTGTTATCGTAGGGGAAAATAATCTGCTTGTCAGTCGCAAGAATACTATACGAATTCAGGCCCTTCTCAGCCTTTTTGGTTGGCTTAAAATAAGGGCGAAGCAAGGCCTTCTCAATAGTATAATTATTGCCATCCCTGCTGATTTCAACAGTATCGGCATATTCGGCCACAATTTCATCTGAGGAGAACCAATATATAGGCGTTGGCCTTTCTGCACTTGTCTGAATACCGTTAAATATCTCTGCGTGTTTTGTAATGGGGACAGATACTTCATCCAACCTCTGGAGCATTGTCAAAAACTCAAAGTCAGTTGTCAATCTCCATGGCAGCTTGTTCAATACGGAAGAATTAAGCTCAATGGAACTCACTTCTTCTCCTGCCCACAGTTTGTTAGCAGAATCAACGCTGCTGTAAACAAAACTTGTCTGCTTCGCCTTGGAAAGTAAAATGATCGAGCTGTAAATGGTTTTATCCTCAAACAGCTGTGCATCTCCAAAGTCATCCAGACTGACGAGCATCCGTTCTTTTGCAATCAGGTTGCGCAACTTCTCGCCAGCGCCAATTTTGAAGAATTTATTAGGTACAATATAGCATACCAAGCCATTTTCGTTGATCTTATTGATAGCCTGCTCTATAAAAATAAAGTATTTGTCGAATTGCTTGTGCGATGTCTTATATTTCTTTTTATAGACTTCTACTTCGGCACTCGGCAATAGGGCGTGCATCCCCTCGGTATTCACATACGGAGGATTGCCGATAATTACATCAAATCCACATCCATTGTTAATTGTGCTCCAGTCAAAGGGAGCAATCTCCATCATCTGACGGTTGGCACCGCTAATGCCATTCAATTCAGTTTGGCTGACAAGGGAGTTTCCAAATTGAATGTTGTCACCCAGATCAGGAAGAATCGGAACAACTTCTGATACAGAAGGTGCGGTTTCATCTTCAATCAACTTGATTAACAAAGAGAATTTAGCAACTTCGACCGCATGGATGTCAATATCTATGCCGTAAATGCAGGAGCAAAGAATGTCTTTTTTCTCTTGAAGGGGCAGCTTATACAAGTCAATACCCGTTTCAATCAAATGATCTGTTTGCCCATTGCAGATATACCATTGCACACAGTAATCCTGCAAATAGGCAAATGCCTCTTCCAAGAAAATGCCAGAGCCACAGGCAATATCAGCCACACTGATATTCAAAATCTCAGAGGGAGTCTTTCCTTCACACACTTTGGAAAGCGTTTTATCGACCATGTACTTAACGATTTCTGTTGGTGTTGTAACAACAGATCTGTTCTGGCAATCTTTCTTCTTGCCAAGACCAATGGTATTATTTTCGAGCAGAACTAACTGTTCGGTTAAGAATATCTCGTAAATCTTTCCAAGCAAATTAGGCTCGATAATATTAAACAAATAAGGGCTTTGAGGGTAATACAAATCCTCAATCATGCCTTTAATAACTTCGCAGGAAAGATCAAAAATAATGTCTTCGCCGGAAAACATTCCAGAATTGTAGCGCCGGTCAGCCGAACGGAACAATTCCTCCAGTTTGGGTTGCAGTTGATCGGCATCTGTAATGGTATCCTTCAACTTGTGATACAGTGGCAGATTCTTATCTTCGCAAATTCTCAGGAAGACAATTTGGTTAATAAACTCCTGCACAACATCGTTTAACACTTCCAACGACGCATAGCGGCCACCCTGAGCATACAGTTCGTTGCTAAGAGCCACACGCCATTCGTTGATTTGAGAAAGAAATAGTGTATCAACCTGCTGGGTTTGCCCTCCGGTTGCGGGGAAGTTTGCATCCAAATAAGCATCAAAATCACCAGAGTAAACGGTGTCTCTCGCAATCAACCCTACAATCTCATCAATCTTTTCTACATACTCAGTATAATGGTACAGCCGGTATCTTGCTACAGCACATCCATCATCTTCGTGAGCAATATGGCAGGTATCGTAGATTGCCAGATATTCAAAATTTGTGAGAACAGCCAGACGATGCTTTGCGTTCCAGCCGTACTTTCTGGTCTGAATAGCTGGATCTGCATCTCTGGTAATATCTACCGCAGGCTTCTTTGCTTCTACAAAGAATTTAGGCACACCTCTGAGCGTAATGGTATAGTCAGGGCGGTCAGTTCGAGTGGAGTAATTCTCCGCAATAACTTCTCGATATTGGGGTGCCAATCCTTTTTCGTTTGCAACATCCCAACCCAAGAGCTTTAACAGAGGATCAATATATTCAATTCTGCAAGAATGCTCATTGTAAGCATTTCTTGCGTCCTTATAGAAGTCGATGTTAGCATGAAAACGATCTACAAGGTTCTGCAATTCAGTCAGGTTAGTCATTGCTGTACGCTGCCTTTCTTTTATCGTTTGTCGGCTTTTCTGCATTTTCTGGAATGATCCAAATTCTACTCATGCGAGTAGCACCGTCAATACGATTCGACTTGCATAGAATTTGAACTTGTCTGGGAGTGATTCCCCACTTTACAGCAGCTTCCTGGACTGTAATATATCCATTCATAACAAACACCTCGCAAATCACAATACAAAAAACCACTATAATTATATTCGCTTAAACGAAATAAATCAAGTGGTTCCACAAAAATAACACGCCGTCCATAGGGGATTCCCATAGGCGGCGTGTTGCTCAACTATCTAAATATTCGATTATTCTTCCATGACCTCAACCATCATCCTGGCACCCAGCTTGAAGCTGTTCTGGAAGATCAGGCAGTCGGTTATGGTCTGGAACTCATGGACGCAGTCCGTGTATTTCTCAAACAACTCTTTCTGCCCATCCGTCATGGTGGCTTTGAGTTTTTCTTCATTCCTACAGATCAATTCCTGTAGCTTCTTGTACTCCTTGGAAGAAGTATCGTACTCTGTCGGCTCGATGTTTCCATACCAAAATTCTTCCAATAGCCTCATGCCTCATCCTCCCCATAGATCAGTCCCTGGAGGATGATTTCCTCTGCCCGGTTGCGGATGCTGTTCATGGCACCAACCCATGCCATTTGGTTATCTGCTTTCAGTTCCTCCGTCACGCCCTCAGATGCCTTCATCTGCTCGATAATCAGGGACAAACGCTCCTGCGCCTGCTCGTTCAGATCAGCCAGATATGTCCAGAGTTGACCGCTGAGAACAAGATCATTAAAGAGGATTGGGCAATGCTCTTTGAGGTAGTCCCGGTGCATCCGTCCCCATTTACCAATGGGGCGCTGCTCCTCAGAGGACAGGGTAAGAACCGGAATATAATAATCGCCAATGTGTTCATACCAAAGGCCATTACTTTCATCATAAATGTGTTTCTTCATCTCAGTCATGGTATTGATTTCCTTATTCTGGTGTTAGAATCGCAAGTCTGACTCTCCAGAAATATTGGTAAATCTTTGGTAAATTTGAGATTGAAACACAAAAAACGCTTAAAAACGGGGCTAATGAGACGATATGAGACTTTTCATCATGCCCGGCAAATCCTGCCGTGACACACAAAAAGTATCTTTTTCATCTGACCACACTTCCTTATCTGATACTCCTGCTTTCTTCCATCTGTTGATACGTTTTATAATGCTTTAAACTTCCTGCACTGTGCAAAGCCCCATTTTGAAGAAGGTCTGCAGCTGACCGATTTTCCAATCCGCCCCGAAAATTGCGGATATGGGGATTGCGTCAGCGAAAAAAAACGAGTAAAATGAGGAGAAACTGTTGTAAATGAGGTGTAGAATCCATGAATCGAAAAGCCTTGACCGCCGCCTTTCCGGCGACGGTTCCGGTTTTGATGGGGTATCTGGCCATCGGCATGGCCTTCGGTCTGATGCTGGAAACAGCGGGCTACGGCGTGGGTTGGGCTCTGCTGATGAGCATGACCATTTATGCGGGCTCCGGACAGTATCTGGGTGTCTCTCTGCTGGCCACTGGGGCTTCTCTGAGCCAGGCGGCGTTTTTGACGCTGATGATCAATTTCCGCCATCTGGTGTACGGCCTTTCCATGCTGGAAAAGTACCGGGGCACCGGCCCGGTTCGCCCTGTTTTGATCTGTACCCTGACGGACGAGACCTTTTCTCTGGTATCCACACTGGAGCCGCCGGAGGGCGTGGCCAAAAGGGACTTCTACTTCTGGATCTCACTGCTGGACTACCTTTACTGGCAGGTGGGCTGTACGCTGGGGAACGCTGTGGGCGGGCTGCTTACCTTTGACACTACCGGCTTGGATTTTACGCTGACGGCGCTGTTTATCGTGCTGCTGCTGGAACAGGTGAAGAAAAAGGAAAACCGGGCCGCCGGGATCATCGGCATGGTCTGCACCGCCGCAAGTCTGGCTGTGTTTGGACCGGATAATTTCCTGATCCCCGCCATGATCTTACTGCTGGCCGTTTTACTGGGAGGGAGGAAAAAACTGTGCAAATGACAAGTGTTCAGGCCCTCATCACCATGCTGGCCATCGCTGCGGGGACGCAGTTCACCCGTTGGCTTCCCTTCTGGCTCTTCCCGGAGAAGAAGGACCCGCCGGCGGTGGTGCTGTA
>ENA-OROE01002029-OROE01002029.1-human-gut-metagenome-genome-assembly--contig:-NODE-2029-length-10875-cov-4.818946_pt1 | contig 10875 bp, 9 predicted proteins | sample MGYA00242126_ERZ509044 | MGnify/ENA primary metagenome ERZ509044 (study PRJEB26280, sample SAMEA2338716) | human gut metagenome | biome: human gut; feature: human-associated habitat; material: faeces... | reverse complement strand
ACTGATATAGTTGCTTGATAAATTTTGTTCAACTTGCACTTGCAATCTACCAAGATGCAAAGAAGCAGGGACGTAAAGTATTTCCTAGAGAAAACCATTTGATTATGAGTAAAAGCAACCAGTTCAATGATAGTATTGCAAAATTAGCTAATACTGTTGCTTTAGATTCTGAGGAAATGCAAGGGAATAGTAATGCATTCGCTGATAAAAATATCAAGCATACCATATTTCTATTTGCCAAGAAAAGCATTGATAAAGTATTACCAGCTTATGGGAAACTGTTGTTAGATACTTTTACTGATGAAGAGCTGGAGAATTACGGAGGCTGCTATGCTGTTGGTCAAACTTTAAAAAGTAATGACACTGATGAACAGCAGGTAGATGTAAATAGCAAAAAATATCCCCAAAATGTCAGATGTTACTGTCTGAATACTATTTCAGATAGTTGCATATCCAACAATGTTCCTGAAAAGTTTATTGGATATTTCGTTAAAGGTTTTAATGATTTTCATGCTACTGGAGAAATGAGTTTGTTTATTGCGGAGATCTTTTCTGGAATCAAGCGTCTCTTAAATTTAGTGGATAATGAGCATACTATTAAATTAAAAGGGCATAAGTTTACTTCGTCGCTTACAGGATTAACCTGCGAGAACCAAGAACTGATACGCAATGCGTTAAAAGCATTGGTTACTGGTGACAGAGTAAGCAAAGACAATTGGTGTGAAAAACAGAAGTGTATTATGAAAATAGCCAAGGGATATGGACTTCATACAAGCATCTTACATGAAACTGAGAAATCAAGATTAAAAGAGTTTGTGTCGTGGGATGATAGCATAACTATTTTCGCAAATCCTGACGAGAAGTTAATAAATGACGATTCAACATACACGCATGTTGATGAAATATCAAATAGACGTGTTGCAATAAGGATTGGCAGTATTCATTCTGTTAAAGGACAGACGCATTTGGCAACTCTTGTGCTAGAGACTTTTTTTCATGAACATAATATGCAATCCATCTTGCCTTATTTATGTAAGATGGCTGGGAAAAAGAAAGGCGAAAGGATTACAAAGCGTTTAAAATGTCAATATGTTGCTATGACGCGAGCTAGAGGGCTAGTGTGTTTGGCAATGCCAATTGATAATGTAAATTCTGAACAAAGAGAGGCACTGGAAAAGTTAGGCTGGAAGATACAGGAAATTAAATAAACGTTATACATGAAAGGATAGCAAATGAAGGTTTTATTTATCAATTCTGTCTGTGGCATTGGTTCTACAGGCCGGATATGTACAGATTTGGCGCAGCAGCTTGAAGCTGAAGGTCATGAAGTAAAAATAGCATATGGCAGAAATGGTACTGTTCCTGAACAATTTCAAAAATATGCTGTACGTATAGGTTCAGAGTGGGATGTTAGATTTCATGGTATGAAGGCTAGATTGTTTGATGCAATGGGCTTAGGTAGTAGAGAAGCTACACAAAAATTTATTAAATGGGTAGAAGAATTTAACCCAGATATAATTCATCTGCATAATATACATGGTTATTATATTAATATAGAAATTCTTTTTAAATATTTAAAAACATGTGGTAAAAAAATTATCTGGACATTGCATGATTGTTGGACGTTTACTGGACATTGTGCATATTTTGATTTTTATGGGTGTAATAAATGGATATCTGGTTGCAAAGGTATTTGCGTTTGCAAAAAAGATTATCCTGCTTCTTTTTTATTAAGCAGAGCAGAGCAGAATTATCAAATTAAAAAATCTCTGTTTACAGGAATAAATAACTTAACCATTGTTACCCCTTCACAATGGTTAGCATCTTTAGTAAAAAAATCTTTTTTAAGTGAATACAATGTAAAAGTTATACATAACGGTGTAAATACAGATGTTTTTAAACCTACACCTAGTGAAATTAAGAGCATATATTCCATAGGTAATAAAAAAATAATTTTAGGTGTTGCATCTATTTGGGATAGAAGAAAAGGATTAGAAACTTTTATAGAATTATCAAAACAAATCGAAGATGATTATAAGATTATCTTAATCGGGTTAAATAAAGAACAGATAAAAAAACTGCCTAATGTAATTATAGGTATAGAGCGAACAAATAATACCAAAGAATTAGCGGAGTTTTATAGCGCAGCTGATGTGTTTTTAAATCCAACATTAGAAGATAATTATCCAACAACCAATATTGAGGCGATAGCTTGCGGTACTCCTGTAATAAGTTTTGATACTGGCGGAAGTGGTGAAAGTGCTATTTTTTACGGTAGTGTAGTAAAAAAAGGAGATATTACGGCTATAATTCAAGAGATTAAAAGAAATGAATTTAAAAAACAAGAGTGTTACATTGATTATAGATTGAGTGTAAAGAAATACTGTGAGCTTTATTTATGTAAAAGTTGAGAAGACGGTGAAAATATGAGTTATAATGTAAACCTAATAAGTAGAGTAACGTGTACAGCAATAATATTAATGGTGTTATTTTTGTACTTTGTATATCGTTTCCCAGTAGACTCTAGTATGGATTTAATAATTACATATACTACATTGTTAATGGTTTATTCTTACATAGGAATAATCGCAATATTAATGTTGAGGCGTAAAAGTTATGATATATTAGAGCCTATGAATATTGTTGTGTTTTTATATATAAGTATTTTTGCTATTAGACCTATGAATGATATTATAAATAATGACTTTTACGAATTTGGGGTTGATACACTTAGCAGTAGTGTAATTGGAAGTTTAATAGTAATTGTTTCATTGCTGTTTTTTTATATTGGATATTACTATAAAATAAAAGGATTATCTTTTACGGAAAATATTGATTCTGAAAAAAATAAAGATACTCAATTTATTGATTGGATAATTAATAAAAGTTTAATTGTATGGTTTATCAGTTTTGTTTTTAGTGTAATTAATCTGACTTTATCTGGGCATAACTTATCATATGTTTTGTCATTTGGCAGTATGTCTTCTGGTGAAGAAGAAATAACTAGTGGTATTGCTGCTTTGACTTATTTTGCATACTCTATGATAGGTCCATGGCTTTATATATGCGTTTATAGTAAAAGTAAAATCTTAAAGGTAGTGTTAACGTTTCTTATGCTATCAGTTTATTTAATAAAAGGAACGCGTATAGTATTGTTAGCGATGTTAATGGGCGGCATAGTTTTTTACTATCTATATAATAAAAAAAGACCATCATTTAAATCAGTAATTATTGGATGTGTTTCTCTAATTTTATTTATGAGTTTTATCCAAATTTCAAGAAATAGTCTAAGATATGGTCAAGGTATTAGCATTGATATGGTATGCGAAAATATCGGTGTTGGAAATGTATTTGACTCTGATCTGACTACTTATAAAGCATTTTATTGTATAATAGATACCTATCCTGACAAACATGACTATACACTTGGTCGAGCTATGATATTACAAACATTTACAACATTGATTCCACGAAGTATATGGGGCGATAAGCCAGTAGCGCTTATCAGAGAAGTTATAGAAAATTCCGTTAATAGTAGCGCGGCAAAAGCAGGACGTGCAGCTCCAGGCATTGCTGAATATTATTTTGAGTTTGGTATTATAGGTTGCTGCATTTGTATGTTTATTCTTGGTTTATTATTTAAAAAATGGAAAACTTTATTCGCTAATAGCAAATCTATAGATGATTACATTTTATATTCCATATTATATGGACTGATGTTTCAGCTTATTATAAGAACTTCAACTTCTGCATCTATCTACCAGTATCTTTTTACAGTATTACCAGTTGTTTTTATTAAAAGAAATATTTTTTTGAAATAAAGGAGTCTCTTTATTATGAAAAAGATTAAGATAGTAATAGCACATCCTGGAAAGCAGCACTCTATACAGTTTGCTGAAGCTGTTAATAATAATAATTTCGATATGACGTATATAACTACTGTCTACGATTCTAAATCATCATTTTTAATGAGATTGGTAAAGTTGCTTTCTTCTTCTAAAAACAAACAACGTGCTAATGCTAGAAAAAGTAATATTTTAAAAGATGGTCAAGTTAAGACTTTTTATTCTTTTATTGGTTTATTTAGGATTTTCCTAGCACATTATGATAAGTCTCTAGTATTGTTTCATAAGGCTACGGTATTTTTATCTAAGTTATTTGGTGAAAAAGTAGCTGAGTATGCAATTGATAATAACGTTGATGTTGTTGTTTCTTATGATACTTTTTCCGGTGATTTATTTAAAAAACTTAGTAAATATAATCAGAAGATCATTAAAGTAATGGATGCTTCCGCTGCTAATTTGGCATATCAAAAGCAAATTTTTGAAAAAGATATAGAGCTAACTCCTGAATATGCTGATAAGTTGTTGTCTGAAGTAAGTTATACTATGGAAGACAATCGAAATAAGTTATACATAGAAGAAGCAAAGAATGCTGATTATATTATTGTAGCATCCGAGTTTTCAAAGCGCTCTTATGTATCTGTAGGAGTGAGTCCAGATAAAATATTTGTTTGCCCCTATGCAATTGATATTGCAAAATTTGAGTATAAGAAAGTAAGAAATAGAAAAAATAAGGAGATAGTCTTTACGTTTTTAGGGGGAACGAAACAGTCAAAAGGATTATCATATATGTTAGATGCTTTTCAAAAACTACCCAGAGGAATAGCTCGCTTAAATATTGTTGGTTTTGATAATCTTTCTTTAGATTTAAAAAACAAATACACAAATGAAATCCATTATCTTGGATTAAGATTGCATTCGGAAATACCAGAGATATTGCAAAACAGTGACGTAGTATTATTTCCCTCCCTAAGTGATGGATTTGGTTTTGCTGCTGCAGAGGGGATGGCTACAGGCTGTCCTGTAATTGCAAGTGATAATTCGGGAATATGTGATTTGATAACTGATGAGGTTAATGGTTTTATTGTCAAAACACAATCTACAGATGAACTGTATAACAGAATGATGTGGTTTATTGATAATCAAGACAAGATATTTGATATGGGATTAGCAGCGAGAAAAAGTATTGAATCGCTAACAAGAGAAAAATATAATGATAATATAAACTATATTTTGTCAAAAATAATCAAAGAAACTATGGGTGAAGAATAGATATGGATATAAAGCAAAGAGTGTTGCTATTTTTATGTAAAACGATATATAAACCAGTAAGGTTAGAAAAATCTGATGTAATTAAAACTGTTTTTGTTAACCATTCTGATGTACAGTATATAAAAGAAACAACTTTCAATGTTTTAAAAGTAAAAGTGAATGGCGAATATAAATATTTTAAAGAATGCAGGAAACACAGTTGTTTTAAAGCATATTTACACCAAATTATTGATGATTTTTTCGCAAATTATAATAAACATAGTGAGTTAAATAAATACAAGAATAATATATATAAGAGTCTTACTTCTAAAGACAATATAGATAAAGTATATAATTTAGGCATCATTAATGATAAAAACTCTTTGGTAACTAGAATATTCAAGGAAAAAAACATTTCTTTAATTGGTCTTGAGGATTTTCAAGTTCTGCCAATCATTTATTTTTTAGATTTTTTCCAGTTTCTATGGGGGGAAATATATTCATACAGACTCAATGAAGGAGTACCTGAAGGTTCGCTTCAAAGTTTTTGTGCTAGTAGAATTTTAGCAACGAAAACTTTGGCTGATCTATTAAATTTAGGAAGAATCATTCCGAATGTAGAATTAGTAGAATTGCATGTCGGCGATAAAGATGTACGTTATGGAACATTGATGGATGAGGTAATGGGAGTTTCCCCTTCTTTATTAACTGATGAAGAAAAACTAATGTTATCACCTAACTTTCAAAGAGATTGTTCTGATTTGAATTTGCTCGATGCTTTGACTAACGAAAAAGATCATCGTCCAGGTAATTATTTAGTAAGTTTTGATGATAGATTAATACAAGGATTACAGGCATTTGACAATGATTCTCCTATGTCTTTTTTTATAACTCCTAAAATTAATTTATCAACATATTGGGGAAGCACGCCGTTTGTTGACTCAAGGGGAATTATAAGTTTGCCTTATTTATCTAAAGATACAGCATTAGGTATTTTAAATCTTGATGAAAATTCAATAAATGCAAGCTTTAAATCAACATTAACCGGAATACAGATTTTCTTTTTGAAATTACGAATAAGAAGAATGCAAAAAGCAATAAAGAAAACATTATGGAATAATAAGAGATTCTTACTAGAAGATAATGAATGGAATGATTCAACTCTTAATGAAGAGTTGAATATGCAGAACTTAAATACTTATCTAAGAATTTTTTGCTTCAGTAAAATGAAAGAGCATAATTATGAGGAGATTTAAGATGAGTAGAATTGTTTTACTAGGTGATAGCATAACGCAGGGGTTAGGTAGCCAAAAAGTAAATTTTACGTCTGAATTAGAAGCATTAAGACAGGATGATGAAATTATTAACATGGCACTTACTGGAACGACAATTAAATATGCATGTGATAACGTTAAAGACATATTAGCTGCGAAACCAGATATGGTTATTATTTTATATGGAAACGTGGATGCACAGATAAGACCAAGCAGAAGCGGGAAGATTTTTAGGCTACTACCTTCAAGATTTGCTCACAAGGATGGCAGTATGCTTTTACCTAGACCGTTTTATTCTAAGACATTTATCAAACGTTTTGCTCAACATATAGAAAATTTTATGAGAAGCTTTTTTAGAAATTTGATTTATGCTGTAGATGGTAAGGAACAGTGGGTGGATGTAGATAAGTTTAATAACCTATATATGTGGTTTTGTGATGAATTGGCAAAGCATAATATAGATATTATATGCTGTTCAACGGTATATATCGATGATGATAAATTTCCTGGTAGTAATAAAGAATACATTATCTTTAATTCAGTAATAGAGCGTATTTCCCAAGGGAATAATAAGCATTTTTTAGATATATATAATCCATTAAAAAAGTTAGTATCTAAATACGGTTGGGGAAATGTTTACAACTATGATCATTTTCATCCTAAAGGCTATGGTTATAAGTATATTGCTAAATGGATAAACGAAAAAATTGAAGAAGTAAAGGTACCGGAATGTATAAAAGATTGAAGACAAAAATATTATTATGCATTGGAAAATATAATAGTCTAAGTGTTGCAGTAAAAGCAAGCTTGTGGTTTGCTATTTGCTCAATAGTACAAAAGGGCATATCAGTCATTACAATGCCAATTTTTACAAGATTAATGAGTACGGAAGAATTTGGACAATATAATATTTTTTTGACTTGGTATAATATTTTTCTTTTGATTATAACACTTAATGTTCATTCTGAGATTTTCAATAAAGGATTAATAGATAATAATGATAAGAAAAATGAATTTACAGCTAACCAAACAGGGCTGTTGATTTTTTTATCATTGGTAAGCATATTATTATATTTACCTTTTAGGGGGTATATTAATTCTTGGATAGGAATGCCGACATTTTTGGTAATCATATTAGTTTTGGAAATTTTAGGAGCTTCGATTATAGCTCTTTGGTTTGCACGAAAACGTTTTGATTTTGAATATGGTATTATAGTTAAATTGACGCTGGCAATGTCCCTGATTACTCCTGCTATAGGTGTGATTTCGGTATTGCTTAGTAGTTATAAGGCAGAAGCTAAAATAATATCAAATGCAATTGTGCCAGTGATAGTAGCATTTTTTTTGTTATGTGTAATAAAGAAATATGGAGCTTTATTTGGACACTGGGATTGGTGGAAAAAGTCTATTATAGCAGCTATACCTTTATTACCTCACTATCTATCGTTAGTTTTACTTAATCAGTCAGATAAACTAATGATAAATGCATTTTGCGGAGCTGAAAAGGCAGCTATATATAGCGTTGCACATTCTGCTGGTCTTTTAATGACTATTGTAAACAATAGTATTAATTCTTCTTTCGTTCCATGGGCATACAATAAAATGAAATTATCTTATGGTGAAGGGATAAAAAGCGCAGCGAGTAAACTATTGGTAGTAGTATTCATAGCAAATATTAGCTTGATTCTTATTGCACCAGAGGCAATTAGTTTGTTAGCTCCATCGCAGTATGCAGAAGCTGTTTATTGTTTAGTGCCAATAGCGATAAGTGTTTACTTTTATTTTACATATACAATGTTTGTTGACATAGAAATATATTATGGAGCAAATCATTTTGTAGCATTAGCATCTATTGTTGCCGCTGGCTTAAATTTACTCTTGAATTATATATTTATACCTAAATTTGGGTACTTAGCAGCAGGGTATACTACATTAGTAAGTTATTTTTTTACTATGGTTATGCATTATGTGTTCCTAAAATGGACTTTGGCTAAGAATAAATTTACTAATGTATTGTTTTCTAAGTTACATATAATTTCATTTGGAGTGTTATTGATTGGGAGTTCTGCCATCATAGCTAGTTTATATAGTTATACTTATGTCAGATATCTGGTTTTTATTGCATTTCTGGTTTATGGCTATAGAAACAGAAATAAGTATTTAATTAACAAGCAATCTTGAGATGAGGAAAATGAACCAAAGAATACCATCACATATTTATGCAAAAGGTATCTTAAACAGACTTTTTGCATAATAGAAGAAATTGTTATTGAAGTGTTGCTAGGATTAATTTGTTCCGTAGAGATACTGTTTTTAGTTTTACGTATGGTAATGTAATTCTAAAGCAGGAGAAGTTACTATTTTTTAAGTGTGCAATTTAATTATAAAATTTGCCATAATCAAAATATAAAAATGGAGCTGTTTAAGATGAAAAAAATAACCAAAGCTGTAATTCCTGCTGCAGGCTTAGGCACCCGCTTTTTGCCCGCAACCAAAGCCTGCCCCAAGGAAATGCTGCCAATCGTAGACAAACCCACAATCCAATACATCATAGAAGAAGCACTTGCTTCCGGCATTGAAGACATTTTGATCATCACCGGTCACAACAAACGCTCCATCGAAGACCACTTTGACTATAACCCTGAGCTGGAACAAAACCTGCGTGAGCATGGCAAGGACGAGCTGCTGGCGATGGTCAAAGCCATTGGCAACATCAACCTGCACTACATCCGCCAAAAGGAACCCAAAGGATTGGGACACGCCATCCTGTGTGCCAAATCCTTCGTAGGCAATGAGCCTTTTGCAGTCCTCTTAGGCGATGACGTAGTATATAACGATGAATATCCCTGCTTAAAGCAACTCATGGACGTTTATAACAACACCGGAGCAAGCGTATTAGGCTGTCAGACAGTACCGCAGGAGAAAGTATCCTCTTATGGCATTGTAGCAAGCGAAGCAACGGAAGCGGAGCGTATCTTCAAGGTAAATGACATGGTAGAAAAGCCTGCAGTGGAGGAAGCACCCAGCCGTTTGGCGGTATTGGGACGTTATGTAATCACGCCGGAGATATTCTCCATCCTGGAGCATACGGAACCTGGACGTGGCGGTGAAATTCAGCTTACTGATGCATTGAAAGTGCTGGCGAAGGAACAGGCCATGTATGCTTATGACTTTGTTGGCCGTCGCTATGACGTGGGCGACAAGCAGGGCTATCTGGAAGCAACGGTAGAATATGCGCTGCGCAGACCGGACCTGAAGGATAAGTTTTTGGAGTATCTGAAGGGGATTGTAGAGTAAGATTAAAAAGCGCTTGCCGGCTGGCAGGCGCTAAATATATCATGATTTACAAGGCGCTTCATAGGAAACTATATGAAACTACATCTTAGAGTTTGTTGGAATTTGCAGAAGAGTTTATAGGAGTTGCGTGGAAGGCACGTATCTTTTAGTGTGTCATATATGATTTGTTGATTTAACTGTAGTAGTGTATAATAAACTATATAGGCGTAATATTTTTCTGAAAAAATCTGTTATGGTGTATATTACGGACGAGTTTCCACGTTTACATGGTAAAACTGCCACACAAAAACGGTGTTTTAGCCACAGTGGCATGATAACTGCCACACTACCTATATAACATATAGCGTAGTGGTAATAGTCGCATTGCAGTGCGGCTATTACCACAGTGTTATCTGTCATCGCTGTAATATATTTACGTGTGTTTTATATGAGCTGATTTTTTGTCTATAACCTGTACTGGAGATGTAAAATGAAGTTTAGATTAGTTGAAAAAATAAAAGAGCTGTTAGTTAGCCTATCAATAGGATTCTTTATTATAGGTTGTCTTTCACCAATTATAACCATTTTCTTTTTCAATCTTTCATACACGGATAGTTTTAACAATTTGTTAAAAGTAGATAATATCGGTTCTGTTGGCGATTTCCTTTCTGGTTCAACTACTCCATTTTTCACTATGGCAGCTTTTTTGGTACTCATAAAAAGTTACTTTTTACAAAAGGAAGAGCTTAAAGCAGCTAGAGAAGAAATGCAAGCTAGTGCTAAGGCTTTAGAAGCTCAGAAGCAGATTATGAAAAACGAAGCTCAAGTAAATGCTGATAAAAACACTTTGGATATCTTTTTTATGCTTTTCAATAATTGGCGTGAACTAGCTAATAAAGAGATTTTTAATGTTTATTATCAGGTAGTTGTTAATAGAAATATGATAGATAAAAACGTAATTGCTAATTACATTTTTGATGGAATACCTTCATCAAAAGAAAAGGTAAACGTTTCAGAGTATGGAAAACATTTAAAGATTTTCTTGAAAGAGGAGGATATTAAACTCTATGGTAATTTTGTAAGTTTGCCTAGTATAAGACACTATGGTGAACGTGAATATGGATTTATAATTGAAAATTTACAAATAAATTCAGTTCCATTAGTGCAAAATTTCAATAAGGTAGATTGTATAATCAACTTGAACAAAAAATAAAATAAAAAATCCACAGTGG
>ENA-OROE01002026-OROE01002026.1-human-gut-metagenome-genome-assembly--contig:-NODE-2026-length-10901-cov-6.009128_pt1 | contig 10901 bp, 9 predicted proteins | sample MGYA00242126_ERZ509044 | MGnify/ENA primary metagenome ERZ509044 (study PRJEB26280, sample SAMEA2338716) | human gut metagenome | biome: human gut; feature: human-associated habitat; material: faeces... | reverse complement strand
TGGAGGTTGGCTCTGAACAGTTACCTTATTATTAGCGTAACGTAATAATCTTTCTCGGGCATTTTTCTACACAGACACCACACTCTGTACATTTATCTGCATCGATATGTGCAAGGAAATTCGTTACAGTGATCGCTCCTGCTTCACAGTTCTTCTCACAAATGCGACATCCGATACATCCTGCCTGACAGATTGCCAGCTGTACTTTTCCTTTTGCATTGGAATTACAGCGTACAAATGTCTTCTGCTCATATGGAATCAGCTCGATCAGGTGTTTTGGACATGCTGCAATACATTTTCCACATGCTTTACATGCTTCTTTGTCAACAACAGCAATTCCATCTACTACATGAATTGCATCAAACGGACAGGCGGCAACACAAGAACCGAATCCAAGACATCCTGAATTACATCCCTTTGCTCCTCCATTCTGCATCATGCTTGCCATCGTACAATCCTGAATACCTGTGTAATCATAATCCAAACTTGCTTTTTCACAAGTTCCGGCACATTTTACAAAAGCGGTCTGTCTCTCCTGTGTGCCTGCTGCAACCCCCATGATATCACCGATCTTTGCAGCAACAGGTGCCCCACCAACCGGACATCCACTGACTTCTGCTTCACCTTTTACGATTGCAGCTGCAAGTCCTGAACAGCCTGCATAACCGCATCCACCACAGTTATTTCCCGGGAGAACTTCTAAGATCGCATCCTCTCTCGGATCAGTCTCTACCTTGAACTTTTCTCCGGAAATACCAAGGAAAAATCCAATCAAGATACCTACGCCGCCCACAACAAGGGCTGCAACTAATATTGCTGTAACGTTCATCTTATTTTTCCTCCTAAATCATTCCTGAGAATCCCATAAACGCGATAGACATCAAAGCTGCTGTGATCAGAACGATCGCAGTACCCTGAAATGGTTTTGGAATATCATTGTATTCAATTTTTTCACGCAGACCTGCCATCAGAACGATCGCGATCAGGAATCCGAATGCAGTTGCAAAACCATTTACAACACTCTCTAAGATTCCATATTCTTTTGTAACGTTTGTTAATGCAACACCTAATACGGCACAGTTTGTAGTGATAAGAGGAAGGTATACACCTAAACTCTGATACAATGCCGGCATTGATTTCTTTAAGAACATCTCAACAAACTGTACTAATGCTGCGATAACAAGAATAAATACGATCGTCTGTAAATAAGTAAGATCGATCCCCTTGCTCATCAGATAGCTGTTTGCAAGAATAAATTTATAGATCAGTGCTGTTACAAACGAGGAAATCGTGATAACGAACACAACTGCACCGCCCATTCCGGCTGCTGTCTCTGTTTTCTTGGAAACTCCTAAGAACGGACAGATACCAAGGAACTGACTTAATACAACGTTATTTACAATCGCAGAACCGATTGCAATCAAAAGTAATTCTTTCATCTGTACCTATCCTCCTACTCTTCTTTTCCGGCAGCATCTGCTTTTACAGTTGCTTTACCGCTGCAGTGTGCAGCCTGGCTGCAGCCGGAGCAGTCGCCGCTCAAGCATCCTGCAGGCTCTGCTAACGGTTTTCCTTTTGCTTCCATCTTCGCTCTTACAATGTTCATAATAGCAACCAGACAGGACAATACTAAGAATGCACCAGGAGCCATAACGAAAATTGTGATCGGTGTAAACCATTTTAAGGATAAGATCTGGAATCCGAAGATCTGACCTGCTCCTAAAAGTTCACGGATCAAACCGATGCAGGTAAGACCAAATGTAAATCCAAGTCCCATACCAATACCATCAAACATAGACGGGATTACCGGGTTCTTAGAAGCATAACTTTCTGCACGTCCAAGGATGATACAGTTTACTACGATAAGAGGAATATATACACCTAAAGACTCGGAAAGGCTTGGTGTATATGCCTGCATGATAAACTGAACCATGGTAACAAGTGATGCAACGATTACGATGAATGCCGGCATACGGACACCATCCGGGATCACTTTACGGAATGCTGAAATCAGCATATTGGATAAAATAAGTACCACTGTTGTGGAAAGTCCCATACCAAGTCCATTGATTGCTGAGGAAGTAACCGCCAATGTCGGACACATACCAAGCATCAGAACGAAGGTAGGATTCTCCTTGATAATACCGTTATATAAACGTTCTACATTTTTGTTCATTAATTTGTACCTCCCGCTAAAACATTCTGGAAGTATGTCAGGCAGGCATTTACACCGTTAGCCATAGCTTTTGATGTAATGGTAGAACCTGAAATTGCTTCGATCTCGTTGTCGGCTGACGGAGCTGACTTAACAACGGTAAAGGAATCTACTTTTTTGTTTTCAAACTGACCGTAGAAATCTTCTTCCTGCGCCTTCATACCAAGACCAGGTGTCTCAGAAATAGATGTGATGGAATAACCATTTACAGTTCCATCATTCTGGATACCTACGGAGAATGTGATAGATCCCTGGCTTCCGTCCTTTGCGGTTACCGTAAATACATAACCAAGTGTATTTTCGGATGCATCCTGTGCTGCAACTACTGTCTCGATCTCATCGGAATATCCGTTTTCATCTAACAGAGCCTGTGCTGCGTCTGCATCAAAATCTGCATAATCTGTAAAATGATCTGCATCTGTAAATACCTGTTTGTAGGCATTCTGTGTTTTTTCTTCATTTACCTTGTCAATTGAAGGTTTTGTGACACCGTACACAACTCCAAGTAAAAGTCCAAGTACGATTGTAAAAGCAAATAAAATTAATGCGTCATGAACGATCTTCTTATTCATCTTATTTGCCTCCTTCCTGCTTTTTGGCTTCTTTTACCATACCAAATGCTCTCGGAACTGTATATTTCTCGATCATCGGAACTAAGATATTGCTTAAGATGATTGCAAAAGAAACACCTTCTGCATTTGCACCAAAGCAACGGAACAGTCCGGTAAAGATACCACAGCAGATACCAAAGATGATCTGTCCCATTGGTGTGATCGGTGAAGTAACATAATCAGTAGCCATAAAGAATGCACCAAGCATGAGACCACCACCGCAGAGCTGTGCTGTAATATAAGTCCAGTCAGCACCATGTCCGCTGAAAAGAAGCATGAAAACAATAAATGTGATAATATAGCTTGCCGGGATTCTAAGATCGATAACACCCATTAAAATCAGGAAAATTGCACCAATCAGAATCGCGATCGCGGAAGTCTCACCGATTGTTCCGGCTGTACGTCCGATCAGCATATCCATCGTATTGACCGGATCACCATTTCTCATTGCTGCAAGCGGCGTTGCTCCGGTATAGGAATCGATCGTAAAGTTCGTCATGTTAGCTGCAAATGCAATCAGAAGAAAACATCTTGCACCCAGAGCAGGGTTCATGAAGTTCTGTCCTAATCCGCCGAACATACATTTTACAACCACGATTGCAAATACACCGCCGAGTACTGCTTCCCACCATGGAAGTGTAGCCGGAAGGTTTAATGCTAAAAGCAGACCGGTTACAACAGCACTTAAATCATTGATCGTCTGTTTTTTATGTACGATCTTATTGAAGATCCACTCTGATGCAACACAGGATGCGATTGTTACTAAAATTAAAATCAGTGCTCTGTATCCAAAGTTATAAATACCAAATAAGGTTGTCGGAAGCAATGCAATAATTACATAAAGCATGATTCTTTCCGTCGTATCTTTAGAACGCACATGTGGTGATGATGAAACATGATATAAATCACTCACAGGAATCCACCTCTTTCTTCAGTTTTAAAAATTTATTTTTCATATTTCCATTATTTTTTGCGTTTTGCTGCAAGAACCTGTTTTTTCATGGTCTTGATAGACTGTGCAAGCTGTCTCTTAGCCGGGCATGCAAAACTGCAGCTTCCGCACTCAACACACTCTAAGCCATGCCATTTTTCAAATTCTTCGGAAAGTCCCTTATCTGAGAACTTCGCAAGTCTCGACGGAATCAACTGCTCCGGACATGCTTCTACACAGCGTCCACAGTTGATACATGCTGTCTGTAACTTTTCTGCAGCAGCAACCTCATCCTGTGACATACATAACAGGGAGGATGATGTCTTTGTGGTCGGAACGTCTAATCCAAACATGGCAAATCCCATCATCGGACCACCGGAAATAATCTTCTCAGGCTGTACTTTAAATCCACCTGCCGCATCGACAAGTTCCTGATAACTCGTACCAATATTATATAAAAAGTTACCTGGATGCTCTACCGCATCACCTGTGATCGTAGAAATACGGTTTGTTACCGGCTTGCCAAGTTTAACTGCATTGTAGATGGCAATGATCGTCTCAACGTTGTCAACGATGCATCCTGCATCTGCCGGAAGCATTTTGGAATTGATGGAACGTCCTGTCACAGCATAAATCAACTGGCGCTCACCACCCTGCGGATACTTTGTTTCTAATGGACATACTTCAATACGCGGTTCATCCTTTACAAGTTCCTGCAGTTTTTCAATACAGTCCGGTTTGTTATTCTCAATACCGAATACACCCTTTGCCTTGTCAAAAATCTGAAGAATGATCTTCATACCTCCGATCAGCTCTTCCGGATTTTCTAACATTCTCCGATAATCTGCGGTCAGATATGGTTCACACTCTGCACAGTTTGCAATGATATACTCAATTTTTTCCGGTTCTTTTGGTGATAACTTCACATGAGTCGGGAAACCCGCACCTCCCATGCCGACAACACCGGCCTCTTTTACTTTACCAATGATCTCTTCTTTTGATAAAGCTGTCACATCTTCACATGGCGTATAAGAAACCTCTTCGAACGCTCCGTCGTTTTCGATCACGATGGAATTGACCATATCGCCAACTGCCACACGACGCGGTTCAATAGCTTTTACAGTACCGGAAGCAGATGCATAAATTGGAGATGATACAAAACCGCCCGCTTCTGCGATTTTCTGTCCCTTTAATACTCTGTCGCCTTTCGCCACTATCGGACTTGCAGGTGCTCCGATATGCTGTGATAACGGATACACCAGGTCGCCCTTGGGTAAAACTTCCACAATCGGCGCATCCTTTGCTAATTCCTTGCCTTCGTAAGGATGGACGCCACCTTTAAATGTCTTTAAACCCATTTTTCGTGCCCCACTTTCTCTTAATTGTATTCTATTCTATGATATGTCTCATAGAACATTTATCCTATTGATTATACCACAAAATGATACATATTCCATCTATTCCTTGTATTTTTTTTAGAACCTTTTGACAAAGTTTTCACAATTATTGAGATAATTCCATCAATTAATGGCATTTTCTTTTTCTTTTTATATGTGATAAAATAGTTTATTATGAAGGAAATCAGGGAGGATTTATATGAAACACTGGCACGAAGAAATGCCTTTTACAGCAGATAATTCACTGGCAGAACTGATATTTACAGAGAATTCTCTTTTTTTTGATATAGAAACAACCGGATTTTCAGCTGCACGCACATCACTCTATCTGATCGGATGCGCTGCGCGGAAAGAAAATCTGCTTATTGTCGATCAGTTTTTTGCAGAAACTCCGGCAGATGAATCGGATGTACTGCATGCATTTTTGGATTATCTGCAAAATTTTGATACGATCATCACGTTTAACGGAATCGGTTTTGATATTCCGTACCTGACAAACAAATGTCAGAAGTACAAAATACCAGAACCATTTTCCGCTTATGAATATGTTGACATCTATAAAATGATCTCAGGCTTTCGTTTTCTTTTTGCCCTTCCAAATTTAAAGCAGAAAACGGTAGAGCAATTCATTGGTTTAGAACGCGAGGACGCATATAACGGTGGTGAACTGATAGATGTATACAAGGCATGTCAGAAAAATCCAGATAAAAAACTTATCTCTCTTTTAAAGCAGCACAATTATGAGGATGTTATCGATATGCCAAAGCTTCTCTCCGTACTGTCCTATGTAAAGCTGTTTGAGGGCGCATTTAATGTGACATCCATCTGTGCCAATGAATCTGTCTCCTATGACGGCAAACCCTGCAGGGAGATTCTCTTTTCCATGCAAAACATTTTTCCGGTTCCTAAACGTGTTTCCTGTCATTATGAGGATTTCCATCTGGTTGTCGATACAGACCAGACAACACTCTGTGTCCGTTTATATACAGGGGAACTCAAATATTTTCTTTCTGATTATAAAAATTACTGGTATCTGCCTGAGGAAGATCTCGCCATTCCCTCAAGCCTTGCTGCCTCGATTCCAAAAGAACGAAGAAAAAAAGCTACCGCAGGAACCTGCTATAAAAAAAAGAATGCCATTTTTGTTCCCCAGTATCAGGAAATACAAAAACCGGCATTCCATCTTATGTTTAAAGATAAAAAAAGTTATTTTGAACTGTCAGAAGATTTTGTTGCTTCCAGTGAAATGCAGAAAGAATATTGTATGCATGTACTGCAGTTTATCTGTAAGAAAAAACTGTAAGCTGCCATCCATTCCTTTTATAATCTGATCTGGCCAGCCTTACTCCATGCACTGTAAACCTTTTTGCCATCTGCCAGCTTATATGTTCGTATCTGTACATAATACACCGCATTATTTTTCAGTTTCTTTATTTTTAATGTGGTGTTTTTATTTCTGGTAATCACTTTTTTCTGCACATTTTTCTTCATCTTTGAATCAGTACTATAACGTATCTCATATCCGGTGGCACTATCTGCTTTTTTCCAGGATAGCTCTATCTCCCCGGCGTTTACGCTGACACTTTTCGTAAAAGATGTTTTTTTCGGCAATATTTTAAATGTTTTTGTGACTGTTCCAATATACGCACCTTTTCCACTGACCAGTACTGTTGCAATGCCGCTTTTTTTATTATTTTTATACTTCACGGTATAATCAGTGCCTTGCTTTAATTTTTTCCCTTTCAATGTAACAGTCACAGCCGGCTTCTTCGCTTTGCCATCGTATGTATAAGTATTTTTATTGAGTGTACATTTTACTTTTTTTATGCTGGCTAAATTATCCGGATTTTCAAATTTTATATGAAATGTCTGATACCAGCCATTCTGAACATCATATTCATAAGAAACCGTGTTTGTTTTTTTATCCGTCAGTGTAACAACAGAACCATATCCTCCATCACTTCTGGTTCCTCCTGTTACTTTTCCAATCTTTGACATATCAAATCCCGGCAATTTTGCCAGATCAATCTTTTTTCCCTTTGCAATGGTATAATACTGATTATCAAATTTATACCATCCCAGCCCTGATATATTACTAATATCAAAACTGGTAAGTTCATTATCGTTCAGCTCTATATTGGTCAGATTTGTAGATTTTCTCAAATCCAAATATTTCAGTCTGTTTTTCTGGCAGTCTAATGTACGCAACTTTTTATTTTTTGTCACATCAAGTTTCGTAAGGTTATTTCCTGCACAACGATAGGTAACCAGTTTTTTATATTTAGAAATGTCTACACTTCCAACCCCTGTATATGCAACATCCAGTTCTGTGATATTCACACATCCCGTCAGGTTGACCGTTTTTAATTTTGGTGCCTTATGACATGCAAACGTTTTAAGGTTTTTACAGTTGCTGAGATTGATTCTTTCAATATTAGGAATTACAGGATCAACATATGTTCCATAGCCATATGCGGCAAATTCAGCCTCTTTTAAATACTTATTATTGCTCAGATCCAATTCTCTTAGTTTCTCAAGTTTTTCAAATCGATCCACGTCAAAAATTTTCAACGATGTATTCACACATTTTATTTTTTCTAGTTTCGGTGCCTCTCCCTCAAAATACACTTCCTCAAGTTTGTTATATTTACTTAAATCGAGACTAGTCAGCAGTAAATTTTCAAAAGTTATTTTTTGTATCTTTTCCGGTAATTTCAAGTCCGTCAGTTTACCGGCATTCACTTCTAACTCTTTCAGTTTACTACACTCCTGTAAATTCAGCTTTTTTAAACCTCCAGAACTGATACGAAGCTTTTTCAGACCTTTACAGCCGGTAAAATCTATATTTTTCAGATTATCCTGATCTAAAGTATCAAACTCAGTCAGTTCGGAACATCCTGACAAATTCAGGGTTTTCAAATAATAATCTTCAATATCCAGTTTTTCAAGATTCGCACATCCGTTTAATTGTAAATTTTCCGTGGAGCCTTCTACCGAAAACTCTTTTAAATTTTTATAATTACTTAAATCCAGTTTTTTTGACGATACCCCCTCAACATGAACTTTTTGAACTGATTTTGGAAGTACAAAATCTTCACTCAGTTTTATCGCTTTCAACGAAAGTTCCAAAATCTTCTGTTGGCTGTTCAAATCCAGTTTAGCAATTGAACTTCTATCCTTTCCGTACAGATTTTCAATGTCAAGCTTTTTCAGTGCAATACAAGGACTCAGATCTAATGCAGCTCCCATATATTCTTTTATTGTCAGTGTTTCTAATTTTTTGCATCCTGTAAAATCAATTCCTGCATCCAAATTTATGCTCGCATCTATAGAAAGGCTTTTTAATGCGGTACATCCAGCAAATGACACAACTCTCAAATGATTGTCTGTATAAGCATCCGACATCTCAATCTCTTCCAACGAACTGCTGTTCATAACGCTGCAGATGTCATCTGCCAAAACAAGTTTTTTCAGGTATGATAAATATTCTATTCCGTTTGTCTCTATGCTCTTTTCAAATTCCAGCTTCGTAATCTTCCTGTTTTCAGAATCCGACAGGATACCATCTCTGTTTTTATCATACACTTCAATTTTTGGGCGAAATACATCATCCGGAAAATTCATTTCATTGATCGCTACACTGCCATCCTGATGAAATCCTTCATCCAGTTCCGGTTCGTCCGGTTCCTCTGGCTCTTCTGTCCCATCGTACATCATCCAGACACTTTCTTCCGCTTCTTCTGTATCATCAGCATCCATGATTTCCCCGGTCTCTGTCTCAGTTGTCTGCTCCGTATTTTTCCCGGTTTCCGTCTCCTCGGTTGTCTGCTCCGTATTTTTCCCGGTTTCTGTCTCCTCAGTTGTCTGTTCCGTGTTTTCTTCTGCACCCGTCCCGGTTATCTGCTCCGCAGTATCCGTTTCTCCACCGTTCTCATCACCGTAATCTGCAAAAATGCTCTCCGTGGTCTGTGTATTTTCCTGCGCACAAATGTGTACGCTTTCCTGTAAGCTAAATATCACACCCACAGCCAGTCCAAGCGACAATATTCTTTTATATATTTTTTTCATTTTCAACCTCCAAATAATAAAACAGCCTATCATTTCCTGATAAGCTGTTTTTAATTATGTACTGTTACTTTTTCTCAAAGAAGAAGGATGTATGTCTGTCAAATCCAAGTTCTCTGTAATTCATGATCTGTTCTGTACTGCCAATGAAAAGTACACCACCCGGCTGAAGCGCTTTATGGAACTTCTGATAGATCACATCTTTTGCTTCTTCCGTGAAATAAATAACCACATTACGGCAGACGATCAGATTGCAGCCACTCGGATATGGATCTTTTAACAGGTCATGCTTTTTAAATTCCACCCTTTTTTTGATCTCATCTGAAATCTGATAGGAAGAACCAACTTTTGTAAAATACTTCTTTTTCAGATCATCCGGCACAGAGGCAATACTCTTTTCATTGTACAGTCCCATTCTCGCCGTATCAAGCACCTGATTGTCGATATCCGTTGCAATGATCTTAATATTTGCAAGCGGAACCTGTCTTGAAAGTGCCATGACAAGGGAATACGGTTCATCTCCTGTTGAACATGCCGCACTCCAGATTTTCAGGTTCTTGCCAAACTTTTTGATCAGTTCCGGGAATACCTGTCCCTCTAATATCTTCCACTGATCCGGATTACGATAGAATTCAGAAACATTGATTGTCAGGAAATTGATGAACTGATCAAATTTTTCTTTATCTTTCTTAATCAGTGCTACATAGTCATTGTACGTCTTAACGTTGTTCTTCGTGATCAGCGTATTGATCCGGCGGCGCATCTGTTTTTCCTTGTAAGAATTCAGATCAATTCCGGCAAGCTGCAAAATGTCCTTTTTAAATTTTTCATAATTATCGGTTTCCAGCATAATCTACTTTCCTCCTGTTTCCTTTTGCACAAAAGTTCTGTAAAACCAGATTTACTTTCATGCCATATCAAAAATAGGCTTTACACATTCCGTGAAAGCCTATTTTTATCCATATTACTGTATACGGAATTTAGTTCTCTTCTGCTGCAACTGCATCGATATCGACATCTGCAACATCAGCATCTTCTGACTCATTTGTCTCCGGAGCAAGTAATGCTTTGATGGAAAGACTGATCTTCTTCTCGTCCTCGTTGAAATCAACGATCTTAGCTTCGATCTCCTGACCTACTTTTAATACATCAGATGGTTTCTCAATATGCTCTTTTGCAATCTGGGAAACATGCAGTAATGCGTCAACACCCGGAGCAAGCTCTACGAATGCACCGAAATCTGTCATTCTTGCCACTTTTCCTTTTACAACGTTTCCAACCGCATATTTCTCTGCAGCACCATTCCATGGATTCTCTGCCGGGAATTTCATGCTGAGTGCAATTTTTGTATCGTTGATATCTTTGATGAATACACGCACATGATCACCAACATTAAATACTTTTTTCGGACTCTCTACTCTGCCCCATGACATCTCAGAGATGTGAAGCAGTCCGTCAGCTCCGCCAAGGTCAATGAATGCACCGAAGTCTGTTACATTTTTAACAGTTCCTTCCATAACATCACCAACTTTGATCTTTGCAAACAGCTCTTTCTGCTGCTCTAATTTCTTAGCAACTAAAAGCTGTTTTCTGTCGCCGATGATTCTTCTGCGTTTTGGATTGAACTCGCTGATCACGAATTCGATATCCTGATCTTTGTACTTGGATAAATCTTTCTCATA
>ENA-OROE01002022-OROE01002022.1-human-gut-metagenome-genome-assembly--contig:-NODE-2022-length-10921-cov-3.821830_pt1 | contig 10921 bp, 9 predicted proteins | sample MGYA00242126_ERZ509044 | MGnify/ENA primary metagenome ERZ509044 (study PRJEB26280, sample SAMEA2338716) | human gut metagenome | biome: human gut; feature: human-associated habitat; material: faeces... | reverse complement strand
AAAATAAATAACAAAAACATACAAGTCATCAAGCCATAAGTATACTGGAAACCTATATCGTGCTGATAAGCATAATCTGTCATAAGTCCAAAAGCTATAAACGGTATAATAAGAATAAGTCTTTTAAAGTCTTTATTCATCAACGGTACAAATAACAATGAACCCATTGTATATATTACATACTTAAAGTTATCATCAGCAAAAACATTTTTAACAAAAAATTCTGGGGCATACCAAATATTTCTTATTATTGGTAACATTCCCTTTTCTCCACCTAAATAATATAGACCGTAATGACCCTCCATAAGACCCATACCGTGTACACTTATAAATGTCATAGCTAAACTGAAATAAACTAAAGTAATACCTAACATTATTAAAGAATTTTTCAAATAGCCTTTTCTGAAAGCATAGAAAACACATATAGCTATCATATAAAGTGATGTATCTTCCTTTATCATAAGACAGAGGAACAGGAACAATACAGATAGCTTGAAATTCTTACTTTCAAGGAAATATACAAACCAAAGTACAAAAAATGGTATAAAGGCATTTTCGTGGAAATCATAAAGTAATGGCTGTACTATTGCCGGAGAATATATGTAAATAAAACATATTACAAGTGCTATTAATGGTTTAATACCATATTTTTTGCAAAGTAGTAACAATGGTATTACTGCTCCAAACACCATTATTGACTGTATTACAACCAGTGTAATAGGTGTTCTGAAAATCATATAAATTGGCAAGAACAAGTAATATATTGGCGAAAAATGAATATAAAAATGGGATAACAGCTGACCTCTTTCACAAGTTGTTAAAGGTAAGCCTGTTTTTGCCATATATTCATACATTTGAGCGAAAATACCAAAGTCAAATGTAGATGCACCATATATCTTATAGCGATAAACACCATCTAAAATCATTGAAATACAAGCAACAGCTGTAACACCTGCAACAATAGGAGAAATAGCTTTATAATCCTTTATCCTATTGTTTAAACTTTCAAAGCCTAAATTATCATCTTTTAAAAGTAGATAGTTAAAGTAGCCTAATATCAATATAGCACCCATAGCAACATAAATACTATTGTAGGCTTTTACCATTAGAATGCCAAATGCCACAGAGCTTATAAAAGTAACAATATAGATTATCTTTTTACTAAAGATTACACCTAAAGCAAATATTAAACTAAATAGGGCTACAAATAAAAACCAATACATATCTTTATCTATATTGCCTACAAATTTAATGTCATTGCCCAATTTAAGAGTTTTCATAAAATATGCTGAAACAATTAAAAAGGTTGATACAAGCATAGCAAAATACTCTTTTCCTTTAAGCAAAGAAATATTTTCAAAAATTCCATTTTCAAGGGAAATCAATATTACAAAACAAAGTTGTATCGCTCCCACAAAAATAGCTAAAACAATATTTTTAGATAAGTAGCTTATACCAAACACATAAAAGAGTAACAAGTACAACTGTGTTAAATAGCCTCTTTTGCCATTTAATCTAAAAATACTACAACCTAAACACAATAAAAGGGCAATAATAGGAATGATGTAGTTTGAGCTTACGCCTGCTCCTTCGTATTCAAAAGAATCGAATTCAAGTTTACCACTACCGTCATAGTAAACTCTTAACTCCAAGCTCTTATCATTGACATCTGTTGGCACATTAAAATTAAATTCTTCTGAGCTTCTGTTTGGTAACAAAGTACCTGTAGAAATTACATTTGCACCAAAACCCGATGTTAATTCATACTTAACTGAAACAGTAGAATTATAATTTATAGTACCTTTATATTTACCAGCTTTAATATTAACATAAGGTCCATAAACAAATATACCTTTAAAACTACTATTCTCAATTATTTTCTCGCTATCCTTGGAAACAACATTGGAGTTGAAATCACTATAGCCAAATGAACCATTTCCACCTGTAATAGCTGACCCTGAGTTTTGTATAAATAAGCATATTCCAAATACTAAAACAACCAACATTATGGCTAATGACAGTATCTTATACTTAGAATACAGAAACTCCAATATTTCCTTTAGCATTATTTTGCCTTTTTCTATAAATTGCACTTTTATACCTCCTAATAATCAAATTTAAGTGGACTGCCTAAACAGACAGCCCACTCATAACAGAATTATTGTTTAATTCCATTAACATATATATCATACTTGTTATTTCCAAATTCATAATGGGTAAAATTACCTTCATAATTTACTCTTGTTCTATCATTACCGGTATTCCATAATCCCCAAATTATTGTTTCATTACCATTAATGGAAATAGTCTTTTTTTGATTAACTGTACTATTGTGGAACACTCTACAATTAATTATTCTTGTACCTTCTGTTGCTAAACTTATATAGTCTAAATCCGTTTTTGTTGCTTTAAGGATAAAAAATAATCCTTCAAAGACACAAGACCCAGCACTGTTCCTAGCTCTTATGACATACTGAGGTAAATCAACATCTACATCTACAACCATCATATCTTTCAATGTAACAAATCCAGCTGTAACATCAAAAATAATAGCTGACGTAGTATCATTTCCACTAGTCTTTAAACTTACCTGTTCAACAACAGTTTTATCTTTAATTCCTCTAATGGTTAAGCCTTCTTTATCAACATTTAATTTTTCATTAATATTAAACTTACCATCTAATAAAACTATTTCTTTACCTGTTCCTGCTGCTTGAATTGCTGCATTAATCTGCTTTGAATCATTTGTTCCGTCGCAAACATAATCTGCAATCTCTTTGTTTGTACTATTACTTGGAGCTACATAAATAACATTAGAATTATTACCTACACTTAATGTTTCGATTGCCATAAAAATTCCTCCTATCCTCTTCTTCTCTTGTAAATAAAAAATACTTACTTAAATTTTAACCCCTATTAGGTTTAATACTATATACATACTTTTAATCCTAAAAACATATACATAGCAAATTTAAACTATAAATAAAATAATCATTAATTGCTTTGTATTTAACAATTATTTTTATTTTACAATCTAATATTATCATACTATACATATTATTGCAATAGCACTATCTCTATATTGTTCGTAAATTTCCTTCACTCGTTAAATTCTATATGTGTCGACATTTTTCGACTTTTTTCGCAACACAAAAAGACCTCCGAAAAATCGGAGGTCTAAAAAATTTAATTATTCAAAGATTATTCTGAAATCTTAGCACCGTTTACTCTGATACTAGGACCCATAGTAGTTGTTAAAGCAACTGACTTTAAGTAAGTACCCTTAGCTGAAGCAGGCTTAGCCTTAATGATAGCGCTCATAAGAGTCTGAACGTTTTCAAGAAGCTTTTCAGAACCGAAAGAAACCTTACCAACTGGAACGTGGATAATGTTTGTCTTATCAAGTCTGTACTCGATCTTACCAGCTTTGATTTCCTGGATAGCTTTTGTAACGTCCATTGTTACTGTACCAGCCTTCGGGTTTGGCATTAATCCCTTAGGTCCGAGTACACGTCCGAGACGTCCAACAACACCCATCATGTCTGGTGTAGCTACTACTACATCGAATTCAAACCAGTTTTCATTCTGGATCTTAGGAATGAGTTCTTCTCCTCCTACGAAATCTGCTCCGGCTGCTTTAGCTTCTTCTGCTTTAGCGTCTTTTGCAAATACAAGGATACGAACCTTTTTGCCAGTTCCGTGTGGCAGAACTACTGCTCCACGAATCTGCTGGTCAGCGTGACGTCCGTCACATCCAGTTCTGATATGAGCTTCAATAGTCTCATCGAATTTTGCTGTTGCAGTCTTTTTAACTAATGATACTGCGTCTGCTACATCGTAGAGTGTTCCTCTGTCGATTGTCTTCGCAGCTTCAACGTATTTCTTTCCTCTTTTCATTCTATAAACCTCCTAGTGGTATTGGCGGGATAACCCTCCCACATTAATCTTCATCAATTATTCTGTTACAGTTACACCCATAGAGCGGCATGTACCTTCTACCATGCTCATAGCGCTCTCGATTGTAGCAGCGTTCAGGTCAGGCATCTTTGTCTTAGCGATTTCCTCTACCTGAGCTTTTGTGATTGTAGCAACCTTTGTTTTGTTAGGCACACCTGAACCAGATTTGATGTTGCAGGCCTTTTTGATCAGAACTGCTGCCGGTGGTGTCTTTGTGATGAAGCTGAAACTTCTGTCATTGTAAACTGTGATAACTACAGGGATGATCATGTCTCCCTGATCTGCTGTCTTAGCGTTGAACTGTTTTGTAAATTCAACGATATTTACACCGTGCTGACCAAGAGCAGGTCCAACCGGTGGTGCCGGAGTAGCTTTGCCGGCTGGGATCTGTAATTTAATATAACCTTCTACTTTTTTTGCCATTTCAATTACCTCCTTGTGGTGATGGCGGGGAACATATAACGCCCCTCCCACTTACTGTTACATTTTCTTAACTTCTGCGAAACCAATTTCAACCGGGGTCTCGCGGCCGAAGAGCTCAACATTAATAGTAAGGCTCTGCTTCTGCATGTTGATAGACTGGATTACACCAACCGTATCCGCCCATGCTCCAGCGATTACCTGGACTGTGTCGCCCTCCTCGTAGTCCATGACTACTTCCTCTCTCTGGATTCCCAGAGGAGCCATCTCCGCATCTGTAAGCGGCACCGGCTTAGATCCAGGTCCGACAAATCCTGTCACACCTCTTGTATTACGAACAACGTACCATGTATCATCGTTCATAATCATGTGTATCAACACATAGCCTGGAAACATCTTTTTCTGAGATACTTTCTGGACACCGTTCTTCATCTCAACAACGTCTTCCAGCGGTACTCTTACTTCAAGGATCTGATCCTCAAGATGTCTGTTCTCGATTGTCTTATCAATGTTGGCTTTTACTTTGTTCTCGTACCCTGAATAGGTATGAACTACGTACCATTTTGCCTCTGACATAATCTCACCTTTCTTGTCCGTTTTGAGTTATTTAATTAATAAATCTACTCCGTACTGGGCGAAAAAATCTACAAGTGCGATAATCGCTCCCAGGACCACGGATACAGAAACAACCGCTGCCGTCTCTTTTGCAACTGTCATCTTGTCTGGCCACACGATCTTCTTGAATTCTCTGTCAAGACCCTTGAACCAGCTCTCCTTCTGAGTTTTCTTACTACTCATCGACATTCACTCCTTCTTGCGGCGATTATTTTGTCTCTTTGTGCAATGTGTGTTTCTTACAGAATCTGCAGTACTTCTTGGTTTCCATACGTTCCGGATGAGATTTCTTATCCTTTGTCATGTTGTAGTTACGCTGCTTGCATTCTGTACACTCCAATGTGATTCTTGTACGCACAACTTCCACCTCGCTTTATATTCTTAGTTAACGTGTTTCGTGGCAACTTGCGATGCTGCCCGATTTTAGGCATAAAAAAAAAGCCTACTTCCATTCGCCCGAATATCATATCATATCCAGGCTTAAAAAGCAAGCCTTTTCCTATATTATTTTCGCGAAAATTTATTTATTAAAACACTTTATCCGTAACTGCCAAACTATTTATTGCGATTCCCTGTACCAGATACTTCCCGGATTCACTGTACGAAGCTGATAGTTTCCGTCTTTATAAACGAATTCGGCACTCATCTGCGAACTTCCATCCACCGTTCCGTTCATATTGCCAACTGTAACATCTTCTTTCTGATATGTTACTCTATAATCATAAGACAACGTTCCTCTCACAACTCCGGTCACACCACTGATCACATATTTTCCTTTTTTCAGCGCTCGCTCAATATATTCTGCTCTCCGGTTCAGCGATGTCTTGATATAAACAATATCTACATCTGCCAGAAATTCATCATAGCTGTTCCAGCAGGAACCTAACTCATATTTATCACAGAATCTCTGTGCAGTCTCGTGATCCTCGCTGAATACACGTTCCACATGAACTCCGCTGACATATTTGGATTCCTCCACAAAATCATTATCCCGGATGTCATCCGTCACGATTCCCATATTAAAGATAACACCTTCACTGCGAAGCTTTGTACTGGAAATATTCTTGGTCCTTTCCAGATAAACTACATCACAGTAGTTCTTAAGGTAATCGAATTTCCCTCTCCAGTCAGATCCTACCACCAGGACATCAATATCATACTTAATGATGTCATTGACCTTCTGTCCCTGATATTCTTCAATGATGATCTCATCTGCCAGCCCCGTCCTTCGCACATTCTCGATTCTCTTAATGAGGCTGTCCCGCACATTGAGTTTGCCCCGCTCAATGTCAAAGCTCTCACTTGTGACACCTACGATCAGATAATCACCAAGTGCTTTTGCTCTTTTGATAATATTGTAGTGGCCTTTATGAAAAAGATCAAAAGTGCCATATGTGATTACTCTCTTCATTCTTTCGTCATAACTCCCCTGAAAAAAATATTCTTATTTTGCCGAACAGTTTTCCTGCTCCATACGTTACTGTTCACTCCGTTCACAGTAACCTCCATACGATAGATACTTTGATTATATCATACTTCCCAACTTCCGTCACCTGTCCGTTACAAAAATGTTAAATTCGCATTAACTTTACAAAAAGAAGAGTCTTGAAATACTGTTTTTGTATCTCAAAACTCTTCCTTTATGTTTATGGTTCTTTATTGTCCATCTTTCTGGTAGTAGCTTCCAGTTCCTGGATCAGGTCTTCCAGCGAAAGCTCCTCTTCCCCTTTGATCAGTTCATCAGGGATATCATCCAGATTATCCTCTTCAATCTCCAGCTCCATGCCGGCCACATTGCTGAAGCCTTCATGCCTGTCGGAAGAAGTATGATCCGGTGTATCCTCGTCCATATTTACTTTCTCCATATGTCCGTCCTGATCACTCTCTGAATCAAGCGTTGCCGCAAGCTCTGCGATGGCTTTCTTTCTTCTGAGAAGTTCATATTCATCATATTCGCTGTCATACTCTTCTTCCAGACCTTCATCTCTGACTGTCTTATCCTTCTTGATCAGGATAAATGCGATCAGATTCAAAACACCCGTATAAAGCAGATCCACAGGCAGACTTCCCAGTACAAGTACAAATACCAGTGATACTCCCAGAAGCACCCATACATTGTTCATTGCAGGAAGCATCAGGATGTATAAACCATTCATAATGATCATGAGCGGATAATGGAAGAAATAAATTCCCATTGTATGTCGTCCCACATAGGTGAGCGGCAGTTTGATGTCCGGCACTAACGCAAGCATCGTATAGACCACTACGAAAGATACCAGATACATCAGCAGTCTGAGGATCACTCCCTGAGGATCCGTCAGGCCACAGAGCTGATATCCATGATTACCTCGGAAAATAGCAATTCCCATTTCATTTGGGATCATATAATTCGGTATCGCCCACAAAAGGACTCCGGAGATTGCCACCAGGATCCATTTTCCCTTAAATTTACGGATCGCTGTGATATATTCACTCTTCCAGAGATACCCCGCAACAAAGAACGGGAAAAATACCACGATTCTTGATGATGACAGGAATGTGGTAAATTCCGGTCTGGTTCCTGCCCATAATGCGAACAGGATACTGAGCGGAACAATAAATCTGATCTTACCCAGGGCCTCAATGGTAAGGCGGTAAATAAACAGTGCCAGTATATACCACATGACACTTCCGGTAGGACGCAGTATCTCATAATCTACGGATCTGCCCAGCCATATCTGTGAATACCAGGTTAAGGTATATCCCAGAACATAAGGGATCAGCAGGTTCTTAAAATTCTTCAGCACATTCTGAGGTTTCTTTGACAGATATCCTGAAATAAAAACAAATGCAGGCATGTGAAAAATCGTGATCGCATACCACACATATCTCACTACAGTGTCTACCTTTACAAGGTTAAATGCAATAATATGGTTAAATACTACCAGAAAGATAAGCAAAACTTTAATGTTATCGATCAGGCAGGAGTACGGCACCGCCGCTCTCTCTTTTTTTATTTTCATGTTTAAGTACTATCCTCTAATCATATTTCTGACTTCTGCTGTGTAAACATACAACCCCATTCTGCCAGATTCTTCAGATGACCGGCAGACAAAAAAAACGCACAGCAATGTAACGGGCAATTAACCGCAAAGTCATATTTACTGCAACAAGCATAACATATTTTTACGATTTATGGAATAGAAACTTAACATTTCGGTCAATGGAAATATTTTGTTACTGTTCACACACCACTATCCCGCGAGGTGTTTTGGCATGAATATGCCAAAATCCCGAGACATACAAGCCAAAATTCCATTGCCGCAGGCAATCTGGAATGAATTTTGGCTACGTTACTGTGAACGAAGTGAACAGTAGCAATATTTCCACATTCCATGTACAGCATAAGAACAGAAAAAAATACAGCTTCTGATCCTGCCGTAACCGGCGTATCTGTAGACATTGTAAGTCATGGCTGCTGATTTCAGTTTGTTTCTGGATTTGCCGCCTTCGCTGAGACGATATTTCAGATAGGGTTTGTTGATTCCGGCAGCACAGCCATATTTTCTCAGGATTTTCAGCCAGGTGATATAATCCTCATGGCTGTCGTCATGCTCCATGGGAAATTCACGCGCCACATCCCTTCTGAGTATTACCGAAGAACAGTTGATGCTGTTATGTTTCAGAAGTTCTCTGTAGGTGATCTTCTCTTTTACAGGGATTGTCCGTCCTGTACTGCTTCCGTCCGCTTTCATCAGTTCCCGCCCTGTAGAACACAGCACGTATCCTGTCTCTTCCAGACGTTTCAGCTGTTCTTTCAGCTTGCCTGACTCCCACCAGTCATCTGCATCCAGAAAAGCAATGTAGGTTCCCTGTGCCAGCCCGACTCCTCTGTTTCTGGAGCCTGCAGCTCCCATATTCTGTTCATTCTTAATATACCGAAAGTCCTCTCTGCCCTCATAGGCAGACAGGACTTCCTCTGTATGGTCTGTAGAACCGTCATCGATCACCAGAAGTTCCAGCGAAACTCCCTGTTCATAGACGGATTCCACAGCCTTTCTAATATATTTTTCTCCGTTGTAAACCGGCATGATCACAGATACCAGCGGTTTATTCATTGTCATTCCTCCGTTTTATTCTCTGACACTCCGACGTTTTTCCCGGAATCCTTCAACGCATTTACCTGTCTGTCATCTACTCCCTCAGATACTTCTTTCTGGAAAAAGATTTTAACTGTCATAAAGATCAGCTTGATATCCAGCAGGAAGGAATAATTCTCAATATAAAACAGATCCAGCTTTAATTTGTCATAAGGAGTTGTATTATACTTACCGTAGACCTGCGCATATCCGGTAAGACCTGCTTTAACTTTCAGACGATAATAGAATTCCGGAAGCTCTTTCTCATACTCAAGCATGATACTTTCACGTTCCGGACGCGGACCTACCAGAGACATATCTCCCTTAAATACATTGAAAAGCTGAGGAAGCTCGTCCAGATGAAGATTTCTCAGCACATGACCTACCGGTGTGATACGGGAATCATGCTTGGATGCCAGTCTTGCACCGTTTTTCTCCGAATCTACGCACATACTGCGGAATTTACAGATCTTAAAGGGCTTTCCGCCCAATGTCAGACGGTCCTGAAAATAAAACACCGGACCTCTGTCGTATGCTTTTACCGCAATCGCTATGATCAGCATGATCGGTGAAGTGATTATAATGCCGATCCCTGAGATCAGAATATCCATAACTCTCTTTGCAGCACGCTGGTCTACTGCCAGTCCCATATTTCTGGATACCAGAAGCGGTGTGTCAAAAAGATGGATGCGTTCACTTCCCATAAGAATGATGTCCGAAATCTTCGGACTCACATAGCATCGGACAGAATGTGCAAAACAGTATTTCAGATAACGGTTTCTCTCTGTTGAATGCAGATCCCAGATGATCACGCCGTCATAATCCTGCATCATCTGATGGATTTTTTCTTCTCCCACACTGATGTGTACCTTGCCGCTGATGTCATATTTGTCCTTTCGGGAATTCATCTTATGGATCAGGTCGTCCCCCGGATCCCGGTCACCGTAAATGACCAGAAGCCGGCGTGCGCGGTAAAGTCCGGAATAGATATACCTTGAACCAAATATCCAGATAATGATCAGCACCAGCTGTATTCCTGTCATCTCGATCATAGGCCATACGCTCAGGAACCACCTGTTGATCAGGGTGATCTCCAGATATTCCACCACATTGGTACACAAAAGTGCCAGTGTCAGCGAATAAAATACATCAATCCTCTTAAGATATCCAACCTTAAGTCCTCCGTACAATTTGGCAAACAGGGCAAACATCAGACCGTAGATTGCGATCAGTACCCAGTTACCTTTGCGCCAGAAAGGCTCGTCGATCTGTCCTCTGTAAACGGAATACCACACCCATGCAAAGACCGCCGCCTGTGCCAGAACCACCAGACTCGCCAGACAAAATACGATAAATCGTTTATAATCTTCTCTTTTACTCACGTGATAACCTCTGTTTCTCTGTAACTGTTCAGTATTTTCACAGTTACGCGTTTCTTCTATAAATTCCTACCTATTATAGCGTAAGAACTATTATACGTCCACCCGTTTCACTTAAATTTGTGAACAAATGTTACTGTTCACACAGCATTATTCCGCGAGGTGTTTTGGCATGAATATGCCAAAATCCCGAGACATACAAGCCAAAATTCCATTGCCGCAGGCAATCTGGAATGAATTTTGGTACGTTATGAGCATAATTTACAAATATCTTTAATCCCCTGTCATGCGATTCGTCTCGATATTTGTATATAATGTATAATTTTTCGTCGATTTTACTTAGTTTGTAGCAAAGTTTTTACATATTTTTTTCAGAAACCTATGGAAAAATGTCAGGAAAAAATGTATAATATTACCTAACAAATGAAAGCG
>ENA-OROE01002020-OROE01002020.1-human-gut-metagenome-genome-assembly--contig:-NODE-2020-length-10944-cov-4.047846_pt1 | contig 10944 bp, 10 predicted proteins | sample MGYA00242126_ERZ509044 | MGnify/ENA primary metagenome ERZ509044 (study PRJEB26280, sample SAMEA2338716) | human gut metagenome | biome: human gut; feature: human-associated habitat; material: faeces... | reverse complement strand
CTGGAACTGCCGTGGTGGTTTGTCTGAAGAGGCAGAATGGAATGTGAACGGAAAATGTATGTGTTGCTCTATAGATTTATGGTACATTATGAGAACGTCGCTAATTTTGAAATTCCATTTTTCTTGTGGAATCTTGTGGCTATCTCATAGTTCCGCAAAAGCACCGTCGTGTACTTTGACGTAGCTTTTGGTATCTTTTAGTGTCTAAAATGGCTCTTTGTACCCAGAACCGTACCCGAGAATTTTGGGGTATGAAACTCGACACTTACGGTTACCATTTTACCATGCCCATATTAAAACCCTAACAACCCGTGTAGTGTTTGTCTGCGGGAAGTGCAGGCCACCGGCCAGAGCGAGATGATCTGAAGTTGGAGCAGGAGAAAAATATTTCAAAAGAATGCAGTGTCCGTTGAAGAATTTTGCCACAATATGCTATAATGACTACTATAGGCAGATCGTATTGTGTCGTGCGAATGGACAAAAACGGATACGGAGGAGATCCTTATGACGATTTTGATCGTAGATGATGAGTTCCGGATTGGGCAACTGATTCGGAGACTGATCCACTTTGAAGAGCTGGGTCTGGAGCTGATCGATGTATTCGACGATAGCGAAAAGGCCTTGGGGGCGATTTTGCTTCACCATCCGGACGTTGTGATCTCCGATATAAAGATGCCGGGCATGGATGGTCTGGAACTGGTGCGGCGGACACAGGAGGCAGGGATTGCATCGCGCTTTGTCTTTGTAAGCGGCTTCCGGGAGTTTGAGTATGCCCACAAGGCCTTGCAATATGGCGTGGAAGACTATCTTCTGAAGCCCGTGAAGGAAGAAGATCTGAACAATATTCTTCAGAAACTGAGCGATGGTCACGAGCAGGTGCTGCAGCATCGGCGGGAAGAAAAACAGTTGCAAGAAGAAGCGCGCCGGGGCCGTTATATCCGGGGATTTGACCTGATTCAGGCCATCGAAAGTGCTGGAGAGTGGGTCGATTGGCAGGAACTGAACCGGATGATGCAGAGTAATGTACAGAATGGGAAGATGCTGGCTTTTCTGTTGCAGTTGGATTATTACGATGCTTCCCAGCAGGATGACATCCAAGACCGCATGGTTATCAACAATCTAATTACCATGACGGAGGATCGACTGCGGCCACATTTGTATGAGCAACTGTACGCCGTGCAGGATAAGACCCTAATGATCGGTCTGTTGAACTACGCCCCCGCCGCAAGCACGATGGTGCGGCAGGAATTGTACACCGTGTATGCCGATGTGCGGCGGTATCTGTCGGGATTCCCGGAGTATGTCGCTACGCTGGCGTTCGGTGAAGAGATCACACCGCAGCAGGGAAAGTTGTCACTTCAAACGGCCCGCCAGCGGATGAATTGGCGGATCGCGCTGGGGGCAAACCGGATCATCGGGCCGGAACACTTTGTTACTAATCCAAAACTCGGAGAGCTGGATACCATTGCCCGCGCCCAGCTGCAGAATGCGGTAGAAGCTTTGAACGCTGCGGCGGCAAGCCGCGTGTGGCAGGATCTGGTGCGTCAGATTCAAAGCAATCCCCAGAATGACCCGGCCTTGTACTATACGCTGGCTCGGTGTTTCCTGAATACCTTCTACGGCGACCTGACTTGGGATGAGCGCCGTACCCGGCAGTGTCGAAATTGGCTGGAACAGGTGCGGCATTGCTGGCAGCTTCCGCAGCTGAACGAACTGGTGGAACAGGCTATCGCGGAAGAATTGCAGACCCAGCAAAAGGAATTGGACAACCAAACGGCTCGTCCGGTGCGGATGGCCTTGGATTACATTGCCGAGAATTATGCACAGAAGATCGGGCTGGATGAAATCGCCGAAATGCTGCAGATGAACAGCTCCTACTTTTCCACGCTGTTCAAAAAGGAAACCGGAAGGAACTTCCAGAATTATCTGACGGAATATCGCATTGAAAAAGCCAAAGAGCTGCTGCGCACCACAAATGAGACCATGATGAGCGTTGCCGAGCAGGTGGGGTATCAGGACACGCGGTATTTCAGTCAGTGCTTTGTCAAAGTGGTGGGAGTAAAGCCTTCGCTGTACCGAAAAATGTATTCCTGAGAGGTGAATGCAATGAAGTGGATGGATCGGGTGTGGGCACTGCTGGTGCTGGCTGCCGCCGCAGTACTGGGGGCACTGTTATGCGGACATATCATCGGTGCAAAGCAGGCACAGACAGCGCTGCTCTTGGTGGCAACAACGGCGCTGCTGGTGCTGGCCGGGACGCTGGTATGGATCGGAAAACAGCTGCAGGATATTCTTCGGCGGCTGAAGGAGCAGGAGTATACTAGCTTGCTGCCCGACGAAGAAAAAAATAAGGCGCTGCCGTTTTATCCGCAGCTGTGGGATGCGGTGATGAACCAAGTAGATATGGCCAAAGAGAGTGACGCTGCAGAAGAATACGAGCGACAGGCAACGTTGCAAGCCTTGCAGAGCCAGATCAACCCGCATTTCCTTTACAATACGTTGGAGTGTATCCGGGGTCAAGCACTGATGGATGGCAATACCAGTGTGGCCGATATGCTGGAGGCGCTGGGAAATTTCTTCCGTTATAGCATCAGCCGCCGGGAAAACGTGGTAACACTGGCGGATGAGATTAACAACATCCGCAGCTATATGCTGATCCAGAATTACCGCTTTTTGAATCGGTATCAGTTTGAGCTGGAATTTCTGGAGGACGAAGAGCCGCTTCTGGGCTGCTATGTACCCAAACTGACCCTTCAGCCTATTGTGGAAAATGCACTGATCCACGGGTTTCAAAATCAGAAGTCCGGCTGTGTGACTTTGACGGTGGATGCCTCGGATAGTATGTTGATGCTTACGATCTCAGACGATGGCGAAGGCATGGATGCCGCAGTTCTGGAAGAACTGAACCGGAAGATTCAGAGCCGCCAGACCCTTTTGCGGAAACCTGCTTCCCACGGGAACGGCATCGCGCTGCAGAATGTGAACCGCCGTATCATGATGCTATATGGGCGGTCCTACGGCTTGCACGCTTATTCCACGCCGGGTCGCGGCACGGATGTGGAAATCATACTCCCGCGGATCACCAAGGCGGAGGTGACACCATGAACCCGGTCCTGATGCGAGCGAAGGCATTGGCCTTTGGAACAGAAGAGCATACAGAGGCCCGCGATCTTGATTTTGTGCTGCGCTGCGGGGAGCTGACCGCGCTAGTGGGAGAGCAGGACTCCGGGCGGCAGACACTGTTTGACGGCCTGAACGGAAACTGCGCTGTGCAGCGTGGCATGATCCTGACCCCGGAGGGGAAAATCTTTCCGCTGCAGAAAAAGGTATTCGCAGCGGGCAGTTTTTTCACTGAGGAAACCAGCAGCCGGGTGCAGGGGGTGGAATTGACAGAAATGTTGTTTCTGATGCAGCCGGGGGGCTGCAAGCGGCTGCATTGGAATACCGCCCGACGGCGGAAGTGGGCGCAGGAATTGCTGGATCAGGTGCAGCTGGAACGCGATGTCCGGGAGGACGTGAGCCGCCTGAGCCCCATGGAGTGCTTCCAGCTCAATCTGGCCGCAGCTTTGGATTCCGGCGCAAGCCTGATGACCATTCAGGAGGATTTCGAGGGCTTTTCGGTGGCGGACTTCGACCAGCTGGTGCCGATCCTGAAAAAGCTCCAGCAGACCACAGGATTGGCCATCTTGCTGAACACCAACAGCTTACGGGCGCTGGAAAAGCTGGCCGATGAGGTGTTCGTGTTCCGGAATGGCACCATTGCCAAAAAGCTGCGGGGGGAGAAGATCGCTCCCCGCACCATTCTGGATCATTTGGGTGGTGCGCAGGCCGCTTCAGAGGCACCCCGGCCACAGCGGGAAACATTGTTTGCCATACAGGGGCTCCGGGTGCGGGGATGCTCCTGCCCCATCGTGCTGCACCGGGGTGAGGTACTCCACGTGGTGGACTATGACGTGAGGGAAAAACAGGAGCTTTACCGCATCCTTTCAGGGCAGCAGCTGGCACCGGGGGTGTCCCTGCAATATGAGGGGCATCTGCTGCCGCAGAATTGGTCCTGCAATCCGGAACGCTACCCTATCACGGCGCTGGATCGGTTCGGGGCGCAGGGGCTGTTCCCCCAGATGTCGGTGGCGCAGAACCTGATCTTTCCGGCCTTGCGGCGGCTCTGCGGGCCGTTTGGACTGCTGGACAAAGGGCTGGAACGGGCGGCTTTGCAGGAGTGGGATGGGAAGGACCAGCTGAATGGAAAAAATATGGCACAGCTGACCCAAGCGCAGGCCATCGCCCTGCAGATGGAAAGCTGGACCCTTGCCCGCCGGAAGGTGCTGATCCTGCTGGAGCCCTTCCTGCACACGGACAACGCCAGCCGCTCGGTCTTGCAGCGGGCGTTTGCCCGGTTCCGGGAGCAGGGTGGAGCCATTCTGGTGATCTCTTCCAGCCGGACATCCTACCTTGGCATTTCGGAACAAGACGCCGCTGCAGAGCAGTGGGCACCATGGTACGACCGGATCTTGGATGTTCAGGAGGTGTGCCGCGATGAAACATAAAATTCCGCGTGTGGCAGCACGCTTTCCGGCTTTTTGGCTGATCCTGACGGTATATCTGCTGGAATTTGGCGTGCCGGGGCCGGGCCAGTGCCATCTGATCCTGCGGCAGTTGAGTATGTGGGTCCCGGCGGTGCTGGGCATGATGCTGATGCGGCTTTCGGGCAGCTACAACATGGCGGTGGGAGCCCAGATGACCTTTTCGGCGGCGTTGCTGGGGGTCCTGCTGCAACGGTTCTCCGTTCCAGTGTGGGCGGCCTGTGCTGTGGTGCTGGTTGTGGCCGTGGCGCTGGGGATCCTTTATACAGTGCTGTCCAGCCGGCTGCAGATCCCGCTGTTTTATCTGTCGCTCTGCGTTCACCTGCTGCTGGACGGCCTGAACGGCTTTTTCTACCGGATGACCAGACAGACCTCTAATTATGCTTATGCAGGCGCGGATCGCACCCGCTGGCTGGGGGTGCCGCTGTGGTGCTGGATGTGAAGGACGGCAGTGTACTGGCCGCATCCAATTACCCCAGCTTTGACCAGAACCTGTATGCCACCCAGTACAGCGAGTACAGCGCGGACGAGAGCCTGCCCCTGTTCAACCGGGCGCTGCAGGGCCTGTACACCCCCGGCTCCACCTTCAAGCCTGCCGTGGCAGTGGCTGCGCTGGATTCCGGGCTCATTAACCGCTATTCCACGGTCAACTGTACCAGGGTCTATACCTACTATAAGGATTACCGCCCCAAATGTACACAGCACGGCCATGGCAACGGCCCCATTGATGTGGTCAACGCAATCAAGTGGAGCTGCAATATCTTCTTCTATGATGTGGGCCGCCGCCTGACCAGTGATGTCTACGATGCCTACGCCTATAAGCTGGGCCTGGGCCAGCGCACCGGCGTGGAGGTCAGCGAGGCGCTGGGCCACCTGACCACCAAGAACGACTCCAACTACACCGAATCGCTGGATATCCAAGCCGCCATCGGTCAGGGCAACACCGCCGTCACTCCCATCCAGTTGGCGACCTATGCCGCGACGCTGGCCAACCGGGGCACCCGCTACCGCACCCACTTCGTCAAGGCCATCCTTGACTCCAACACCGGCGAGACCCTCGAAGAGACGCAGCCGGAGGTCATGGATGTCGTCGAGGACAAGGGGGAGACCTTTGACCTCGTCCGGGAAGGCATGAAGGGCGTGGCCCAGACCATCCCGGCGCTGGCAAATTACCCCTACACCATCGCGTGCAAGACCGGCAGCCCCCAGCGCAGCGAGGGTTATTACGTCGGCAGCACCTATAAGCACTACACCAATACCATGATGATCGCCTACGGCCCGGCGGAGGACCCCCAGATCGCCATCGGCATCGTGGTGGAGTACGGCGGCGCGGGTACCCGCACCGGTCAGCTCGTGGCGGATATCTTCAATGCCTACTACGCCATGAAGGACGGCAGCCTGACGCTGGACGAGACAGGAGCAGGCGAGACGGCTGACACGATAGCCGACGGGCAGGATGCTGTGCCGGAGACTGTGGAAAACAACGACGCTCTTGCAGACGACACCGCTCCCGCAGAACAGCCCGCCGCCTGAGCGATGGTGCGTGGATTTGGCAGAAATCTATGAAAAATTAGAACTTTTGCCCGAAAAACAGTTGTAAAAAGACGGAAACTGTGATACTATGATATGTGCAAGATGATTGCCCCGGACAGGGGCGTGGGAAAAGGAGAGGTTGACCGATGACGATTGCACTGATTGCGCATGACTCCAAAAAAGAGCTGATGGTTCAGTTCTGTACGGCGTATTGCCGGATTTTGAGCCAGCATAAATTGGTGGCTACGGGCACCACCGGCAAGCTGATCTCTGAGGCAACGGGTCTGCAGATCCAGCGCTTTCTGGCAGGTGTTCAGGGCGGTGATCAGCAGATCGCATCCCGCATTGCCTGCAATGAGGTCGATCTGCTCCTGTTCTTCCGCGATCCGATCAACGCAAAGCCCAGCGAGCCCAACGAGATGACCCTGCTGCGCCTGTGTGATGTGCATAACATCCCGCTGGCCACCAACATCGCCACCGCTGAGGTGCTCATCCACGGTCTGGAGCGTGGAGATCTGGATTGGCGGGATATCGTCCACCCGCAGAACTGAAAACTGGAATAAAACACAAGCCCCCGCATGTTGGCCGGAAAACCAACGTGCGGGGGCTTTTTTGCATCCCTGTGATATTACAGGAACGTGACGGTTTCGGACAGAGGCTTGCGGGAGCTGTGGTTGGGCAGGGGACCTGCACCCTCGGCAGCGTGGCCCAGATCAAGGAGCATCACGATCTCCTCGTTTTCGGGCAGACCCAGCGCTTTTGCCAGCTTGTCCGGGTCAAAAAAGTTGACCCAGCAGCTGTCCACGCCTGCATTGGCAGCGCCCAGCAGCAGGTGGGTGGCTACGATGGTGGCATCCTCCATGCCGGAGTTCATCCGCTCGCCGGGGTAAGTAAAGGTGTGGTTCTTGTCATAGGCGACCACCAGACAGACGGGGGCACCGTAGCGGCAGGGAGTGGCAGCATCGATCTTTGCCAGCCCCTCTTCGGACTGAACGACGTAGATGCGCTGTTCTTGGGTGTTCTTGGCGGTGGATGCCAGCCGACCGGCCTCCAGAATGGTGTGGAGTGCTGCAGCGTCTACCTTGCCTGCACCAAAATTTTTGCAGGAATACCGCTGTGCAATAAGCTGAGTGAATTCCATAACGATCTCCTCCTGACTTGGATTGGACGGAACAGAGCGCCGCTTGCGGGTGCTCTGTTATGCTGATTATACCACACTGCGCCGGTGGTGCAACCCTTAAAAGAGGTCCAGCATGTTGTCCAGATAGATCGCCTCCCGGACGTGGATCTGATACTCCGGCCGGGTCAGATAATAGAGCAGAAACTCCAGCACCAGCGCGCTGCCCAGGCCGCGCCCTTCCAGCTTGAAATTGGAAAAGCCCAACGGCAGATAGCGCTCCCGGATGTCCGCAGTGCCGATGAACCCGGGGTTTTCCATCGCCTTGGAAAAGCGGTAGCCCTCCTGCGCGCCGGGGGCGGTGCACTGATGTTCGCAGACCTCCCCCAGATTTTTGCGGCTGACGGCTTCGTAGCAGCGCCTGCGCTCGGTGCAGCCGAACCAGCAGCACTCGTTGCAGAGAAATTCTACCTTGTCCTTTTCGGGCTGGGAGAGTGCGTCCAGGGCATCGAAGGACTTGTTCAGCCGGAAGTCCGGTACGACATACCGGAACTCCGGCCGCCGGACCTCTGCCTGAAACGCCTGAGGATCCGTCAGGACCTTGGTGGTGGAGGATACGAGATAAAGCTCCGGGTAATGGTTCTGCAGGTAGTTCAAAAGCAGCTCGGAGTGGACGATGACCCCATTCTGCACAGTGCCCCGCTGGGCAAACTGCTGGCACACGGCGTTGCATTTCCGGTCTGAGAGGTGCTCCGGGCGGAGCAGGGAATTGCTGAATGTGAGCCGGGCAGAGATGCCGTATTCCTGGGTCAGGGCCAGAACTTCGGCGGGGGAGTGCTCCCCGGTCTCCACGCGGCCCCCGCCCCAGATGCAATCCGGCGGCGCGCCGTAGATGGAGCCGATCTCGCACCAGTCATAAAAATATTCCCGGTGCTCCCGGAACAGGGGCAGGAACAGGCGGTAGAGCTCGTAGAACTCGAACAGTCCGGGCAGGTGATAGCAGGCGGTATGTTTCATTCTCAGATTTCCTCGGTGTCAGAAGGTGCAGCGGTGATATCCCGGTAAAAGATCGCCCAGGCCGCTTCCTCGTAGGGGCGCAGAAAGAAAAAGCCGGCGCTCAGCGGGATGGACAGCAGGATCAGCGGAACAAGGACCGTATCCGCCGAGCGGGTGAAGGCAAAGACGAGAGAGAAACCAATCAGCATGGGCAGGGTGCAGAGCAGCTCCCAGCCCAGAAAGCTGAGATCGAGGCAGAACAGCCGCCACTTGTTGCCGTCCATGATGCGCCGGGATTCAGTGATGGCTTCGTTGGCCGTCAGGCCGGGGTGCTCGGCCATGATATAGGGGGTCATGGCATAGCTGTAGGCTTTTACCACGCCGGGGATGAACAGCAGCAGCGACCAGAGCGCCACATAAAGCCCCTGCAGGAAATTCATGCAGAAGCCGTCCCACAGGCGGTGCTTCTGGGAAGCGAGGTCGGAGAGGGCAGCGTCCCTGCCGTCTGCAAGGTTCAGGTTGAACCGGGCGTAGCCCAGCCGCGCCGCACCGCTCACGATGAAGGTGAACACTGCCCAGGCAAGGATGCAGATCACGAGAACCGCCAGCACGCCGCCGCTGCCGGTGGAAAACAGCCCGGCAAACCCCGGGGTGTCGCCGTTGGCGTTCTGGCTCATGTTGGAGATGACCCTGTCTGAGCTGCTCACAATGTTGGCTCCCAGCACACTGGCAACCAGTCCGGTTAGAACAGCTGTCTTCCATCTGCCACGCAGGGCATCCAGCGCAAGGGCACGATAATCAGCAGAAAATTTCATAGAGCTTTCCTCCTGTCTGTAATGGAGATCGTTCGTTGAAAAACGGCAGCTACCGTTTTATATAAAGTACGTTTCAGCCTGCACAAAAATTGCAGCCGGGACTTCTTTTGCAAAGGCTCATCCCCGGGCATCCTGCCGGGTGGTGCTGAAATATTCCTTGGGGGTCATACCGTACTCCTTTTTAAAGGCGCGGAAAAAGTGGTTGTAACCGCCAAAGCCGCTGGTCTTGTACACCTCGGTGATGGGCAGCCCCTGCTCGATGAGGGTGCAGCAGCGGTCTAACCGCGCCTTTACGATATAGCGGTGCACCGTCTGCCCGGTCTGGCGTTTGAATTCCCGGGCAATATGTTCCCGGGAGACGAAAAACTCCTTTTCCAGTCGCTCCAGCGTCAGTTCCTCGGTAAGGTGCGCCTGAATAAACAAAAACACCTCGTCCAGCATCAGGTGGTGGCGGCTGACCAATGCGGTGTGGAACTCCGCATGGATGCAGGCACGCAGCGCCAGCACCACAAACATTTGCAAAATACCGTGCTCGAACACCGCTGCACCGAACTGGGTGCGCTCCTGCGGGAGCATCAGCAGCTTCCGGGCAAGGTTTTTCAGCAGCATATAGATCTGGCTGTCCGGGCGCACAGCCACCTGCCGGAAGGGCACCACGTTGAAGCTTTTTTCAAGGTCGGTATCTGCGTCCGAAAGCTGCGCCAGCGTCTGGGGGGACAGCTGCACCCGAATAAGTTCCAGCGGGCCGTAAGCACCGGCGTATTCCAGTCTGCCGCCCTGACCGGGCTTGAAGATGATGAGATTCTGCTGCTGTGCGGGCAGCACCACCTCGCTGCACCGGAACACACCGCTGCCCCGCATGACCAGAAACAAATCATAATACGCGCCGGAATAAAATTCCCGGACGGCGCTCTGCTTAAAAAGATAACGCTTGGCTGTATAATTCACCAAAAAGTCCTCCATGAAACTGTCATGTGTAACAGATTGTTGTACACAACAGAAAAGTACAACTGTTATAATTGCATAATACATCAATTTGCGATAGTTTTCAATCATTTTTTGGATATGTATTGATGAAAAATTAACGTATAATGAAAACGTAGAAAAGAGACTTGTGCGAAAAGTCTCGTGGTTTCACTGTTTTTAAGGAGGATAAAACACAATGGACCAGAAAAAGACCATCCGACCCTTCTCCATGAAGGACAAGATCGGCTATACACTGGGCGATCTGGGCTGCTGCTTCACGGAGCAGTACCGCGCCATGTATCTGTCGATCTTCTACACCCTGATCCTGCAGGTCAACCCCTTCCATGTGGGTATCCTGCTGCTGATCACCAAGATCTGGGACGCCGTGAATGACCCCATCATCGGTGCCATGGTGGACTCCCGCAAGGCCACCAAGGGCGGCAAGTTCATCCCGTGGATCCGCGCCTTCTCCTTCCCCATGGCAGTGCTGTGCATACTTGGCTTTGTCAATGTAGGCAATATCAACTACGGCCTGCGTCTGGCCTACATGTTCGTCACCTACGTTCTGTACGAGGCGCTGTACACCTGCGTCAACGTGCCCTTCGGTACTCTGTCCAGCGTGATGACCGATGATGTCAGCCAGCGCACCGCACTGTCCCGCTACCGCAGCCTTGGCGGCACCATCTTCATGACCGTTATGGTCATGGTCGGCCCCCTGTTCCTGTATGTGGACAACCAGCCCGTGGCTGGCCGCTTCCTGATGCTGGCCTGCATCTGCGCTCTGCTGGGCCTGCTGTGCCTGCAGATCACCTGCGTGTGGTGCAAGGAGCGTGTGGAAGTGCCTGAGCGTCCGCAGGGCGAAAAGCTGAACTACCTGCACGTGCTCAAGGAGATCTCTCACAATAAGGCTCTGCTGGGCGTTATGTTCTTCAGC
>ENA-OROE01002019-OROE01002019.1-human-gut-metagenome-genome-assembly--contig:-NODE-2019-length-10950-cov-2.624874_pt1 | contig 10950 bp, 5 predicted proteins | sample MGYA00242126_ERZ509044 | MGnify/ENA primary metagenome ERZ509044 (study PRJEB26280, sample SAMEA2338716) | human gut metagenome | biome: human gut; feature: human-associated habitat; material: faeces... | reverse complement strand
ATTGAAACCGTGAGCAAACATAAGCATATTGCCTGGTTCAAGGTTTGGTTCAATACTTTCCTTGTAAAGTTTAGCCTGTAATTCATCATTGATAAGAATCATAATGATGTCAGCCTTCTTAGCAGCTTCTGCAGAAGTGTAAACCTTGAAGCCCTGTTCTTCAGCTTTCTTCCAAGACTTGCTACCTTCGTATAAACCGATGATAACATCACAACCTGATTCCTTTGCATTTAATGCATGAGCATGACCCTGGCTACCGTAACCGATAATAGCTATAGTCTTACCATTTAATAAGTTTAAATCGCAATCTTCCTGATGATATAATTTTGCCATTTTAAAATTCCTCCTATTGAAAGTAAATATATGTAAATTAAAATTCACATCGTAATTAATTAATCTTCAGCCTTAACTTTTTTAATAGGTCTGCCACCACGGCAAAGACCAGTAAGACCAGTTCTAACAACCTCTCTGATGCCATAAGGTTTCATAAGTTCCTGGAAAGCCTCAATCTTTGACTTTTCTCCTGTCAATTCAATAGTAACTGATTCAGAAGAAACATCAATAATGTTAGCTCTAAATATATCAGCAATACTAATAATTTCGGAACGCATTTCGCCTAGGCAGCTGACCTTAATCAAAGCAAGTTCTCGGAACACGCCTCTTTCCTGACTTAATTCCACAACTCTGATAACGTCAATCAACTTTTCTACTTGCTTAGTAATCTGTTCGCAGTCTGCATCGTCACAAAAAACAACAACTGTAATACGAGATACTTCTTCATTTTCTGTTACGCCTACACTAAGACTTGCTATGTTGTAACCACGTCTTGAAAAAAGACCTGTCACTCGGCTTAAAACACCTGGCTGATTATCTACAAGTATTGATAAAACATGTCTATTCATGGCATTCCTTCCTTCTTTCCCGACTAACCAAATATAGAAAGTCGTAAAATAACCTGCGACATTATTATATAATATCTGAGAGGTTTTTTCAATACAATAATTACATTGCAAAAAAGATAAAAAAAAGTCCCTGACTATAACAAGTCAGGGACGAAATATCGTGCTACCACCCTTTTTCAAGTTTGCATCACTACAAGCTCCTCATCAGGTTCCATCAAACCTCTGCCTATAACGGGGCATTACCGTTCCACTCATACTAATAAAAATATCGTTCCGAGGGAAAGCTCCTGAGTGATAAATACTCTAAGTAATCTATTGTCTTTCAGCAAACGACAACTCTCTGGGAGGTTACGAATAAGAATATCTTTATCTCAATCATTGCTTAATGTAATCTTGAATTACCTAGTATAATATCAAACTAAAATATTATTGTCAATAGTTTTTATGCAAAAAACTTTTAATATTTCCACTTTTAACCTTTAAAGGCAATCTACCCATATATTTCACTTTTTTCTCCTAATAAAATTAAGTCATTATACATTTTTCAGCTTTTAAAACAAATAATTATTCAGCCATTTGTATATTTTTTCAGTAATTAAAGTCCAATCAAGTTGTAAAAAACTATAAAATACACAATATTTGCATTATTTTCCTTTTAATATAGGTAATTTTATGCTATAATTTTATTATATCTAAAAAAGGAAAGGAGATTTTTTATGAAGAAAAGATTTTTAGCTTTACTTCTTGCGATGACTATGGCAATGAGCGTTACAGCTTTTGCTCGTTTTGATAACGAAGAATTTAATTATCGCAAAACAACTAATGTAGAAGCTGAAGCCTTTGGCGAACAGATTTTAGTTACTTGGCCAGCCGTTGATAAAAGTGGTAACTTAATTAATGCCAATCCACTTGCTTCAACATCAACTTACGGCAACCCTACAGGAGGTTGGACAAATCCAACAAAGGGTATGATTATTCAGTATCCTAACTGGAATATTGCCGGCAACACTACTAATCCAACACAGGTATCAAATGGTGAGGCAAAGGTTCTCTTTGGTCTTACTCAAGAAAAGACTACTGATTACCCTGTAGTAGTTAAAGATGCTAAAACAAATGAAGTTGTTGAGCAGGCTTATTTATCTGATGAAGTTGTAGCACAGAACTTTGCCACTCAGTACAACATCTACTATTCTAAAGACGGTTCTAACTGGACTTTAGACCACGAAACAAAAACTATCAACCATGGTAAGAAAATTTGCAGACCACAGGCAGACGGTACTTACAAAGACGATTCAAAAGTTACTTTCTTCCTTGAAGACCAGTTTGTTGACCCATTAACTGCAACTCTTGACCCTGGTACAAAATACTATATTAAGGTTGTAGCTACAAATGCTGCAAACACTAAAGAAAACTTTAAGGAATTTACAACTGACATAACAACTCCAGCAGCTGCTGAAAAGACACCTGCATTCCCTACTGTTGAAGGTGGCGGTACTTATTCTCAGGGTGGTAGAGGTACTAACTCTAAGCCTGGCGATGTATATGTTGTAACAAGTCTTGATGACAGCGTTTCAAATCCACAGCCTGGTACTCTCCGTTATGGTCTTTTAAGAAAAGACAGAAAAGACGGCAATATTTCTTATCCTAGAACTATTGTGTTTGCTGTAGGTGGTACAATCAATATTGACCCAACAGCATCAAAGAGTAACAGAAGATTAACTATTGCAGATAATACTACTGTTCTTGGTCAGACAGCTCCTGGCGAAGGTATTACTATTGCCGGTGCATCTACTAAGTTTAGTGGCGAAAATATTATTGTTCGTTATCTTCGTATTCGTTTAGGCGATGGCTATGACCAGGATGCTGCAACAGCAACTGGTAAAAATATTGTAATTGACCATTGTACATTTAACTGGGGTGTTGATGAAACATTTACAGCTAAGGAACTTATTAACACAAGTATTCAGTACAACATTATTGCAAACAGCCTTTCTATTGTAAATAAGAATGGCGACAACAACACAGACCCAGAACTTAATTCTGGCGAAAGTGAAGCTAAACATGGTATGGGTTCTATATTAAATGGTTTTGATACATCATTCACTCACAACCTTTGGGCTAACCATGGTACAAGAAATCCTCGTTTTGAAGGTGCATTCACTTACGGCGGTATTACATATCAGAATAAAGTAGATTTCGATAACAATGTTGTATTTAACTGGGGTCATAATTCTGGTTACGGTGGCGACAGAGGTAGTGGTAACACTAACTTAATTAACAATTACTACAAGCCAGGTCCTAACACTCTTGAAAAAACTAAGACAAGAATTTTCGATTGTGACGGTAGTGGCACAAGTAGCTGGTATGTAACAGGTAACTATATGTACGGTAGTGACGAAGTTACTGCTGACAATGCTCTTGGTGTAAAGGACTTTGGTACAGCTGGTAAGAAACTTTCTTCTCCAGTTGAACTTACTATTCCTTACAATGCTGAAAGTGCTACAGATGCTTACAATAGTGTTATAAATGGTGTTGGTGCATCTTGCTTCAGAGATTCTGTAGATGCAAAACTTGTAAATGCTGTTAAGTCTGGCGAAAGTGCATTTATTAACACTCAGGCTGAAGAAGGTGGTTGGCAGACTCCTACTGTAGTTTCAACATTAGTTGATACAGATAAAGACGGTATGCCTGATACTTGGGAAGATGCTATGGGTCTTAACAAGAATGACGCCTCTGACGCTGGTCTTATTGTAGATGACCCTACAAAGAGCTACAACGGTTATTCTAATATTGAAGTATATGCTAACAGTCTTCTTGGAGAATGGGCAGAATTTTCAACAAAGCCTACTGTTACAAATACTGAAATTTCTATTGATTCTATTAACAACGGTACTGACAATGTATATGTAAAGTCTAACGATGTACAGGCTACTCTTGAGGCTGGCAAGACTTACAATGTTGAATACTCTTACACTTCTGATGCTAAGGATTACAACGGTCAGTTTGAATTATGGATTAACGACCAGAAGGTAAGTGATAACCAAAAGTCATTTACAGTTCCTAATACTTTAGGTAATTATAAGCTTGCTATTAAGGCAACAGGTACTGGAAATACTCTTTCTCAGCCTGTAAATATTATTATTGTACCTGCAAACACTACAGGTCATAACATTGAAGGCTTTACTTCAACAGATATTGGTTCAGTAAGAACAGCTGGTGCTGATTACTATGATGCACAGACAGGTACTCTTGTTACTACAGGTGCTGGTCGTGTTGGTATATTAAATACTACTTCAACTGAAGAACCTGATGCTTTCCACTTTAACTATGTTAAGGCTAACGGAAACATCGACTTTACTGCAAAGGTTGATAACCTTGCTAAGATTGATTATAACCAGAACTCAGGCTTAATGATAAGAAAGAGCCTTGACGCATCAAGTCCTTTCTATATGACTTCTATTTCATTCTTAAAGGGCGAAGATTATGAAGGTTCAAATGACGCCTCTGGTGGTGCTGTAAGAGCTAAAAATATTAAAGCTGTTTACAGAAGTCACGCTGGTGATTTAGTTGGTTACGGCAATATGTTAAGTATTCCACAAAAGAGAGTTTCTGAAGAACCAAATCATGGTTATATGCACATTAATGTAAATAACGGTGTTGTTACTTTATCAGCATCTTACGATAATGTAAATTGGTATACTCTTAACACATTTAATATTGATTGGACAGATGATTACTATGTAGGTTTTGCAACTGATGCTGCTCAGGATTATATGAACCTTACAAGATTTAACGCAACTAAGTTTGCTGATATAAATCTTTCAACAGCATCTTCTGCAGTTGTTGGCGATGCCGATATGAACGGTAGCATTACAGCTGATGACGCAGCCGCAACATTACAGTATGTATTAACAGCTACAGGTCTTTCTCCACAGGGTGTAGCAAATGTTAAGGCAGTTCTTCCTAATGAAAGTGAAGTTACTTCTGTTCACGCAGCATTAATTTTACAAAATGCTTTAGACAGTACATTCAAATTGCCACAGGCATAATGTTCATTATTAGAACAAATTAATAACTAAAAAGAGGTATTCCATTTCGGAACACCTCTTTTTTATAGTGAATCGGAAAGATAAATCCGATGGCTTGCTTGTCAAGCCACAAATTAACAAAGTTAATTTGTTCTGAATACCTATATTTATTTAAAGTAGAATGGTAAATCACTTCCACCATTTCCAAAAATGTCATTTTGCTGACTATATAAATAATCAATGCCATTTAATGTATTTACTACTGCTGAAAATAAAACAACTGCTACAATAGAAATTATAAGAGTAGCAAAAATAACTATCCAAATCTTTTTATTTTCACTTGCACCCTTAATATTGGAAACAGCCATAGTTGTAAGTGCAACTGTAGGCAAAATAGTAAACATAAGAACATAAACACTTGCGTCTACATTGATAAATGCTGCAAAAGCTGCAACTATCATAAATGCCATATTTACAGGTATTGCAACTGTAGCAAGCTGTAAACAAGCCTTAAATCTTAAATAGCAATGTGCTAATCTACTGGCAAAACTTATGGCAACTCCATAAATTAAATCTCCAAAAATACTTATACCAAAGACAAATAAGCCTAATTCAAACTTTGACTTTGTAATATATGTAAGAACAGTATTAGATGACATTAAAGTTTCAAATACAGCAAATACAAGTACAAAAGCTACAACAGCCTTTAAAAGTATAAGTTTCACAGCCATTTTGCCATAATCAAGCGAAAAATAACTTTTAATTGTTTCTGACGGATTTACAAACAAATCCCTTGCAAAATGAACTGTACTCATTACAGTATCACTAAATTTTATAGTAGGTTTTTCAACATTAGTTGTACAGTTGCAAACCTCTCCGTCTTTTAATTCTCTACCACATTTAGAACAGTACATATTAACTCTCCCTTACTATTTTACTAGCTTTTTCTTTCATTATTTTTGCTGATTTTTCTATCTCTTCACTTTTGAAAATAGCAGATACTACAGCCACACCGTCAATACCATAGCCTTCTAAAGACATAATATTTTCACTGTTTATGCCACCTATTCCTACAACGGGAATATTAGCATATGATGTTATTTTGTTTGAAAGCTCCTTTGTCATATGGGTTGTACCAGACTTTGTCGATGTATCAAACATAGCACCTATACCTACAGCTGTAACAGCTCTTTCATAGTTTCTAGCTGTTGCCCCTATAATTTTATTATCCCCTAATATTTTTCTAGCATTAGCTACAGACATATCATCTCCACCAACATGTACACCGTCTGCATCTATATCCTTTGCCAGTTCAACATTATCGTTTATTATCATAGGTACATTATATTTATCTGTTACCTTTTTCACATCAAGGGCAATTTTCTTAAATTCATCATAAGACGCCTCTTTTTCCCTTATTTGAACAAAAGTAACTCCACCTTTTATAGCCTCCTCAACAGCCTGTGCAAGGGTTTTATTTCCAAGCCAACGGCTATCAGTTACAGCATATAACAAAAGCTGATTTCTATTTACGAGCAATATTATCATCTCCACATTAAAATTCAAATTACGGTTAGAGTATAGCATAAAAGTACAAAATCTTCAATGTATTTGCCATTTATGAAGTTAAACTTCATTTTTGTTACAAAAAAAGTCCCCCGAAATTTCGAGGGACTAAAAACATTATATTTTTACTGTTCAACAGGCATAAGGAATGTTGAATCAAGAGCTTTCTGAAGAATGTAAGCTACATCCTTAGAAGTAATACCGTCTTCTTTGTCAACATTTGCATTCTTGATACCCTGTTCTGTAATTTCTGTGCTTTCTGGAGCAAGACAATAAGAAAGTACAAGAGCTGCATCATCAGCAGTTACTGCATTGTCGCCATTTGCATCACCTACAACAGGCTTTTCAACTGGAGGATTAACACTACCACCCTTTAATTTTGCAATAGAATTATTTACAAAATCAGTCCAGTATGTATCAACATAACTTTCGTCATATACGCCTGCTGGGTTCTTGTCATAACCAGTAAATGTACCGTTAGACATTACCATAAATTCTGTATAACCCTTATCATCGGCAGCAGTTACCTTTGATGGAGCAACAACACCAGAAGCAAGACCAAGGCTAGAGCCCTTAATCTGTTCAGCTAATTTACAAGCAACAGCGAAACCACCAAGTTTGCTGTGATGTGTCTTTTCGCCTGGAGCAAAAAGTCTGCTTGCAAGATTTGATACTTCGCCACTAGCTGTAGAATCTGCCTTGTAAGCATCTTCATACATAGCCTTTGTAATACTGAACATATCAATACATTCAATACCATTTTCCTGTGCAAGCTGTTTAACAGCTGTTACATAAGCATCATTTGATGATGTATTGTCATCGTGATGAGCCTTAATTGTACCGTCTGCATTAAAGTATAATCTTGAAACAGGAGTTACGAGAACAGGAGTTGCACCCTTGTCCTTAGCTGCGTCAATATACTTCTGTAAGTAATACTTGTAAGTTCCTTCAGTTGTTGGGTAAACACCATTTGCATCAGGAGTACCAATAGGTACATATCTGTCAGCATAAGTGTAAGCACAGTCATTGTGACCAAACTGAATGAATAAATAATCGCCAGCATACATCTGGTTTGTAATCTTATCTAAGAAACCGTCATCAAGGAATGTCTTTGAACTTCTACCACCTTCGGCATAGTCCATTACAGCATACTTGCTAGAATCTAATAAGTTACCAAGGAATTCGCCCCAAGAACCTTCAACTCTGTTAGCACCAGAGTTGTTAATAGCACCTGCTGAATAATCCTTTACAGTAGAGTCGCCAGCAAGGAATACAGCAATCTTACCACTTGGTCTGTCTGTATCTACACTACCTGAACCCTTAACAACAGGTTTAGCACTTGTAATTGAAACTGGAGCAATACTCTTGCCGTCAGCTGTCATACCTACAACAGTTGCTCTAATATAGTAGCCAACATCATCAGCAACCATATTGTAACCCGTATTTGTCTTTGCATTGTCAACCTTAACAACAGTTGCGTTGCCACTTTCGTCTACTCTTTCCCAAATAATTCTTGAAGCATCTGCATCTGTGCCTAAATCATACTTACATTCCATAAGGTAACCACTTTCTGGAAGAAGTACATCACACTTAGAGCTGAAATATGGAGCAGTTGTAAACTTGAGTTCTTCTGGAGATGAAGTATAGTATGTTGGAGTCCAACCATTGAAATAAGCTGTAGCATCAGCGTTTACATCAGTTGAAACTGTACCTGATACTCTGCTTGTTGTATCAACTGGAGTATTGCCATATACTGTACCCATTTCCTTATACTTAGCAACTTCCGGATTAACACCACTCATTGATGTCCAACCAGTTGGGTCAATAGTATCACTATTCTGTAATACTGTATTAAACATTGTTACAGCAGCATCTGCATCCCAAGGTCTACCAAAGAATTCAGGTGCATGCTTTTTACCGTCTTTCTGAGTTACAATACAACCTCTGAAAAGGTAACCCTTGTAGTCATTCATACTGTTTGCTCTGGCAGCAGTAAGGTAACCACTCTGTCCCTTATCTGAGTAACCACAAAATCTAAGTTCACAGTTATCAAATACAACATTACCAGAACCGAAGATATAGTCTGTATTACCTTCAATCATACAATCTTTGAAGTAACCATGAATAGAACCTGTGTAAAGTGTATCCTGACTACCTACAAAGTTACAATTCTTAAATTCTGAATTATCTGCATCAACTATAATAGCTGTTGCTCTTTCTGTTGCATCGTAGCTAGTTGGGTCAGAATTAATCTTTCTTACGAAAGCCTTTGAACCGTCACTTTCAACACCGTCTACGATTTCTTCATCAGTAGTATATTTACTAAATGAAGTTTTTTCAGCCTTAAAGCCAGTTGCTGTGTTCTTTACATATGTAGCAACACCCCACTTCTGAGGAAGTTTCTTGTCAAACTTATCAAAAGCATTTTCCTCATTATAGTAGCCTGTGCCGTCAATACTGTAATACTTGTAACCAATACCATAGTACCAAGTAAGAACAACTTCGCCCTCGCCCTCTTTTGCAAGAGTAATGTAAGGAGTTTCGATTGAAACCTGTTCTCTATATGTACCTGGAGCAATATGGATTGTAATTCTCTGTTCTTCACTTGTTGGGTTCATAACCTTAGCAGCTGCAACAGCCTCGCCAAGAGTATCAAAGTTATTTGCCTTACCAGCACAACCTACATAAATATCAGAAGAATATTTAACATCAGGTGTTGGCTTAATAACTGGAACAAAGAGAATATTCTTTGAATTTGCTCTACCGTCTACAACAACATGACCAGAAGTCTTGTAACCGTCTACAGAAGCAACAACGCTATATGAACCATTTCTAAGATTTACAGAATACTTTGAACCATTTACTGTACCTACATAGTTGTAATCATCAGCCATATTAGTAAATGATAATACCTTTACATCTGCACCACTTGGAAGACCTTCTAAAGCACCAGTAACTGCATATGTAGCCTTTAAAGAAACTGTAACATCCTGTTCAACATTTGAGCTTGAATTAACAGTACCATTTGCTGTTACTTCATAGTCATTAATACCCTCAAACTGAGCTGTATATTCAACATCAGGTTCAAGAGTAGCTGAGTATGTTAATGTTGCTGTATCTAACTTAGCAACAACTGTATCTGAATTAGATGAAGCCTCTGGAACGAAGTTCATAACCATTTTAGATACATCATATGCACTATCAATACCTAAAACTTTACCAGATACAACATATGTATTTTTAGCTTCTACATCAAGATTTACATTTGAAAGTCCAGTCTTTACATCTTCAAGTTTAACTGTAACATTTCTACTTGCATTTGTGAAACCAAAACCTACCGCATTTTTAAGAATTGCCTTATAAGTATATCCTGGAGTAAGATATGCTGTATAAGTACCGTCAGCATTTACCTGTGCGTTAAGCTGAACACCGTTTGTCTGATTTTCAAACAAAACGCTGTAGCCTGAAACACCAGTAGCCTTAGTGTCTACCTTACCAGTAACTGCTACTGCATTATACTTAACAATTCTGTTGATTACTGGCTTACCTGCATTAGTAGCAGCGTCAAACCAAACCTTGTAAGAACCGTTGTACTTAGCAATAAAATCAACTTTTTCCTGTGTACCACCGGCTACAATGTGTTCATCATTCTGTTCGCCCTCAGTACCAAGGTACTTAAATTCAACACCTGAATTAGCTGCATTTGATGGACCAGTATAAACAGAAATACCGTCACCAGCTGTTACATTGTTTAAAACAACACAGCGTCTAGCTTCGCCACCTGAACCATTAGAATAGAACATACCGTCAGCAGTATATCCATCAGCATAAGCATTTGAACCCTTTCCGTTAGTACCATAACCTCTTGTACCATAATTGCCACTTGCAATATCATAGTATAAACGGTCTTTTGCTACAACATTTAAAGTTAAACCATCATCAATAACAATATCGCCAGCAGTTTCAAACTGACCTTTTGATGCCTTGTAAGATGATGAACCGTCACTTACTTGTGTCATATTATCAAGAGTAGTCTTTGTAATATGATTTGTGTAAAGTGATGTGTCTGATTCTTCTACTCCACCGAAGTCCCAAACATCAATAGTGTTTCCACTTGCAAAAACACTAGAAACATTAGCCATTGCAAAACTGCTTACCATCATAGTAAGAGCAAGTAATGAACTAATAAATCTTTTAGCTTTTTTTGCCATTTTCTTCTCCTCCTTTTATTTATTGTTGCCTTTTGACAACACACCTATATTATATAGGTTTGACATAAAAAAGTCAATTAAATAGCACTATTTTATACAAAATATTTAAAGCTTTTTTATATTCTATTGTTCAAAAAATAATTATTTACATCAACTTATAATTTTATTCTATAGATTTTTGTGTATAAATTTTTGGGATTCAGAACAAATTAACTGCGTTAATTTGTGGCTTGGCAAGCAAGC
>ENA-OROE01002017-OROE01002017.1-human-gut-metagenome-genome-assembly--contig:-NODE-2017-length-10956-cov-36.056417_pt1 | contig 10956 bp, 8 predicted proteins | sample MGYA00242126_ERZ509044 | MGnify/ENA primary metagenome ERZ509044 (study PRJEB26280, sample SAMEA2338716) | human gut metagenome | biome: human gut; feature: human-associated habitat; material: faeces... | reverse complement strand
GTGTGCTCGACTGGGATGCACAGTTTGCATGTGCGCTTGATCCGGAGACAGCTAAGGCTATCAGGGATGACCGTCTGCCTGAGGATGACCACAGCGAGGCATGCAGTATGTGCGGTAAGTTCTGTGCTGTGCGAAGCATGAACAAGGCACTTGCAGGAGAGTATATTGATATACTATAACTTTTTAGTACAGAAACGACTCGCAACTGTGAAGGTACTGAACAGTTACGGTATACTTTAAGGTGAGGTAGTAATGGAAAGTAAAAAGAACACTAAAAAAAGAACTCTTTCAATCAGAAAGATTGCCATGGCAGGAGTGCTTGTGGCAGTTGCTGTAGCAGGAAGCTTAATAAGCTTCCCTGTTGCCGGCAGCAAATGTGCACCTGTACAGCACATGGTAAATATATGCGCAGCAGTATTTTTAGGACCTGCATGGGGTGTCGGTGTGGCATTTTGTGCGAGTATCATCAGAAACCTGACAGGACTTGGAAGCCTCATGGCATTCCCGGGAAGCATGGTAGGCGCTCTGTGCTGTGGACTGATGTACAGATTCAGCAAAAAAATCATACCGACATGTATTGCAGAGGCGCTTGGCACAGGCATACTCGGAGGCCTGGCAGCGTATCCTCTTGCAAAATACGTGATGCTTATTCAGCCGGAAGGCATGTTTATATACATAGTGCCATTCCTTATCTCTACAGTGGCCGGAAGCATAGTGGCAGCAATTGTTATGCTGATTTTAAAGAAAAATGGCGCACTGACAGTATTTAAGGAAAATCTTGAGTAATATCCAGGGCTATGGCTTTATAAGAAGCTTCATAAGCTCATCCTGACAGATAGACCTAGAGTAGTGATAGCCCTGAAACCAGGTGACGTCGAACTGCCTGAGATAGCTCTCAAGGTTATCATTTTCTATGCCTTCAATACATATCTTTAAGTCTGCGGCATTGGCAAAATTAATCATTCCGATTACAAGTGCCTGCTTCTTTTTCTCCTCGAGAATGTCTTTAACAAAGAACATATCTATCTTGACACCCTCTACAGGAAGCTCAAGCATCATCTGAGATGAAGAGCTTCCTGTGCCATAGTCATCCATAGTGATGTGGATTCCGGCTTCCCTGAATGCAGTGACAGTTTTCTTTATCATAGATATAGGCAGATCTCTGCATCGCTCTGTAATCTCTATCCATAGCTGTGAAGGTGGAAAATCATACTCTTTAAGAATTGCCAGAGTATCTTTTACAAAGTTTTCCTTTTCAAGCTGTTCTGAGGATGCATTTACATTGATGAAAAAGCCCGGTTTTATCTTTGCAAATTCACTGGCTGAGCTTATTGCAGTCCTCATGATATAATTTCCTAGCTCATACATAGCCGGGGTATCCTCAAGCCAGTCGATAAACAGTCCGGGTGGCACCGTGCCAAAAGGCTCCTTTTTCCAGCGAACCAGAGCCTCAGCACCCATTATTTCACCATTGCAAGCCTTTACAATGGGCTGAAACTCTACAAAAAAGCCATCACAGCTATTGATAACCGACTGATGAATGATTTTCATGATATCTATATGCGAGCTGCCATTGAACCTGACCATATCATTGAAAAATAACAAATCAGGGCTGTGAAGCTCCTTCGCGCGGTCTAGAGTGTACTCCACCTTGCTGATGACAGTTGAGGTATCACCATCATAATCCTTGAGAATCAGACACGCAGCATATATATCAAACTCAAATTTAAAGCATTTAAAGAAATACATGGACTTTATTGTATCGGCAATTTTCTGATAGAAGGCCTCGGCCAAGGCACGGTCTGCTTCCTTTACCACAAATACAAACTTGCAATTATTCATATAGTAGGTAGCGGTGCTGCCATCCATCATGTAGATGAACTTGAGCGCAAGCTCACGCTGGATTGCAGTGTTGAAATTGGAACCATACAGTATATTGAACTCATCTATATGACCTATCTCCACCTCGATTATGGTTACAGACCTGTTTTCCATGATATAGCCGTTGATGTCTCTTTCAAACTTTGACTGACCATAAAGATATGTATATGGGTCGATATCCGGAAGGGTATTTTCGTTTCTGAGCACGAGGACATGGTAGCGGTGTCCGTCATCACCGGTAAAAATATCAGAATAAAATCCCATCATATATTCTTTGGTATGCTTTCCCATGCGGACATAAAATATATCATCCGGTTTTTCACCATTTAAGCGATAGCGGATTTCCTGCTTATATTCCGGCAGGTCAACGTCGTTGACACAAGAGCTCAGCTGTTCAAAGAAGCAGGTATGCTCGCCGGCTTCAAAGCCGAAAAAATCAGCTGTCTTATCCGGTACGTATGATAAGTCATTATCCAGGTCGGTGATGATAGGATATATCCCGTCTGATAATTCTGAAATTTTATCAATAAATTCCTTGTATATCGTGTGTTCTATCATAAATTAAAACTCCATATGTGTATAATGCACAAAATTCTTTTATTATTATAGCATATGTATACATTATATACAATAAGTTAGTTGGGCTCTGAAAATGAAATTTAGGTATGAAGCATTAATATAAATTAATGATTTTAGTGTGTCATTTATATATTTGAAGGTATACTGATGACTGAAATATACCATCAGCTGCTTCAAATGCAACGTCACCATCATATTTGCCGGCAACAGAGCGGATGGATGACAGACCTATACCATAGTCGTCCCTCTTAGAAGAACGGTATTTTCCGTTTTGGATGGTAACATGTCCGTCAAAGCTGTTGTCCATAGTAATAATAAGTGTCTTATAGTGTACGTGGGCATGCAGTCGGATAAAGTGCGATGATTTCTCGTTCAAAGAATCAGAAGTATCCATGCGTCTGCAGGCTTCTATAGCGTTTTCTATCAGATTTCCAAATACCAGGCACAGGTCATTGTCCAAGGCCGCATCATCGGTTTCCGGAACAATAAGCTTTGTCTCAAGAGCGATATTTTCATTTCTGCATATGGCACTATAGTATGACAGAATGGAATTGACTACCCTGTTTTCGCAATAGCTTGCAGGCGCAGATGGTATGCTGTGGATCAGGGAATCCAGGTATTCATTCAGCTGTTTATTTTCAGTGTTTGCGAGGCCTTTTATTGCAACCAGCTGGTGACGCAGATCGTGGCGCTGCTTCTTAAAAAGCTGTTCGTTTGTTGTGATGAGCGAATTATATTTCTTCTGCTCCAACAGGGAATGCTCAAGGAGATTCATATCAAATATGAGCCTTTCATTCTCACGTTTTATACTGAGCATATCGCTTATATTAAGCCCCATTACAATTCCCATGATTATAATGAAAAGCAGAGTTCCAATCTGGTACAGCAATGACAATGAGGCCACAAATTTTAAATGATAATTGATTATCTCGGCACATGAAGCAAGTGCCAGTATGAATACCGGAACCATCAGCCGTTTTGCCCTGCTGTTTTGGCTGCGAACAGCCTCAAGGATGATGTATGCAGTCAGGAAGCAAAGTATGAGAGGCAGAATGACATGGAACACGTACATGCTCTGGGATAGTGCAACCGTACCGCTAAGCTGTAAGACACAAGCAACAAGGTCAAGCACGGTGAGGAGCTTCGCGATAACTATAATTGGCTTGTCATTCTTAAAACCAACTGCAAGCCTGCAGAAATACAGCAGCGGAATCATCTGCGAGAAAAGCCCTATAAAAGCACACAGATACAGCAGTGTAGGGTTTTTGACTATGACACCTGTATAGTTGCACTCGCCGATAGACCACATGCCGGCCATGAGTGAGAAGAATCCAAAATGAAATATCATCTTGCAAACCTCTTTATCGTAGTATAAAAGCATCAGCGAGATAAATATAAACAAAACACCTGCGGCAAGCTCAAGCAGTGCTATAAAGAATGACCATTTATTCAGCTTTAACAGAGTGAAAAATAAGGATTTGTATGCTCCGTAGATAGGAGAATATACCGTAAGCGAGCTTCTGGTAACTGGAGACAGATACTCTATGCGAAGCTCTGTATCACCCGAATGACCGTCAGTGCCTATCAGGTACCCCTCGGTTGCGGGATCCTTCATATAGGATGGATAGTTTTCGGTCCTGCCAAACTCATATATGAGTTCATCGTCCAGATAGACCTTCGCAGGGGAATAGACAGTTTTTATGTAGATTGGATCATCCTTGTTCAGGTCGATATGTGTGGTGACGGTGACATGTGTGCGCGGCGAAAGGTGCTTAAAGGTATGTGGAAATGTGATTTCTTCTTTATCTGAATCCGAGCCATCCACTACAGCATAGGCAGAACTTACGATAGTGGCTTCAGGATAGCTCGCCTGGCTCATAATCATGTTTTTTGAGGAAAGAAGCAGTATGCAAATCAGTGTAAGCAGTATAATTGTCAGATAGGGAATATTTCGTATAGCGCTAATTTTTTTCATAATCCGGGCTCCTTGCAGTGTATTACTTTTGACAGTCTAGCTCATATCAAATCAATAGGAAAGTGCCTTATTTAAGCCCTCTGGTGTGATCAAAGTAGTATCTCTCCAGAGCCTTTTTGGCTTTGCCGGAGAGCTCTCTCTTGATAGGGATATTTGTGTCATCGGCCATCACGAAGCATTTGAGCGAAGTATCAATGCGTGTGACATACGACAGGTTTACCGCGTAGCTTTTGTGCGGCAGAAAAAACAGCTCAGCGGGCAGCTGATCTGAAAGCTCTGAAAGCTTCTCATAGCAGCTGATTTCCTCATTTTCTTTTAAATGTATGAAAATCTGCCTGGCTCTCTGCTCTATGTACATGATATCAGAAAGGGCAAGCCTCTCCATACTCTTGTTTCTCTTCACATAAAGAGATGGGGCATCGGATTTCTTCAGCATGGCAAGGTGAAGAATGTTACTTAGCTCAGCTGCCGAAACCGGCTTTTCGATATAGCCGATGGCAGACAGCCTGTAGCTTTCCAAGGCATGCTCCGTGCTTGTTGTGATGAAAGCAACCAGGATATCGGCATCTGTCTCACGGATTATGGAGACAGCCTCGATGCCGGTCATGGAATCTTTCATGTATATATCCATGAGCAGCAGGTCATACTTTCCGTACTCATATGAGGCAAGAAAAGAATCTGCATCAGTAAAGACAGTGTATGTATTTTGGATATCGCTGTGGTTGAGAATATCACAAAGCAGCAAGGTCTCTGCAGCTTCGTCCTCGCATACAGCTATATTAAGTGTTTGTGGCATGTTTATTCCTCTGTAGAATGTGAATGATTATAAATAATCATAATATAATATGAAATAAATATCAAATAAATATTGCTATTAAATATCCGAAATGCTAATATAATTATCAGCAGTTAATTAATTATTTTAAGGAGGTTTCAGTTATGAAATACTGTACAAATTGTGGCAGGCAGTTAGCTGATGATGAGGTATGCACATGTCGTCAGCAGGCACAGCCACAGGCACCAAATCAGACACAGGACAACAATGCACAGGCAGATAATGCAGCACAGCAGGGACAGTTTAACGGACAGCCGCAGGGCAGCGCACAGGGACAGTTCAATGGACAGCCACAGGGCAGCGCACAGTCGCAGGCGTTTGATAACTTCACACAGCAGGTGAGTGCAGCAGGACAGCAGCTGCAGAATGACAAGAATGTGGCATCTATCATCACATTCTACAAGGGTCTTGTTAAGAAGCCGGCACAGGCTGCAGCAGACTTTGTAAAGAATGCAAATATGGCATCAGGCTTTATATTTATTGGCTTATTTGCCATAGTAGAAGTAGTGCTGTCTGTAGTATATCTGTTATCAAGTGTAATTGGCAGCATAGGCGGCTTTGGATTCTCATTTTACCCGGCGAGCTTCTTTGAGGGAATCTTCTCAGGAATCGTAGGAGAGGCAGTGAGAGTACTCATCCTGGCAGCAGTTATTCTGGTTGTATTAAACGCAGTGCAGAAGGATAAAAAGGTGACATTTGCACAGACACTTTCAGCAGCATGTCTGTATGATGCAGTATACCTTCCGATTATCCTTGTGGCAGCAATCATCGACATAATCCCATTCCAGTTCTTTGGCAATGTGAGCGGCTGGCTGCATACATTTGCGGGAGTAGTAGGATATGTAAGCATATTCTTTGGAGTAAGGGCAATAGAAGAGGATGACAATAAGCTTCCACTCGTGTGTGGACTGGCATTCCTTGCAACAGCCATTGGTTCAACAATTGTAAATGCTATTTTCTAATTTAATATTTGATTTAACATATCTGATTTAATATATCAGAAATAACCGGATCCTGTGAGATTTTCTTGCAGGATCTTTTTTTATTTCTTGCTTCGAATAGCTGATTTTTGCATAATAGAGGATAAATATATCATGGAGGCATAAAGAAGACGATTGATAGCAGAAATAGCTATCATATATCTTACGATTTGTCAAGTACGAGTTTTGACACTTTTTGTGTAAATTGTCGTTGTTATTGCCATGCGCGTAATTGATGTATAATGATAATTAGATTAATTTGTTTAGTTAAAAACTAGCTGAATATATGAGTCAATGATAATATGAATTCTATAATAAGCAGGTTTATAAAACTCGGGAAGAGAGGCACCTATGACGCATAAAATCAAGGTACAGATGTTTGGCAATTTCAGAATGGACTATAACGGAGCACCATTTGTGGCGGAAAAAATGCATAAGGAAAGCCAGTTCAACCGCATGATGCAGGCTTTGATACACTATTCTGACTGCGGAATAGCAAAGGATAAGCTCGAGGAAATAGTAATCGGTGAGCGTGACATAGATGCACCTCACACGGCACTAAGAGTTATTGTATACAAGACAAAGCAAAAGCTCGCACAGCTTGGACTGCCGGGAAAGAACCTCGTATATTTGGAGGGAGGCATATATTACTGGACTCCGGATATAGAGATAGAAGAGGATGCAGCAGAGTTTGAGAAGCTCTATAACGAGGCCTGTGCACTGGAAAAGCAGATGCCACATGAACCGGAGAGTGCAGAGACAGTGTGTGATGAGCGGATAAAGGAAATAGAAGACAATATGCTTGAGCTGTACATAAAAGCACTATATCTGTATAAGGGAGAGTTTTTGGCGGCATATACAGGCGAGACGTGGATAGCACAGGAGGCCAGACGCTATCACATTATGTTTGAGAAAATCATAAATGAAGCTGCGTATATACTGCGAAAGAGAAAACAATTCAAGGGACTGGAGAAGCTCGGAGTATATGCGGCAAAGGTCGACCCATTCAATGAGTGGGAGGAGCTCATCATGGAGGCGATGGTAGAGACCAGGCGCTATGATGAGGCGGAAGAGCTATACACGGATGTCGTGGACTATTATCTCAGGGAGTGCGGTATTTATCCATCTTCAAGACTCTTGGAAATCCTTGAGAAATACAGTAATCAGATGAATCATGCACATGAGATACTGGAAAACATCCAGGAGGGCATGAACGAGCAGGAGGAAACAGAAAGAGGTGGATATTTCTGCAGCTATCCGGTATTCAGAGGAATATACCAGGCGTCCATCCGTATTATGAAGCGCACAAGGGTACCTGTATATCTCATGCTCTGTACTCTGGAGGACGAGGAAGGCAGACAGGTACAGAGCGAGACAAAGATGAACAAGTATTCAAGGCAGCTTAAGAAGTGCGTTGGTGAATCAATCCGCTACAGTGACATATATACCTCGTATGGAAAGGTGCAGTTTCTTATCATGCTCATCGGAATCAAGCGTGAGGACTGCGAGATAGTGAAAAAGAGAATCAACCGCCAGTTCGCAAAGAAAAATCCGAGAGCCGCAGAGAAATGTCATGTGAACAGTATAGTTTGTGAGTTGTAAAGGAAATAGTACAAATAGGTTGGAAAAGCTACAAGGTGATTTTACACGATTAGAGGAAGTACTAATTTGATTATTTTATATATTATGGAGAAAATGTTATGAATGGTAAAGACAAGATATCAGTAATTATTCCATGCTACAATGTACAAAAATACATTATGAGATGCTTTGATTCAATTTACAGCCAGACATATGGCTTTGAAAATCTCGAAGTGATACTCATAGATGATTTATCAACAGACAATACATGGTCTATATTAGAATCCTTACAAAGACAATACCCGGAGAATGTTATATCTCTTAAAATACAGAAAAAAGGAAAGTGTGGCGGTGCACGTAATCTGGGAATGGATATCTGCACCGGCAAATATATCATATTTGTGGATGCGGACGATTATGTGCATCCGGATATGCTCAGGGTGCTGTATGACAGAATGACAGAGGACGATTATGATGTGGCACAGTGTGGTGTATCGTGCTTTAAAGCAGATAAGCCAAATGTATTAGAAGTAAATGATTTTGAAATTCAAAGGCTTGATTTGGATAATGTTGATAATAGGAAAAATCTCATTATAGGTCTGACCGGATTTACTAATGTAACAGCATGGGCAAAGCTATACTCAACCAAATTTATAATAGAACATAATCTAAGATTTATAGAAGATGTATATTATGAGGATACACATTTTTCTATGCTTTGTGTGTTACTTGCAAAGAAATATTGTAAGGTGCAATCGACATTATACTATTACTTTGAGAATACAGAGGGCATTATACGTTCTGAAATTAGCAATGCAAAGATCCGGGATGCTAAGATTATTATGGATCATATAAGGCAGGCTATTCAAAGTAGAAAAGCAGAACTGGGAAATGTAATTGAGCAGTGTTATTGTGAAATCCAGACATTTTTGTTATGGCACCAATATATTGAGCCATATAGTAGAATAGAAACCTTTATGAATAGGGAACTGGATATTTGCAAAGAAGAGTTTTTAAAGAGTGAACCGGATATATTTAATAATCCATATGTGAAGTTTTTTTCAGATGATGTGGTATTGAAAAGAATGTCAAGGCTGAGAGTAACTGCGAAAAAAATGGATAATGCATACTTTTTGGATAATGCAATGCATATCTGTCTTGGTATACATGATAAGGATGGAAATTACAGTGTCTGGGCTGGAACAACGATGCAATCCATTGTTGAAAACACAAAAGCGCCAATAGTTTTTCATATATTACATGATGACACATTGAACGAAATAAATAAAAATAAGCTGAGTCTTATTGCTGATAATAGTGGAAATGATATAGAATTTCATCATTTTAATTCGGACGTTTTTGGCACGTTTGCTGATTCAATGAATAGATTTGCAATTGGAACAATGTTCAGAATTATGTTGCCCGATATTATGCCGGATTTAAAAAAAATAATATATTTGGACTCTGATTTATTTGTAAATACAGATATTGAAGAATTATGGAACCTAAATATAGATAATTACTGTCTGGCGGCTGCTCAGGATTGTTCGACAATAAGAAATTGGGGAACTCCATACGCTGTAGCAGCAGGGCAGACAAGTCGTGACAGATATTTTAATGCGGGTGTTCTTTGCATGAATCTTGACAATATCAGGAAAAATGGAAGCCTGTTTCAACAGGTTATAGATTATCTGAACGATAATCCACGGACATGGCTTCCTGACCAGGATGCTTTAAATGCCATATTCAGCGGAAAAACCTTATTGATAGATGAAAAATGGAATTATTTTATTGATGAGGCAAGAAAAAATAATGAGAAAGCAGAGAAAAAAATATATCATTATGCTGCAACCCTGTTGATGCTGCATACAAATAATGAAATTGACAGAGCCTACTATTTCACAATACTGAGAACCCCATGGGGAGAGCAGATGGAGGATGGCTTATTGTGTAATTCTATGGGCAGAATTGTGGATAGAACAGCTATGCTGGAGAAGCTGCTAAAAAAAGCTACTCAAAACAATATACGACTCGTATTCTATGGTGGAGAGAATAGCTCTATAAGGAATGCAATGAGGCTATTAAATAGAAAATTCGATAGCTGTGAATGGCATGAGCATTTAAAGGAGAATGAGATTATCTGTGATGATAATACGGTCTATATAGTTTCAGCGGATGCGGACGATAGTAATGGATTAGAAATACTTGCAAATGCCGGATTAGAAAATGGCGAGAATTATTTTATAACACAGAGGTTTTTACATTATACAGAGGGTGGGTTTGCCCTATGATTTTTATTACTGATGAATTAGGTAAGTTTGAGAAAAATATAATAGAGCTGGCAGAAAATATGGGATTTAAAGAATGCAAAACAATAGAAGCCATAGATTTGTTTTGTGGCATATCTGAAAAAAACGATGTGCTTAAGGAAAAAGACAGGTATTATGCATTCATAGATATCCCTCAATATTGGAGTGTTCGTGCAGATGGTCTAAATGGTGCTATATATGATAATAAAACCAAAAAGGCAAACATCTATTTTAAGAATCCGATAGAGAAAAGAATGGTCAGCAGAGTCGAGTGGATTGACAGGAATAATACAGTATATAGAATAGATTATTACAACAAATACGGATATATGTATTGTTCGGAGAATGTGAGTGGCGGCAATGTTACAGTCAGGGAATTCTATGATAGAAATGGTGACATTAAAGTATTAGAACAGACAGGTCCAAAGACATATACCACGTTTGGCACCCGCATTAGTCCGAAGAGCTATAGAGGCTTTGCTGATTATTTGGAAGCTTATCTTAAATATAATAAAATTTATGATGAAAATATATGGCTGACAAGTGATGAGATATTAAATAAATTTGCCTGGGATTATGGTAATTTTAAAATATCATACCTGCCACAAAATAGATTAAACTCAGATTTGACAGTAATAACTCAGACTAACACAGCGTTTCGAATACTGTGCAGTGAAGAGCAGCAGGTCAATTGGTATAAAGAAAATTCAAATTATAAATGCGACAGAGTATATTCATATTTTGAAAATAATGAATTAAAATGAGGCATCATCAGAATGTGTGAGCAGGTAGCTGCCTCTGGCAACACACTTATCC
>ENA-OROE01002012-OROE01002012.1-human-gut-metagenome-genome-assembly--contig:-NODE-2012-length-11027-cov-6.960445_pt1 | contig 11027 bp, 10 predicted proteins | sample MGYA00242126_ERZ509044 | MGnify/ENA primary metagenome ERZ509044 (study PRJEB26280, sample SAMEA2338716) | human gut metagenome | biome: human gut; feature: human-associated habitat; material: faeces... | reverse complement strand
TATACTGGAACATCGTGATGATATCATAGGACATTATAGAATCAGTTAAACAACTTCCGGTTTGCAATGCAAAAGTTTTTAACAGCAATGATTATACAGAATGATTGTAAAACAATTATAAAGCCTTAAATATAACTAAAAACAGTTGTAAATTCAATCGTAAAAAAATACGATTGAATTTATGGCTGTTTTTGCGTATAATAAATATAACAAATTGGAAAGGAATAAATGGTATGCGTGAAACAAGGATAATAGAATTTAAAGAAACAATTACAAATACATTTTTAAAAACAGTAAGCGCCTTTTCAAATTACAATGGAGGGGAGATTTATTTTGGCATTGATGATAATGGGAATGTCAAGGGAATAGCAGATGTAAAACAATCCTGTCTTGATATAGAAAATAAAATTAACGACAGTATTTCGCCACAACCGGATTATACACTTGAAATACAAAACGACAGTACGATAAAGCTTACTGTAAAGAGTGGAATTCATAAGCCGTATCTATACAAGTCAAAGGCATATAAGAGAAATGATACTGCAACGATAGAGGTAGATACATTAGAGTTTTCACGTCTTATATTGGAGGGCAAAAATATAAGATTTGAAGAATTACCATATAATGAACAGAAATTAACATTTGAAGTTTTGCATCAAAAATTAAAAGAAAGCATTCAGATTGAAACTTTTAATAAGGATACTTTAAAAACACTTAATTTATATGATAATAATAATGGATATAATAATGCAGCAGGACTTTTAGCGGATAGAAATCATTTTCCCGGCATTGATATTGTAAAGTTTGGTCAAAATATCAGTGTTATTCAAAAAAGGGCAACGATTGAAAATATATCCATATTAGAGGTATATGATAAAGCAATAGATATGTTCAGAGATTATTATCAATACGAAATAATAGAGGGGGCAGAGAGAAAAAATGTAGAAAAAATACCGGAAGCAGCTTTTCGTGAAGCGATTGCAAATGCTTTAATTCATAGAGCGTGGGATATAGAATCACAAATAAGAGTTCTGATGTTTGATGACAGAATTGAGGTTATTTCGCCCGGAGGTCTGCCATCAGGAATAACAGAAGATGAATACTTATCAGGTAAAATTTCTGTTTTAAGAAACAGGAATCTTGCAAATGTATTTTATAGGCTTGGGTTTGTTGAGATTTTTGGAACCGGAATTACAAGAATAAAGCAATTATATGAAAGTGCATTAAGAAAACCTGATTTTGAAGTATCAGAAAATACGATTAGGATTATGCTTCCTGTTTTTGAAGAAAATATAAATTTAACGGAAGATGAAAAGCAGGTGTATGCGCTGTTAAGCACGACAATGCTCAAGCCTATCAGTGAAATAGCACCCTATACACCATTTGGTAAATCAAAAACAACACAGTTATTGAAAGAAATGAGCAAAAAGGGAGTGGTAGAGGTTAAAGGAAAGGGCAGAGGCACAAAGTATATAATAAAACGTATGAATTAATACAAATGATTTTTATTTGCTGCAAAATTAGTATCAGAATACCTGTTTTATGTTTTCTGACGGGGACAAAATACAATGAAAATAAGTGAACATATGGATTGTGATATTTGAATTTAGGGAGGATATTGACTGATGAAAATACGTATTATTGGTTGCAGTGGTTCTGGAAAAACCTATTTAGCAAATGCACTTTCAAAAAAGTATAATATTTCCTGTTTCGACTTAGATGATATTCAATGGGATAATAACGCCAAAGAATATGGCAAAAAGAGAACGCTTGATGAACGAAAAGCGTTATTACAAGAAATATTATATAATAATGATGAGTGGATAATTGAGGGGGTATATTATGCCTGGGTACAGCAAAGTTTTGATGAAGCTGATAAAATATATGTTTTAGATATGCCTGGTTATTTATATAAAAGTAGAATTATTATGCGCTCTATAAAAAGAAAATTGGGAATACAAAAAGGAAAAAGAGAAACTTTGAAATCGGTCTATAACCTTTTGAAATGGACTGAAACTTTTCAGAATAAAAATCTGAAAGAAATAAGAAGTATTTTAGATAGATATGATGATAAAGTTATATGGCTATCAAGAAAAAAAGATGTAGAGAAAATAATAAAGGCGGTATGATAACTTCCAGATTTGTATGTATGGTAAATCTAAACTGTATTTTAGCAATATTTCCTGAGTGGGGGCAGAAAGTGCCCCCACTTTCACTATTTGGGGGCGAAAAGCGCCCCCGGAATTCAAAAATGGCCCCATTTTGCGCCCCCGTTTTTTAAAATCTGGAATCTAAACAAGATTACAATGAAATCAGAACATAAAAAGTGGGGGCAAAAAGCGCCGTCAAAATCATAAAGTGGGGGCAGAAAGCGCCACCAAAATGATAAAATGGGGGCAAAAAGCGCCACCACATATAATAAACAAAGGGTTAAAGGGAAAAATCCCTTGCTAGAACAGCATTTGGATGGAGACATCTCTAATGCGTATCTAGCCGTCGCCGGGGACTAATATATAAGAAGGAATATTGTTTGAGCAGGAAAAGACATAGAAGACTCTGGTTATATCGCAGGATATGTGCCTTGAGAGAATTGATTTGCGATAGATAGAAATATTTGAAAACTACCATTCAGTAAAATCTATTCCATTTTAGTAAGTCTTGAGATAAAATATGTTCTGTGAATTATTCACAAGATAATATTTTGAGGAGGCTTGGCAATGAACAAGGATTTTGAACGCTGCTGTAGCTTTCTTGCAGACATGATTATTAAATATGCACCAGAGATAAAAGAAGAAGTAGAGGTGTGTATGATGATCAAGGATTCAATTGATGACGAGAAAGTAAGCAGGCAGAAACAATTTGACCGGTTCTGTTATTACTTAGGTGGGGTAAAACAGTTTCTGGACAAAAAGGCTGCATAGGCAGCTGGCATCCTGTAGATAATATGTTACGGGATGTATACATATATTACGGGACTTCATTCATAGGAGTGGAGTCTTTTTGTTTTATTCTTTCATCTTGGAAAAAGTTTTGGTTGAACAGAGGTTGGAATGATGATAAGATTTAGTTGGGACAATAGTGAACACATGTGTTCACATTTCATAACTAAGAAGTAATGGATTGGAGAGGTGCTTATGGCAGATAAAATTGGAACCGATGAATATGGGGAAATACTTATATATCAGACTGATGATGGGCAGACAAATATAGAAGTTAAAATAGAAGATGATACAGTGTGGCTGACACAACAGCAGCTTACTGAATTATATCAATGCAGTAAATCAAATATAAGTGAACATATAAAGCATATATTCGAAGAAGGGGAGCTGGATAAGGATTCAGTTGTTCGGAAATTCCGAACAACTGCAGATGATGGAAAAACATATAATGTTACTTATTACAATTTAGATATGATTATCTCTCTTGGATACCGTATTAAATCAGTGATTGCAACAAGATTCAGGCAGTGGGCAACAAAGCGGCTAAAAGAATATATGATTAAGGGATTTACGATAGATGACGAGCGTTTGAAAGGAAATGGTGGAGGAAATTACTGGAAAGAGTTACTTGACAGAATCAGGGATATAAGATCTTCAGAAAAGGTATTGTATCGCCAGGTTCTTGATTTGTATGCTACGAGTGTAGATTACAATCCTCATAGCGAAGAGTCTGTTAGATTCTTTAAAATTGTTCAGAATAAACTTCACTATGCAGCACATGGTCATACTGCGGCAGAGGTTATATATCAACGTGCTGATGCACAAAAACCATTTATGGGACTTACTTCATTTTCAGGTGAATTACCAGCATTAAAAGATATAGGAATTGCAAAAAATTATCTGGATGAGAGTGAACTAAAAGTATTAAATAATCTTGTATCTGGTTATTTTGATTTGGCAGAAATTAATGCAATTGAACATAAACCTATGTACATGGATGATTATGTAAAGCAATTGGATAGTGTTTTGTCATCAGGAAACAGAAAGCTTTTAACTGGTTCCGGTTCTGTAAGTCATAAACAGGCGTTGGAGAAAGCAAAGTCAGAATACAGAAAATATCAGGAGATTACTTTGACACCAGTCGAAAAAGCATATCTTGAAAGCATTAAAGAGGTTTCCAAGGAAGTAAAAAGGAGATAACATCTGATGAAAAAACAGCAGAAATGTTACATATATACAAGAGTTTCCACTTCCATGCAGGTAGATGGTTACAGTCTTGATGCACAGAAGGACAAGCTTAGAAAATACGCAGAGTATCAGGAAATGTCTATCGTCGGGGAATATTCTGATGAGGGTAAATCTGGCAAAAGTGTGGAAGGCAGACCACAGTTTAAGCAGATGCTTGCGGATGTAGAAAGTGGCAAAGACAATGTTGATTATGTGCTGGTATTTAAGCTGTCACGATTTGGAAGAAATGCTGCAGATGTTTTATCGTCATTGCAGAAAATGCAGGATTATGGAGTTAATCTTATCTGTGTAGAGGATGGGATTGACAGCTCTAAGGATGTCGGGAAGCTGATGATATCTGTGTTATCTGCGGTTGCAGAGATAGAACGTGAGAATATCCTTGTCCAGACAATGGAAGGCCGCAGACAGAAAGCGAGAGAAGGCAGATGGAACGGCGGATTTGCGCCATATGGCTATCAGCTGGTAAATGGTGAACTTATCATTGCAGAAGATGAAGCAGAGATTATCCGTATTATATATGATAAATTCGTCAATACAACGATGGGAATGGCTGCGATAGCTGCATTTTTAAATAACAGTGGTTATAAGAAAAAGCTTCGCCAGAATAACACAATTGAAGGTTTTTCTACATCATTCGTCAAGGGTGTGCTGGACAATCCGATATATTGCGGTAAGCTTGCATTTGGCAGAATAAAAAATGAGAAGATTCCGGGAACAAGGAATGAATATCATATCGTAAAACAAAAGGATTACTTGCTAAGTGATGGAGTCCATGAGGCAATTATATCAGAAGAAATGTGGAACCAGGCACACAGAAAGCGGCAGGAGACAGGTGTTTTACAGGTAAAAACACATAGTCTTGAGCATGAACATATTTTATCAGGGATTATTAAGTGCCCTGTATGTGGAAGCGGTATGTATGGCAATGTGAATCGTAAGAAGCATCCGGACGGAGGCTATTACAAGGATTATTTCTATTATGCCTGCAAACACAGGAAGCTTGTGGACGGACACCGCTGTACTTATAAAAGACAGTGGAATGAGGACAGAATCAATGCGGCAGTTGAGGAAATTATCCGTAAATTTGTAAAGAATCCAAAGTTTGAGCAGGAAATCCGTAAGCAGATAGGAAGCAGCATTGATACTTCGGAGCTTGACAAGGAATATGATGGATTAAAAGATAGACTGAGCCAGACAACCGGGGCAAAAAACAGGCTTGCTGACCAGATGGATCATTTATCTGTATCCGATAAGAATTATGACAAAAAATATAATGACATGCAGGAACGTTTGGACAAGCTATATGATGAAATCACTGATATTGAGGATGCCATGGAAGAAGTCGAAACAAGACTATATAATATCAGGCAGGACAAAATCTCAGAAGATAATGTTTACCAGTTCCTTTTATTCTTTGATAAGCTGTATGATAAATTTACAGATCTGGAAAAGAAAACATTTTTGAAGAGCTTCCTGTCGGATGTGTTTATCTATGAGGAAGAGCAAAAGGATGGCAGAATATTAAAAGGTCTCCGGTTTAAATTTCCTATATATATGAATGGCAGAAATGTATTAGGCGTGGATTGGGACAACGAGAGTACAGATGAGACGGTAGTTTTGCTTTCCAAGGGTGAGGTTGACTCGAAAAAGATTCGGGTTGAGTTCTCTTTGGAAGATATGGATATGTCTGAATTTCAGGATGGGGCAACTTATCCGCAGATCAAGGAGTATGTTTTGGAGCACACCGGGTTAAAGGTGTCCAACCTCTATATCTTACAGATCAAACGGAAATGTGGGATTGAAGTAGGAAAAGACTACAATCTGCCGAAGTCCGAGGATTCCAGACAGCCACAATGCCCGCCGGAAAAAGAGAAAGCAATCCGAGAAGCATTCAAATATTTTGGGATGATCTAACATCCAGCAAAATGGAGGTTTTTTATGGATTGCAAAAAAAGAAGCAGGGCAGGGAGAAAATATACCGGATAATCTGATTACATGGGTATTTCAGGATGACTTTATTCCCAGAGGAAAAATCACTAAGGATGGGAATTACAGTATTATAAGTGACTATCTGGGAACTCCAGTGGAAGCCTATGATGAAGAGGGAAAGAAGGTTTGGGAAAGAAATCTGGATATCTATGGGCGTGTAAAAACGGAGGAAGCATTAGGTAAAAAGAATTTTATTCCATTTCGTTTCCAGGGGCAGTATGAGGATGAAGAAACCGAGCTGTACTATAACCGATTCAGGTACTATGATTCGCAGCAGGATCCGATTGGATTGGCAGGTGGTAATCCAACTCTGTATGGATATGTTTGTGATACAAATATTGAACTGGATTTATTGGGACTTTTTAAAGTTTGGAGAAATTTACGTCCTGACGAAGTTGTATCTGATGGTTTATCAGCTAAATTACCAGGAAGAAATATGAGTATTGCGGGACATCTTATGAATGGAAGCAGACATAATGGCGCACAATTTATATCAACGACAACAGATCCTAAGGTAATTGAAAAATGGAATGAACCAGGGCAAAGGATAGTTATGTTTGATACGGATGATGTTATTCCAGATGTTTTAGGGAATAAAAACATTATAGATGTTTCTACTCCAGAAAAGGCACGTGCAGCGGGATTGAAGAGAGGAAGACCATATTCAAATGCTGTTTCGTCTAAAGAGGTATTAGTTGAAGGAAGAGTACCTGCAAATAAGTTGACAATAACGTGTCCAGGTTAACTGAAAATATATTATTGAATGTATTTTTAGTATGAAATATTAGAGAAGTTTACAAAGTAAAAAAGAAGAGTATGTGGAAATTTGATTATGGTTAAATTCTTATAAAAAGAGGTAATTGTTTTATGAATTTATAAGAAATAGAAGAGTGAGTTACTATATTTTATAAGTATATAAAATGGTTGAAGTTATTGAAGAGTGTGATTATAGAGATTTCTAAAGGAGTATTTTTATGGATATAGAGCAGGCTATAGAGACTATATATACTGGATTGGTAAGTGAGGAATCTGTTCCAGTGAAATTAAGAGCATTTCGAGAATTGGACAGGGAAATGCTAGGACAAGTGCAAGAAGCACTTTCCTTTGCAATAGAGTATTACAAAGGAAAGTCATTAGTACCTAAAAAATTAGCGATGGCAATGGTCGATATTTTTGGTGCGTTTTGCTTTAATAGTGGTTTTAGTGAAAAAGAGCTGAGAGAGCTTGAGGATATTGGAATGAAATTACAGGAACAAGCATTAGAGCTTTTTGATGAATAAAATAGCTAATCTTATAGTTGGACTTGAGTGAATGTAGAAACTATTTTAAAAAAGTAAAACTGATAAAAAATACATTATATGATGTCTCCGAATTCTGATTGATTATGCCAGCGAAACTCTGGCATTGAAGTTTGACAAGTAAATATTATCCGCAATTGAAAATAAGAGTACAAGAAATAGACATAGTACTGTTGTTATACCGAAAAATAAGGTATGATATCTATAGGATTATGCTACATTCAAAACCAACTTTCTGAGGGGAATTCAAATGGCAGATTCCATGCATCCAGATGCTGTAACATCAGGATGTGATAGAGGCGGCAGTACCACATCTTAGTAGAGCGGTGTCTGCCGCTTTCTAATTTGAAGTCTATTTTCTCACGCTTATTCGAGCGTTCAGCAGAAGTTCTTGCATTGTATTTTTTTCTTTTACGTTGCCACGCGGCGGTATATTTATAAGACGTGGATTGGCTTTCATAGCCAGATGGACGGTTCTTTCGTACTTTGAATCAGAACATGGGGATTCACAGGAACAGCCATATTTGTAGCTTGCCAACGGTCATCATAACTTGATTCTTGTTTTCGAAATTTCAACACCATCATGATTCATTTTTCTTCCAGTTTTGCAGACAGGGATAACGGATAGATTTTAAGCTGTACAATCCAGTCAGTCAAAGATGTAATTTTAAAATCAATGGAAAGAAGATAAGAATGCTGCATACAGGAAGGAGTTCTTAGGGCAGGACCATACTTGGAATATTTATTCAGTATCAGTTCATCTGTGTATGAAAAATCCAAGTTCCTAAAACGGTCAATGAGGTCTTAGGTGTCGCTGGAAATGGCATCTGGATCAGGATAATATTTACAGAGATTTTCAAAAAGAAAGTTTTGATAGTTAAAATGACAGATGTAATTATCTGACAATAAAAATCGCCTTCAATCAAAAATTTACCGGCTGTGCTAGAACAAATATGCTTTCTGATTAAACAGGCGCAATGCGCCGCATTTTTGAGGCTGTTTATCAAGTGTTTTTTGATAAAAAGTGGGGGATTTTAATAAAAATGGAATCTGAAAGCCTTATGTTTAGTGGCTTGGAGATACCGAGAGATTATTTATGAAAAAAGGAGGTTATCAATATGGCAAAACGCCCTGCATGGGGTGTTCAAGATGATGTTGTTATATGTGAAAATTTTGATTTTATGTGGAGTGGAGGATTTTCGATAACACAAAAACAAAAAAATATTAGAGCGTTACATCAGTCTATCTATGAAATGAAACATGAAAAGGCATTGGAAGTGTCAAGCAAGAGTGAGGTACGGGTTGGAAAAGAGATAGGAGCATTTTCTTTGGAATTAGATGGTATTTTTTTGGAAAATGTTTTTCAAGCAGCAAAGCAATATGAGAATGGGGGACCATATTTAGATTTGTTAAACGTGTCTCCGAAACAGGCAAAGAGAGATGAACGACACTGTAATTCTGGAAAGTTGGTGGGATTTGTGAGAAATGATGAAATATGGACGTTAGAGCCCAAAACAGCATTTTATGATTATATATATATTTCTGCTTTAATAAAAAATTTTGGCTATGACTTGAATATATCTGAATATCAGTGGTTTACAGACATAGAATTTAATCCACAAAAGTCAATTAATTGTCAAGCGAGAGCAGTGGCAATATATGTAGCATTACAGAAAACAGCTTTATTTAATTCATTAAAAAGCAAGGATAGTTGGATTACTTTCCATGAGAGACATGTAAAAGGTTAGGTTCTTATTGGACTAAAGTAAAAATTATTTATGTAATTGTATTTTGGTTCTAGATCTTCTATGGGGGTGCAAAAACAGGTGAAAAAGAATTTTATTCCATCTCGTTTCCAGGGGCAGTATGAGGATAAGAAAGAAAATCGGTCTGTATTATAGTCGTTTCCGCTACTATGATCCAAGTCTTGGTCAGTATACGCAACAGGATCCGATAGGGCTGGCAGGTGGAAATCCAACATTGTATGGGTATGTTTTTAATACAATGTGGGAACTTGATCCGTTTGGATTGGATTGGAAAGATCTTTTAGAGACTGGATTAGGGCATCACCTTTTCCCAAGGTCTGTTGCGAAAAAATTAGGAATTGAGGAGTGGGCTAAACTGACGGCATATTCATGGTATCCATATGAGACAGCTGGATCGGGGGCGCTTCATCAAAAACTTCATCGTCTTCTTATTGAGCAAGGAGTACCTTTCCACGGAAGCAAATTTATGGGAACACTGGAAGATTTTTGGGAGCTAGGAGACAAAGCTTATGAGAGTATTGATGTTAAGGGGTATCTAAAGGTTCCATTTAGCAAGAATTCTAAGATTTATAACGACTTGACACCACAGGAAGCATTGAGGAAAATAAGAGAATTACAGGAAGCACAAAAAGCTTCTGTAAAAGTAAATTATTATACGAGGAGAAGTGCTATGGATAGGATTTTAAGTACATATAGTTATGGCATTTGTTTATTTTCAATGGAAGTTCTACAAGATTTTTTGAAAAAAGAAAAAATTAGATCAAAAAAATTATTACATAAATTTCAAAAGGATAAAAAATTATATTTAGCTATGCAAAAAGAAGGGATTTGGTTTCCTATTTCGAAAATAAATTCGGGACAACATCTTATTAAACTGGAAGGATATGATAATACATTTAATGATGAGTGGGAACAAAAGTTTGAGATTGAAGGATTTAATTTAAAAATAGAAGGTGGACTTTGGATTTCAGATATAGGTTCCTTCTATACATTCAATGAAGGTGAATTTTGTGGGGAAGCAATATCGTTTAAGACGGGGGATGGTGACATACAATATTCAGATTTTAAATATGATGTTCCTGCCGGAAAATACTTATTATCAGTAAAAGGTTTTTTGAGAAAGGAAAAAAAAGGATTTCCTAATCCAAATTCAGGATTTTTATTTTCTCTTGTAAAAGTTGATGAGTTTAGCGGATTTAAAAATCCAAGAGAGGACATTTACAATTTCAATGTGACTAATATGTAACACCTTATAAATTAGATACTAAGACTTCCCATACATAAAATGGGGTTCATACCTTGAAAATTCAATATTTCAGCTAACAAAATAGTAATTTATGCCATTGCAATCTCTGGGTGGAGTGCATTGCGCAGATATTCTGGTAATCTTGCTTCAAAATCAGCAGTAAAAGCAGTCAGTTGTTCGTCACTGAGCTTTAAGATTTCCTGAAGGCTTGCCATTAAGGCAGCCATCAGAATACCAAGTGATCTGTTGAAAGTAATATCTGCCATTTCATCGACAAGAAGGAAGAACAACTTCCCAAGCGTTCTCTGATCTTCATTTTGACGTTGCTCCATTGCAAGTAACATATCCAACTCTGTATGGATATGTTTGTGATACAAATTGGTGGCTTGATCCATTTGGACTAAAAATCAATTTTGAAAAATTCACAAAAGAGGAACTTCTAGAAAAAATATGGGAATTAGCGTATAGGGATAAAAGGTTATATAATCTCATCTTTGACAGTTGATTAGTTAAAAAAGTGCCACAATCCCTGTAAATACAA
>ENA-OROE01002002-OROE01002002.1-human-gut-metagenome-genome-assembly--contig:-NODE-2002-length-11065-cov-14.432698_pt1 | contig 11065 bp, 9 predicted proteins | sample MGYA00242126_ERZ509044 | MGnify/ENA primary metagenome ERZ509044 (study PRJEB26280, sample SAMEA2338716) | human gut metagenome | biome: human gut; feature: human-associated habitat; material: faeces... | reverse complement strand
GTATTTTTTCAGCAGGGCGTAGATGTCGGCGTGGGCGTTGCGGTCATGCACGATGATGGGCTTGTCCAGTTCCAGCGCCAGCCTGATCTCGGCCTCGAAGAGGGCCAGCTGGGCGTCCTTCGGCACGGGCCAGTGGTAGTCCAGCCCGCATTCGCCCACGGCCACCACCTTCGGGTCGTCGTAATAGGGGGCAAGGGCTTTCATCTCAGCGGCCCAGTCACCGCCAAAGACCGAGACAGTGGGGGCAGGGCCTTCCTCGCCGCAGTCCTCGGGGGCCAGCAGGCTCTCGGGATGGATGCCGATGGCGGCATACACCCACGGATAGCGGTGAGCCAGCTCCAGCACCCGGGGCGCGTCGCCGGAGTGGGTGGCCTGTTCGCAGACGCCCACCACGCCTTTGGCGGGCAGACTGTCCAGCAGAGCAAAGCGGTCTGCGTCAAAGGCGCGGGCGCTGTAGTGGGCGTGGGTGTCAAAGATGGGGCCGGTCATACGCCCTCCTTCTTCGGGGCCTTGTTCACGAGCCAGATGCCGACACAGACCAGCACCAGCGCCCCCATGTACTGCCAGCGGAAGAGCGGCTCCCCGTTCAGCAATGCACTGAGCAGGACGTTTACCACCGGGTTCACAAAGCCGAAGATGGCGATGCGGCTGACGGGGTTGTTTTTCATGAGCAAGGCCCAGATGACATACCCGGCGCCGCAGATAAAGGCCAGATAGAGCAGGTCCAGCACACCGGCCGCCGAAACGACGGTCAGCCGCCCGCCCAGCAGCAGACCCAGCACCAGCAGAGCCGCGCCGCCGACGAAGAGGTTCAGAAAGCAGACGGCAAAGCTGTCGGCTTTTTTGGTGACGGATTTGTTCCACGGGCCGGACAGGGTGAAGACCACCGTTGCAAACAGCATACAGAAGACGCCCCAGCCGCTGCCGCCGCCGTGGTTGCCCAGTGTGCCGATGAGAACGCCCGCAAAGCCGACGGCGCAGCCCAGGGTCTTTGCCGGGGTCATCCGATCGGCATTGCCGTAGATGAAGTGGGCAAAGATGACGCCCAGAAAGCTCTGGGTGCTGTTCAGGATGCCGCCGAACGCACCGGTGAGCATCGCCACGGCGATGTAGTAGAAGGCGTACTGGGTCGTGGTCTGCCACAGGCCCAGTACACAGCACTCGGCAAAGACTTTCCCTTTCGGGAAGGTGGGCATCCGGCTCTGGAGCAGGGTGCTGCCCAGCAGGACGAGCAGACTGCCCAGCATGAACCTTACACCGGCAAAGCAGAAGATGGACGCGGTGTTGGACGGATCAATCTCAAAGAGGCGGTAGCCCATCTTGATGAAGGGGAACGCACAGCCCCACAGCACATTGCAGACAATGGCCATCAGGACCGCTGCCGCCGGGATGGAAAAGAATTGGTCGAGTTTAGATTTCTGCATGCTTCACCTTAGTGGATGCGTGCGCCCGCGGGGGTGCTGTCGGGGAAGAACGCGATGGAGCAGCCGCCGTCCACGTCGGTGTCAGCGGCAAAAATCATGCCCTCACTGACGTACTTGCCCTTCATCATCGGGCGCGGGGCCAGGTTGGCGACGATGCCGATCTTCTTGCCGATCAGATCCTCCGGCGCAAACCACTTGGCAATGCCGGACAAAATGCAGCGCTCGCGCTCGCCGTCGAACACGGTCAGGTGCAGCAGCTTCTTGCTCTCCTTCATGCGCTCGCAGGCGCGGACCTCGGCCACGCGCAGCTCGACCTTGCAGAAGTCATCAAACGTGATTTCTTCCTCATGCTCACCGATGAGCTCCGCGGACGCCGCGCCGCTCTCAGCGGGCTTTTCCTCTTTCTCCTCGGCAGGGGCGTTGGCAGCCTGGGCAGCGGCCTTCTGGGCAGCCTCCAGGGCCTCCAGCTCGGCCAGCTCCTTGGCGGCGTCGATGCGGGGGAAGATGTTCTCGCCCTTGTGCAGGGTAGCGTTGGCGGGCAGCGTGCCGAAGGCGGCGGCGCTGTCCCAGGTCTTGCCGTCAGCTTCCACATTCAGCTGGGCAAAGATCTTCTCGCAGGTGGTGGGCATGAACGGCTGCAGCAGGACGGTGCAGATGCGCAGCGTCTCGGCCAGATTGTACAGCACGCGGGCCAGACGGGGCTTGGAGTCCTCGCTCTTGGCCAGCACCCACGGCGCGGTGGCGTCGATATACTTGTTTGCGTTGTCGATGACCTCAAACACGTCAGCCAGCGCATTCTGGAAGGCATACGCCTCCATGTCGGCTTCATAGCGGTCACGCAGACCCCTGGCCTTCTCGAGCAGCGCGGCGTCCTCGGGGCCTTCGTCCTGCTCAATGGGCAGATTGCCGCCAAAGTACTTGTCGGCCATGGCGGTAGTGCGGCTCAGCAGGTTGCCGAGGTCGTTGGCCAGATCCATGTTGATGCGGTTGATGAGCAGCTCATTGGAGAAGTTGCCGTCAGAGCCGAAGGGGAAGTCGCGCAGCAGGAAGTAGCGCAGCGCGTCGGCGCTGTAGCGCTCGGCCAGCAGATACGGGTCAACAACGTTGCCCTTGGACTTGGACATCTTGCCGCCGTCCAGCAGCAGCCAGCCGTGGCCGTAGACGTGCTTGGGCAGGGGCATGTCCATGCTCATCAGCATCGCGGGCCAGATGATGGAGTGGAAACGGACGATCTCCTTGCCGATGAAATGCACATCGGCAGGCCAGAAGGTCTCGTAGTCGCTGTCGGGATATTTGTCGTTCATGTGTAGTTGAACAGTGCGTCGATCCAGACGTACACGACATGCTTGGGGTCGAAGTCAACAGGGATGCCCCACTTGAAGCTCGTGCGGGAGACGCAGAGGTCCTCCAGGCCCGGGTCAATGAAGTTGTGGACCATCTCGTTGACGCGGGAGCGCGGCAGCAGGAAGTCCGTGTTGACGAGCAGGTCACGCACGCGGTCCGCGTACTTGGACAGGCGGAAGAAATAGGCCTCCTCCTCGGCGTCCACAACGGGGCGGCCACAGTCGGGGCAGCAGCCGTTGACGAGCTGGCTCTCGGTCCAGAAGCTCTCGCAGGGGGTGCAGTACTTGCCGACATACTTGCCCTTGTAGATGTCGCCCTTTTCATACATCTTCTTGAAGATTTTCTGGATGGCGGCAACATGGTAGTCGTCGGTGGTGCGGATGAAGCGGTCATAGCTGATGTTCATCAGCTTCCACAGATCCTTGACGCCCTTGGGGCCCTCGACGATGTTATCGACGAACTGCTGCGGCGTAACACCGGCCTCCTTGGCCTTCAGCTCGATCTTCTGGCCGTGCTCGTCGGTGCCGGTCAGGAACTTGACGTTGTAGCCCTGCAGCCGCTTGTAGCGGGCCATAGCGTCGGTAGCGACGGTGCAGTAGGTATGGCCGATGTGCAGCTTATCGCTGGGATAATAGATCGGCGTTGTAATGTAGAATTTTTTCTGATTCATCTGTGATTTCTCTCCTTATATAAACAAACCTGTGTGGTGTGCTTTTTACGTTTATGACGTGCCTTGTAGGGGGCGGCGTCCCCGACGTCCCGCAAGCCTCCCCTTTCAGGGGAGGTGGCCGAGCGCAGCGATGGCCGGAAGGGTTCTGGCCGTATGCCGCAGTAATGGGCATTCCGGGTTGCCTCTGTGTCCCCCGTAGGGCGGACAGTCCTCTGGCCGCCGCCCCGCACCTTTAGAACCCTATCGGCTTCACCCCGCACGCCTCCAGCGCGTGCCTGCACAGCACCTCGGTGCTGTCGATGAAGAACTTGCCCAAGTGCTCGTCCCGTTTAACGAGGCTCAGCTCTGTGCAGCCCAGCACGGCCATGTCGCAGCCCTGCTTTTTCAGATCGTGCACCGCCGCGCCGAACTTTGCCATATCGGCGCGTTTGCCCTGCTTGATGTCGTCATAAATGACCGACATGACCTCCTGCTGGTGCTCCTCCGACGGTACCGCCCAATCAATGCCCTGCGCCTGGCAGGCGAGCTGATACGTCTCGGCGGCCAGCGTGCCGTCCGTTGCCAGAATGCCCAGCTTTGTGCAGCCTGCCGCCTTAGCATCCGCTACAGTCAGCCGCGGCATATTCAGCACAGGCACGGGCAGTGCCTCGGCCAGGCGGTCATAAAAATAGTGCGCTGTGTTGCATGGAATCGCCAGCACCGTTGCGCCGTAGTGTACCAGGCTGAAGCCATCCTGCTCCATCACAGCAAACGGGTCATCCTTGCTTTTACCCATGATGAACGCTGTGCGGTCCGGTGTCGACGCGCGGGACGAGATGACAATGTCGATATGATCCTGGTCGCACGTCGCGGGTGTGTGGTCGATCAGCATCTGATACAGATAACAGCTGGCCGCGGGTCCCAACCCTCCCAGGATTCCCAGCACCTGTTTTTGTGGTTTTGTCTGCAGCGTGGCACACCCCTCCTTATAATACACTTATAGTATATTATAAGGCTAACTGCGCAATTATGCAAGGGGCAAGGGCGACGGTTTTCGGGAGATTCGCAATAAAAAACGCCCTGTATTTTCATGCAAGGTGTCTGTGGTGGACCCTAATTTCAATTCAATTATATTGCAGACCGCCCCCCTGCCTCCCTTGTCAAAGGGAGGTGGCGCCGCAGCGCCGGAGGGATTCCTATCCCGCTGGCATCCCTATTTCTTTAAGCTCGCCGTAAGGGCCGGGCATGCCCGGCCCGCACGCTTCCGAAAGTTGCTGTGCTAACTCCGGCAACCCGTGCTCCCGCCATACACCCCGGCCACATCAGCTTCCGCCCGCGCGGAATCTCCCGGGCGCTTTACTTTTACGCACCACATTGGTCAAGCAATTGGCAGACTTTGAGGGGGAGCATCTGTTGGCCGACATCGGCAACGGCACAATGAATCTGCTTTACTTGACGGATTCTCAGCCACAGGAGAACCGCTGTTGGACGGAGAAAATCGGTGTGAACCAGTGCATGATCCGCGCTAAAGAAGCGGTGCTCCGTCGTTTCGGCAGCAAAATCAGTGACAGCACGGTGGAGCAGGTTCTGCGCACCGGCACAGCGAAAATCGATGTCGATTACCTCGCCTGTATTCGCGAGGTCGCAGCCAGCTATGTAGCCGAACTGTTTGCAGCCTTGCGCAGTTACGAGTATGACCCAGCCACCACACACCTGACGATTGTGGGCGGCGGCGGGCAGTTGATCAAGCACTTTGGCAGCTATGACCCGGAACAGTTCACCATTGTGGACGACATCTGCGCTGCTGCCAAGGGGTACGAGTACATGGCCTACCGCCAGATGCTCCGAGGGTAAACCCGTGCCGGAGGTACGGACGACCAATCTGCGGTTCAATCTTGGCAAAGAATCGCAGCGGAAAGCGTGGCAGTATTTGCAGACGATGGACAAATCAGCGTTCAAGTCGTACAGCCAAGCGGTTGCCACGGCAGTGCTGGATTGGCGAGAAGCATGGGCAGATGCCGTGAACCGCGCACTGGAAGAAAAGCAGCAATCTGCCCGTGTGACCCACCTAAGCCACGCGGCGCTGGGACTGGACGAGCAGCCCACAGTGCATGAGGGCAGCCAAGCCCGCAGCCTTGAGTTGCAGGGCATCAAGGCAGACCGCTGCGAACTAAACCGCCAAATCCGCGCGGACAACAAGCTGCTGCGGGAACTGAAAGCCCAGCTTGCCAAGCTGTCCAAGGTCGTTGAAAACACTGTAGAGCATATTGCGGAAACGCTGGAACGGCTGCGCAGCAGTTTGATAATGCTGCAATACCGTCTGTTGGTGAACCGCAAACGGGCTGACACATGGAAACGACAGGTCAACTATTACCGCCCGATTCTGCAAGATTATCATGCGGTAACGCAACAACTTGCTGACAAGAAATCTGAGCAGGAGAATCTGCAAGTGAACCGTAATGTTCTGTCTCCGCTGCAAATTAACCAGCGCCGCCAGCTTGCCGAGCAAATCGCCGCGCTGACCGAGGAAATCGAAGAACTCCGCAGCCGTCAGGCAATGATTTTGCATAACCTCGACTGCAAGAACAACGGCGAAGCCAAGCGCTTTGGCAGTTATCTGGACAAACTGGAAGAAATGCAGGAGAAACTGGCCACACAAAGGGAAATCCATACACAGCAGCTTTCTATCGGCACAAAACAGTACCTTGAAATTGAGAATGCGATCCATGCGGAAGATGCGGCTGCTGTTTACCAACAGTGTACTGCTGTACGACCAATCATCGCGGTTGAACGAGAACAGGCATTGCTCCACGAAAGCCGTGTCGATGATGCAGCCATACAGCTCGCTGAACAGCTTGTAGATGCCAAAAACAAGTATAGTTACAATAAAGCTAATCAGAGAAGCACCGTCCGTAGTCGCACAGATAGAGCAAGATAACAGAATAGCGGCAGCTTCCTACCACGAAAGCTGCCGCTGTCATTATTCTGCTGGTTCTTGTAAAATCATTTCCGCATCCAAGTCCAATGGTTCAGTACGGACAAGGTCTATCAGATCATGCTGCTGACCGATGTTTGTCACATCAATTTTGTTTACGCAATCACCTATCCAAGGCAATGCCTGCGTTAAATCATCCATTAAATCGTAGATGTCTGCCGTTGCCAATTTGGTAAGCGAAATGTACCCGGAGCCCTGCCGATGCTCAAAGCCGTGCTTCTCAAAGAAGCGCCGCAAGTCGTAATAAGCATTGCGGTAGTTTGCTCCCGGATAGTTTGCTTGCAGTTTATGCGTATCCAAATCGAAATTGATTGCTTTCAGATAGCGCCGCTCCACATCAGCCACCTACCTGCTGTTTACGGCGATAATGCAGCAGCAAATCTTCCTCGCTGCAATCGTTCAGATTATCGGAATCCTCACTGTCATACAAGCGCCATACCGACACATTCTCCATAAACCACGGTTGCTTTTTCAGTGTGTTGACCACCTTGCCAAAGCGTCCGTAATCGCGGGCATTGCCGCTGTCACGGTAGAGTAAAGCACCGGAGGCATCTTCCACTTTGCGTAGCTGCATCTGGGCAAATGCAGACTCAATGGTGCGGTTGATGGCAGACATCGTGTAGCGCTGTTCTGCCTGAATCTTATCCGCGTTCATTTCGATTTTCATCATCAGCATTGTGAAACCCCTCCTTTTGCATTTATATAGTAACCCAAACAAAATAAAAATGCAAGAATTATTGAGATGGACACCTGCTGTCCATTCTGCCTGTTATGATTAAAGTACAAGCCAACCACATAACAAATACGGAGGTAAAAAAACATGGATAAGCAGAACAATTCTAACCTTGATGCCCTTCTCAACAATTTGATTGAAAACTTTGGCGAGGACGATCCTGTTACCCAAAAGGTGGAAAGCCTTATGGAAGAAAATGTCAACCTGCTACTGGTTGGTGCTACCGGCAGCGGCAAAAGCTCCACCATCAACGCAATGTTCAATATGCAGGTTGCCAAGGTCGGCGTTGGCGTTGACCCGGAGACCGCCTGCATTGAAAAGTACGAATTGGGCGGCCTGACCATCTGGGATACACCGGGCTTGGGCGACGGTGTGGAGCGCGACATCGAAATTGCTACAGCCATCAAAGCTAAACTGGCGGAAACCGATGAGGACAACCGCCAGGTTATCGACATGGTGCTGATTGTGTTGGACGCATCCACAAAAGACCTTGCGGCTATCTATACGCTCGCCAACGAGGTTCTACTCCCCGGCTTGGGCGACGAGGCTGAGCAGCGTATCTTGATTGGTTTGAATCAGTCCGACATGGCTATGAAGGGCCGCCACTGGAACGATGCCAGCAATGAGCCGGACGAGGTCTTGAAAGATTTTCTCAACCGCAAGGCCGAATCCGTCCGCCAGCGTATACAGGAAAATACTGGTCTTGATTTGAAGGTCGTATGCTACTGCGCAGGCTACACTGAGGAAGACGACCAGCGCAGCCCCTACAACTTAATGAAGCTTCTGCATTTTATTCTGCGTCACACGCCTACAGAAAAACGGCTTGTGCTGGTAGAAAATCTGAACGAGGATTCCGAAAACTGGGCGCACAACGACGATGACGATGACCACCGCACAACGGTCCTTGACGATATTCTCTTTAGTATCGGCGTAGGCCTTGATGCCGGAATTGAAACAGGCGGGGAGATTGGCGATTTTCTGTTGGGGCTTCCCGGCAAGGTGGTAGGCGGTGCTGTCGGCTCTGTGGTCGGGGCAGTCGGTGGCGCGGTCTCTCAAATTCTTTTTAACATTTTCGGATAATCTCTTCCAGGCTCCGTTCCGAAAGGCGCGGAGCCTTTTTTTACTTTTGAGAAAAATGATGTGCGTAAATGCCAACATTTAATACAGATGCTTTTATAATTGCATATTTCGCTATAATTGCAGTGGTTATCGTCCTCAAATTTCTTCATTGCCGCGATTTAATTATAGCCCTCAGATATACAGCAAAAGTTATTACCGCAATACTGATCATAGTGCTTATCCTGTGTGCTGTGATGGGAATTATGGCGGTGACCGCCTGTTTTGTACAGGGGTACAATTTGTTCGACTTGTTGAAAAAACATTTTGTATAAACCCATCAAAAAATATAGAGTCTTACCTTGTGATGTGCTATAATACACTCAAGCAAGGAATGTCGAATTATAGGTGATGAAATGTCAAAGAGTAATCGTGTTCTCGACCTGTACCAAGCGCTGCAAAACGGACAGGTCATCAATAAAAAAGAGGCCGCAGAGCAATTTTGTGTCAACGAAAAGTCTATCCAGCGCGATCTGGATAGTATCCGTGACTTTCTCTCAGAGCAGACAACGAGCCAAGGACTTATCCAAAGTGTGGAGTTTGACCGAGCCGCAAACGGCTATCGCTTGGTGACGGAGGAGGTCACCCACATCAGCGAGGGTGAAATGCTGGCCATCTGCAAAATTCTGCTGGAAAGCCGAGCGTTTGACAAGGCAGAATTGAAATCGCTGGTAAATAAAGTAATGAACCATTGCGTTTCCCCCAAAAAAGTAAAATCCATCGAGCCGTTTATCTCGAATGAACTGTTCAACTACCATGAGCCTGCCCATCGTTCGCCGGATATGGACGTGCTATGGCAGACGGCGCAGGCCATCCAGACACAGAATGTACTGCAAATCACCTACCTGCGCAAAGATAACAGCGAGGTCGTGCGGAAAATTGAGCCGGTAGGACTGTTGTTCTCGGAATACTATTTTTACATCATGGCTTTTATTGCCGACAAGGCCAAGCGCCAGACCTTTGAAAGGCCAAACGATACCTACCCAACCGTATACCGGCTTGACCGCATAAAAGCCATTGACGTGTTGGAAGAAAAGTTTGCTATTCCCTACAAAGACCGCTTCCAGGAGGGTGAGTATAAGAGCCGCAATGTTTTTATGTATGGCGGTGTTCCCCAAACAGTAGAGTTTGTATACAGCGGCCCATCGATTGAGTCCGTACTTGACAAACTGCCAACTGCAGAAATCACACAAATCGAAGGCGGCTATAAAGTAAAGGCAGAAACTTTCGGAAAAGGAATTTTGATGTGGCTGCTGAGCCAAGGCAGCTATGTAAATGTCATCGGGCCGCAGGAACTGCGGGATATGAATCAATTTCAACTGTGGTGCGTAAAAAGTAAAGCACCCGCGCCCTAAAAACAGCCCGCGGGGCTGTTTTTGCCCCGCGGTACGCTGGACGCGGGGCCCGGGCTTTTCGATTCCCGCACGGGTCACCTTTTACGCCCGACACCTATTAAAAAGCACATACAAAGAAAAAAGCACTACCTCAAATGAAGTAGTGCTTCTTGGTGACCCGTGCGGGAATCGAACCCACGTTAACGGCGTGAGAGGCCGCTGTCTTAACCGCTTGACCAACGGGCCATAATAAAAAAGAGAAGCCGGCATCTACCTATTTTCACAGGCCGTTTCCAGCCAACTATCTTCGGCACAAGTGAGCTTAACTTCTGTGTTCGGAATGGGAACAGGTGGAACCTCACCGTCATCGACACCGGCCATTCACATGGCGCTTGTCATGCTTCTCTTTTCTTGAGGATGTACCCTCAAAACTGAATATCGAACTGCTTTCTTAGCAAATAGAGTATCTGATCAAGATGGGGTCAAGCCCTCGACCTATTAGTACACGCTAGCTGAACGGATCACTCCGCTTACACTGTGTGCCTATCAACCTTGTAGTCTTCAAGGGGTCTTACCTGATTGACTCAGTGGGATATCTTATCTTAAGGCCGGCTTCACGCTTAGATGCTTTCAGCGTTTATCCGATCCGAACATAGCTGCCCAGCTGTGCCACTGGCGTGACAACTGGTGCACCAGAGGTTCGTCCATCCCGGTCCTCTCGTACTAGGGACAGCGCCTTTCAAATATCCTGCGCCCACGACAGATAGGGACCGAACTGTCTCACGACGTTCTGAACCCAGCTCGCGTACCGCTTTAATTGGCGAACAGCCAAACCCTTGGGACCGAATACAGCCCCAGGATGCGATGAGCCGACATCGAGGTGCCAAACCTCCCCGTCGATGTGGACTCTTGGGGGAGATCAGCCTGTTATCCCCAGGGTAACTTTTATCCGTTGAGCGATGGCATTTCCACTCACATACCACCGGATCACTAACTCCGACTTTCGTCTCTGCTCGACCCGTCAGTCTCGCAGTCAGGCTCGTTTATGCGTTTGCACTCAATCATCTGGTTTCCGTCCAGATCGAACGAACCTTTGAACGCCTCCGCTACTTTTTAGGAGGCGACCGCCCCAGTCAAACTGCCCACCTGACAATGTCCCCCGCCTCGATTCAGAGGCGCAGGTTAGAATTCCAATGTCGCAAGGATGGTATCCCAACGTCCGCTCCAGAAACGCCAAAGCGCTTCTTTCCCAGCGTCCCATCTATCCTGTGCATGCAACACCGAAACCCAATATCAGGCTACAGTAAAGCTCCATGGGGTCTTTCCGTCTTGTCGCGGGTAACCGGCATCTTCACCGGTACTACAATTTCGCCGGGCGGGCTGTTGAGACAGTGCCCAAATCATTACGCCTTTCATGCGGGTCAGAACTTACCTGACAAGGAATTTCGCTACCTTAGGACCGTTATAGTT
>ENA-OROE01001995-OROE01001995.1-human-gut-metagenome-genome-assembly--contig:-NODE-1995-length-11089-cov-3.448885_pt1 | contig 11089 bp, 10 predicted proteins | sample MGYA00242126_ERZ509044 | MGnify/ENA primary metagenome ERZ509044 (study PRJEB26280, sample SAMEA2338716) | human gut metagenome | biome: human gut; feature: human-associated habitat; material: faeces... | reverse complement strand
GACCTGTCACCGCAACGGTATAAATGCCGCCGGACTGCACCTGTAAGCGCAGAACGGTCAGAGGATTTGTGACGGTTCCTGCGCGGTAAATCGCAATGCGATACCACCCCGGAAACAGCTTCATATATTCCGTAAAATGCTGATAGCGCAAATCCGCAGCCACCCTCCGCCCGTTGGCGTAGATATCCACGCGCGTTTCCACGGGGCTTGCATTCAGAAAGCGGATGTAGCCGAAAAGCGTAATCCCCGGAATAATGGGAATCACCGTCACATTTGCATTGCTCGGCAGAATCGGAAAGCGGCGTGCGGCGCTCTCCTCCTGCGTCAGCGTTTCCTGCATGGCTTCTTCCTTGGTCAGCGGCAGGGGCATTTGTAAAGCTTCACTTATTTCATACCGATTATTATTGGGCATCAGAAATCCCATCCTTTCCTTGCGTTCTGCTTTTTTGTGTTCTACTTTAAGGTATGGATGGACAAAATCTTCTGTGCAGGTTCTGTGCAGGCACAAAAAAGACACGACCGAAAAAAAATCAATCGTGTCCGTTTTTTTATTCCTCGTCAGCCTTTTCTTCTGCTTCGGCTTTTTCCTTTTCCTCCTCCGGCAGCTTTGTTGCCAGAACCTTGAGAATACGCTTCTCCTCAAACAGCTCTACGCTAAAGAGCCAGCCGCAAAGCTTCATTTCTATCGTTTCGCCCTCCTCAGGGATATGCCCCAGCTGCCCGATGAGATAGCCGCCAAGGGTATCGTAGTCCTCATTTTCCTCGAAGGTAATGCCAAGCTGTTCCTCTACATCCTGCAAATCGGTCGAACCATCAATGCGGTAAACACCCTCCGAAACCTCGGTGATGTCCTCTTCCTCTTCCTCGTCATATTCATCGAAGATATTCCCGAAAATTTCCTCCATGATATCCTCCATGGTGACAATACCTGCCGTGCCGCCGTATTCATCAATGACGATTGCCATGTGTACCTTCTTCACCTTCATTTCCGCAAGCAGCTCGTCCACCTTTTTGGAAAATGGGATAAAATAGGGCTTCATGAGGATTTCCTTCAGATGGAAATGCCCCTCCTCCACACGGGTTACATCCGCAAGGATATATTTCACCATATCCTTCACATGGTACACCCCGACAATATTATCGATATTATCATCATACACCACGATACGGGAATATTTTTCCTCCGCCGTGACGTTTTTGATTTCCTCCAGAGTTGCATCCACGGGAACAGCAACAATATCGGTTCTATGGGTGGCAATCTCCCCTGCGGAGCTGTTGCTCAGCTCAAAGATATTATTGAGCATCTCCTTCACGTTTTCATCAATCGTACCGCTGTCGCCGCCTGCGTCCACCATCTGACGGATTTCCTCCTCCGTCACATCTTTTTCGTTTTCCTGTACACGATACCTCCCAATCAGCACCACCAGAATGATGTTAAGCAAAACGGAAAGTATCAGACCTATATAAGCCTCCAAGGTCATCCTCCTTTAAAAATTTTCAAAATACATATTACCTTCTGATTCTTTTTTCTAGTTTAATGAAAAAGCGTCCTGCTGTCAAGTACGGAGGCAGCCTTCCAGTTCCTTCCATATTTATTGACAAGTGTATTTTCTCTGCCGTATAATATAGAAGAACGCTAGGAAAAATAAAATGCAGAAAGGAAGTGCCCCAATGAACCATATCAAGCTCGACCGTGAAAAAAAGATTCCCCACGTCAAGACAAAGCTGAGAAGCCACCATATCGTAACCATGCCGGATGAAATTTATGCCGCCAGCGGGATTGTGATTATGGGGCGACGCATCAAGTCCTTGATTTTTTCTACTGATATTGCCATCATTCGCAACTGCAACGCAGATGCTGTACTTGCGGTATATCCCTTTACGCCCCAGCAAATTATTGCAGATGCGATTGTTTCCACCTCCAGCCTGCCCGTTTTCTGCGGCGTAGGCGGCGGCACAACCACAGGCGCACGCGTTGTCATGCTTGCAAAGGATGCCGAAGCCTTCGGGGCAATGGCAGTTGTGGTGAATGCGCCGACAACGAACGATGTCATCGCACAAATTGCAGATATCATCGATATTCCCATTGTTGTAACCGTTCTGGATGAAAATACGGACATCGATGCTCGTCTGGAAGCAGGTGCGACGATTTTCAATGTATCTGCCGCGGCACGCACGCCGGAGGTAGTGCGGATTCTGCGCGAACGCTACCCCGACCTGCCCATCATTGCAACAGGCGGTCCCTCGCAGGAAAGCATCCGCGAAACCGTAGCGGCAGGCGCAAATGCCATCAGCTTTACGCCCCCGACGGCAGAAGAGCTGTTCCACGGCTTAATGACACGCTACCGCAACGAGCACGAAAGCAAAACAAAGGGAGAAGCATAAAAAAACACCTCAAGCTGACAGAAAAATCAGTTTGAGGTGATTCTTTTTTTCTTATAAATCCTTCTTCTCGGAATGACAGCTTTTGCTGTGGGCGCAGCCTGCACAGCCTCCGCCGCATTTGCCCTCATGCTCCATTTTCATAATCTTCGCCTGCTTCTGCATTTTTCTGATGTTAAAGAAAACCAGAAAGAAGATTAAAATTGCAGGGATAATTGCCGTAAAAACTGTTTCTCTTGCCATTGCGGCACCTCCTTAAATATAATGATCCATATAGGTATGGAGTTTCTTTTCCCAATCCTTTTCATCTACGATATTTTTCGCTAAATCCTCAACAATTTTCTGGTCGCTCTCGCGCATCCGCCAAAGCTGCTTCCAGTCCAGAGGGAAGCCCATGCGGCGCGCCATCTGATATTTTCTCTGCTCCAGCTTGGGCAGGGCAAGGAAGGAATCAATATATTCCAGCATCCAGGGCAGGTCGGTATCCATATCGCCGTTGACCTCCTGTAAAAGGTTAATGATGTGGTCGCTTGTGATTCTGCCGTTTGCCTTTGTCGGGTCGATATGCGCTAAGAGCTTGCGAATTTCCAAAAGCTTATTCATATCGGTATCCTCCGTCCAGCCGCCGGCATCGCGCACCTCCTCCATCAGTGAGCCGGTACGCAGCACAAAGGTACGCAGGCGGACGAAATTCGGATTCACCGCATTGATAACCTTCGCCGTTTCAATGGCGTTGTCATCGGAAAGCTCCCTGCCACCGACACCGGGCATAAAGTAGATAGAAAGCTCAATCCCTGCCTCTCTCACCTTTCTGCCGCCGATAATCTGTTCCTCCTGCGTGCAGCCCTTTTCAATCAGCGCAAGCACCTTATCGGAACCAGATTCGTAGCCGGAATGGATACGGTCTAGGCCTGCCTCCTTGAGCATTTTATAATCCTCCGGGGTAATTTTCGCAAGCGTGTTTGCCCTGCCATAGGAGGTAATCCGCTTGATTTCAGGCAGCTTCACGCGCACATAACGGATGATTTCCGCAAGCCAATCCACACGCAGACACATCGTATTCGCATCCTGCAAAAAGATGGAATTGCAGTCCCCCTCTGTCATCCAGCGGAACACCATCTGATAGCACCAACGCTGATCGTCCGTTGTCAAGGTCTGATATTCGTTGTTGATTGCCTGTATATCCCAGCCGTTCGCCGTTTTATACTGCAAAATACGGTCACGCAGCTCCGCCATGGTGTCGATATCCTCCTTCACCTCCGCAACGGAACGGGTATGAAAATCGTATTTTTTATACAGCATACAGAATTTACATCTATTCCAAGGGCAGTTCACCGTCACGCGCAAAAGCAGGCTGTTTGCCTCACTGGGCGGACGAATGGGCCCAATCTGAAAAACCATTTCTTCCATTATTTTTTCTCCTTCGTAAATCGTACTCTCCTAACCTCATTATTGTAGCAGATTGGGGAGAAAAATCAAGGGTTCGGGCGTTAGAAAAACCTCCCTGCAGCCGCAGGGAGGGAAACAAAAACCCGTTTTCAACTTAAATCTTAATATCCATATTCCTCGCCAATCAGAATCACCTTAATTCTGCCTGCCGGGCGGCAGACTCTTGTCACCAGAATCTGATTACAAATACATTCCTCGGAAACGCAGTTATGGCAGGTGCCGTCCACTGCACAAGGGGTTTTCCCCATGAAGCGCATGCTGTTGACAGGTGCAACGTACCCTCTCACGCGCTTGATTGCCGCATCCACATCCTGTGCTACCTTGCTCAGGCTCGCCAGAACAATCACATTGTTCGGTCCGAAGCAGATGGACGCAACGCGGTTGCCTGTCCCATCTATATTTACCAGAACGCCGTCCTCGGAAATGGCATTGGTGCTGGTCAAATAGTAATCGCACAAGAGTCCCTGACGCATCATTTCACGCATTTCGGCAGGATTTGCCGCGGTATCTCTGTCAATGACGTTATAATTGCCTTCCTTTACCGCCTTTGTCAGCCCCATATCGCGAATGGTCATGGAGCCACCCCATGTGATACTGCTGCCTTCCGGAATGAGGGACAGCACCTTTTCGATGGCTTCTGTCGCTGTGGGACAGTAGTATGCTTCAAAATGGCGGCGTTCCAGCTTTTTCAACAGGGTTGCGCTCAAAAGCTCTTTTCTTTTTTCCTGTGGTGTCATAGGTAAAAACCTCCTTTTTCTGCTCTCTTTGCCCTGATTGTACCATATTTTCCCGTCGCTTGCATCCTTTTTCTTGCAAAGCAGGAGCTTCTCCTTTATCATAGAAAGCGAGGTGATACCATGAAACGAATCGAAAGCCGCGACAACAAATGGATCAAGCGGCTGAACGGCTTAAAAATAAAGAAAAATCGCGATAAGGAGGGGCTTTTCATCGCGGAAGGACTGCGCTTTATCCGCGAAATCCCGAAGAATTGGGAGGTGCTTGCGTATGCGGTGAGCGATGCCTTTGCCGCAGAAAACGACCTTTCCCCCTACGAAGAAAAGGCAGAGGTACTTTGTCTGACAGATGCACTCTTTGCCGCCGTCTGCGATACGGAAAATCCACAGGGAATTCTGGCGGTCTGCAAAAAGCTGGATTGGGTCGCAGATGCGGTGCTTGCGAAAAAAACGCCCTTTCTCCTTCTGGCGGAAGAGCTGAATGACCCCGGCAATCTGGGGACAGTCATTCGTACGGCGGATGCCTGCGGTGCAGATGCCGTTTTTCTCAGCAAGGGCAGTGTTGATCTTTATAACCCGAAGGTGCTGCGCGCCACCATGGGCAGTCTGTTCCATGTGCCTGTCTTCCAAAATATCGACCTGCATGCCCTTTCGGAAAAAATGCAGGCAAAGCAGATTCCGCTTTACGCCGCACATCTGAAGGGTGATCGCTATCCCTACGCCCTGCCCTTACAGGATGCCTGTGCCTTTCTCATTGGCAACGAGGCACGCGGTCTCAGTGAGGATGCCGCCGCGCTCTGCGATGCGTGGGTGAAAATTCCCATGCCGGGGCAGGCAGAAAGCCTGAATGCTTCTGTTGCCGCAGGGGTACTGCTGTATGAGGTTGTGCGACAGAGACTGCCGAAATAAATCGACTTTTTCTGTTAAATTGTCATCTTTTGTGACAAAACGAACGGTACCACTATAGCGGCTCCTGCAATGGCGGCACCTATATTGCATCTACGCTGGAGAAGGCGCTCGCAAGAGGGCTGACCCCCTGTAAGAAATGCGTCGGATGATTTTTTATTTGAATGAAAACCACGATATTTAGTATGTACAAGAATGTTGAAAACTAAATATTGTGGTTCTTTCTCTTTTTGGGTACAATAATCCCATCTTCCTTTTCCACAGCAATAAATCTTCCCTATCTGCATACACAGGAAATGGAAATTGTCCTTCGTTTTACGGCTTCTCTTCATGCAGCCATGCAGCCGATTATCCATGCATCCGATTTTTCCTGTTTTTATCCCCCATACCATTTGCATTTCCCAATTCCAGCGATGTTTTCTTGTTTTCCAAAGCAATTTTTGTTATAATCCCATTATATTGTCTGCTATTGTAGAACGATGGAATAAAACAGGCAACTAATTTGGATGAACTCAAGCCGTATAGTCTGGAGGTTAATATGCGACGAACACGAGCTTCTATTATAGAGGCGTTTGCTCAGCTTTTAGAAGAACGCCCTATCAATAAAATTACAGTGAAAGATATCGTAAACCGTTGCGACATCAACCGGAACACCTTTTATTATCATTTTCCGGATATTCCCTCCCTGCTTTTGGAAATGATGGAGGAAAAGGTCAACGCTCTGATTGCGTACCATTACACACCGGGTCGCCCATTGGACTGCATTAAGCCTGTTCTGCAATATGGGGAGGCACATAAGCAAGCAATCCTTCATGTATACCGCGCAGTCCCCTTGGAAACCTTTCTGTTTTATATCAACCGACTGACACAGTACGCGGTCAATGCATATTTTGCCAGTATTTCCAAAACGATTTCCATTCCCGCAAGGGATGCCGAAATCCTGAATCACCATTATAAGTGTATCGTAGTCGGCTATTTACTGGATTGGCTGGATGCCGAAATGCAGTATGATCTGGAAACGGATATCGAACGAATCTGCTCCTTAATGGAGGGGGTAGAAACTCGCGCTCTACAAAAATCCATCGGGCAGACTGCCGTTAAGTCGGCTATAAAAGAATAAGCAAGCGCCGCAGTCTCCTGCGGCGCTCATCCTTTATATGTGCTTTTTTTCTTCCTGTTCAGCCCTCCAGAGCCGTTCAGCCTCCGGTGCCCAGCACTTCGCATAGGAATCACACTTCCCACACAGATGATCCGCCGTTTCCGGAGATTGCGGATCGGTGGAATGTGCGCCGGTTTCCGCAACCATTTTCCGCAGGCGTTCCGGGTTTTCCAGCATAGGGCAAGGTTGGAGCATATTATCATTAAAAGGCATATTATCATGATATGCCATAAAAATCGGGCTTTGCAGTGCCTCTAACAGCGTACATTCCCGAATGTTAGCGTTGGAATAATGCACGAACACGCAAGGATCTACATCCCCGTTTGCATTGATATGCAGATACCGCTTGCCTCCGGCAATACATCCGCCCACATATTCCGCATCATTTTGAAAGTCCATGGCGAACAAAGGCTTCGTGGCACGCAGATGGCGAATACGGTGATAAACGGTTTCACGCTGCTTGGGATTTGGCAGCAGTTCAGGCGCAGCATCATTGCCAACCGGCATATAATGGAAGTACCAGATGAAATAAGCACCCATGTCAATCAGACTGTTATAGTATGTATCCGATGTAATCTTCTCGTAATTCACGCTGGTATAACAAGAGGAAATGCCGTAGGGCAGCTTTTTCTCATGCAGCAACTTCATTGCCCGAACGACCTTCTGATAGGTTCCCTTTCCCCGGCGGCTGTCTGTGGAAACTTCGTCGCCTTCCAGCGAAATAGCGGGAATGAAGTTTTTGACCCGCAGCATCTCGTTGACGAAGTCCTCGTCAATGAGGGTCGCGTTGGTGAAGCAGAGGAACACACAGTCATCGTGCTTTTCACAAAGACGGATCAGGTCCTTTTTCCGAACCAGCGGTTCACCGCCGGTATAGATGTACATGTAGACGCCCAGTTCCTTGCCCTGCGTAACGATCTTGTCCATGTCCTCAAAGCTCAGGTTGTTCTTGTGGCCGTACTCACCGGCCCAGCAGCCCACGCAGTGCATATTGCAGGCAGAGGTGGGGTCAAACAGGATCAGCCAGGGAATGTTGCACTGATATTTGACACGATTCTCGCGGATGGTCTTGGTACCGCGGAAGAAGGCCTCATAGCCCAGGTTCAGGGCCGTGGTGCGGGCCACGTTGGGATCCAGCTGGTTCAGCATACAGTTGATGAGTTTCGACCACTTGCTGTTGGGGTCGGTCAGTGTCTGCTTGGCGTGTGCGTAAGTATCCTCGCTGAAGGAATCGCCGTAGAACTGCTTTGAAAGATCTACGATCTGTCCAACCGTCTTGGCGGGGTCCTTCTCAGCGTGAGAAAGCACGAGATCCACAGTCTTGCCCAGTGCAGCACGCTGCATTTTATGCGTCAGAGAATCAAATGCGGTATTCATTTTTATTTCCTCCAGATTCAATAGAATTTTACAGGGCTCTCTTCCCTGCCTGCCGGGCTGAATTCCCGGCGCTCAGATGATCTTATACTCCAGCAGCAGACGGCCCAGGTCGGTGTCCTGTACCTTTTCTACCGCCTTGCCCAGTGCAAATTTTTTGATCCAATTCATTTTCAGATCACTCAGGGGTTTGCCATCCCGCAGCTGAACAGCGGCGTTCAGCAGGTCGCGGACATCGTAGGTGCTGCCCCAGACCTCCGGCACGCCCCGGTCGATATCCAGCAGGGTGTACACGGCTTCCATGCCGGTGCGCATGGAATACTCGGTGGTGAAGATGGTATCCCGCTTCGTCTCGGCAAACTGGCCGATGAAGGCAAAGTTCACCGCGCCCTCCGGCACCACCGCCGGACGGTCGCCTGCCGCGCGGGGCATGAAAAAGGCTGTGATATAGGGCATCATCACAGGCACGGTGTTGGCACTGTGCTCTGCCAGATCCTCAATCTGGTTTTCGGGGACTCCCAGATGATACAGCCACTCCATGCAGATCTCCTTGCCGGTGCAATCCCGCATGGGCTTTTTGATGTAGTCACCGGGCGTGTTGCTGAACAGGCCGTAGATCCAGCCCACGAGCTGGCCCTTGGGCTGATCCCGGAACTGGGGCTGACGGTTGAACGTCCAGCTGAGCAGCCAGCCGGAATCCCGCGCCGTGACGATGCCGCCCGTGACAGTCCTGCCGCTGAACGGGTCACGCTGGCAGATGTTCTGGATGTAGGGCACGATGCGTTCGTCCAGCGTAGTGACCGTGGCGCTCATCCAGTTGGTCTGCTCCGGATCGGAGCAAAACTTCTCCGGGCGGCCAAAGGCCTCATCCTGCGCGGCGATCTTCTTCCACAGATCCCAGCCGTTGCCGGGCCGGAGGGTGGGGTTGAACACTGCAGGCTGATCTTGGGAGCCGATGGAGGTGCTTTCCACGCAGCCCCCGTTGGTGATGAACACCAGATCATTCTCGGTCAGGTCCACCCGTTCCGCTTCATCGTCCACCAGCAGGCAGATGGTCCTGGCCTGCTTTTTGCCCCCGGTCAGCTCAAACTCAATGTTGGTGACCTTGGTGTTGTAGTGGAAGCGCACACCGTGCCCTTCCAGATAGCGGATCATGGGCAGGATCATGCTCTCGTACTGGTTGTACCGGGTAAAGCGCAGTGCCCGCAGATCAGGCAGACCGCCCACATGGTGGATGTAGCGCTTCAGATAGAGCTTCATTTCCAGTGCGCTGTGCCAGTTCTCAAAGGCGAACATGGTGCGCCAATAGAGCCAGAAGTTGGAAGAGAACACCTCCGCGTCAAAGACATCGGTGATGCGCTTATCATAGAGCTGCTCATCCGGGGTAAAAAAGAGCTTGATGAGTTCCATGCAGCCCTGATCCGAAAGGCCGAACTTCCCATCGGTGTGGGCGTTCTGCCCCCGGTTTTCCGTGGCACGGCAGAGCGAGTAGTTGGGGTCTGCCTTGTTCAGCCAGTAGTACTCATCCAGCACGCTTACGCCCTCGGTCTCAAGCGACGGGATGGAACGGAACAGATCCCACATGACTTCAAAATGGTCATCCATCTCCCGGCCGCCCCGCATCACATAACCGATGCCGGGGTACTGGCACCCATCACAGGCACCGCCGGGGATGGATCCCTTTTCAAAGAGATGGATGTGTTCCCCTTTCATCTGACCGTCACGGACCAGGTAGCAGGCAGCTGTCAGCGCCGCCAGACCGGTGCCCACGAGATAGGCCGATTTCCGATCCACTCCCGCAGGCTTTTTCGGGCGCGCAAATGCCTCATAGTTCCCGCTGGAATAATACATTTTATTCCCTCCGTTTGCTGTGGTTTCCAGGTTTTCACCTTTCATTTTGCGCTGATCATACTGTAACATTTTGTCAAACGGAAAGCCATAAACAGAAAAAGCACCGTGATGGAAAACCCATCACGGTGCCCGGATTGATAAAATATTGTCAGTCGTCAAGATCTGCGGGGCTGCGGTCGGTGCGGAAGCGGCGGAGCGCCCGCTCAAGCTCGCCATGAAGCAGAACATTCAGCCGCTCGGTCATCCGGACGGGGTCCTCCTTCATATCCCTGCGGATCCATTCCAGTGCCATGCCCACCAGCGCGTATTTGTAAAAGTCGATGATGAACTGCTTGTCGGCATCCTGCACGGTAAAGCCCTGCGCACTGCGGTCCACAAAGTCCCGCAGCATGGAGTCCAGCAGTTTATATAAGTACTGTTCCACCTGCTCACGGCTCACGGAGCGGTAAACATTCATCACCAGAACCTTGTTGTCCTGCACCTGATGCAGGATGTCCAAAAAGGCATCTGTCCAGTTCTCAAAGCTCTGTCTGCCCTCCAATGCCTTGGCGGCATCTTCGACCATGATCCAATCCACGAGGTCGTAGATGTCCTTGAAGTGGTAGTAGAAGGTCATACGGTTCACGCCGCAGTCCTCGGTGATATCATTGATGGTGATCTTATTCAGCGGCTTTTGAAGCAGCAGCTTTTTCAGCGATGCCTCCAACGCCCTTTTTGTAGTTTGCGACACGAGATCCATCCTTTCCCAGCGGCACACACTGTGCCGCTGACCGTGGTAGCCGCCCTATGGGGCCAGAGAAGTAAGAATACTTCCTTTATACTATAACGCAAATGCCCCCCGTTTTGCAAGTTCAAAATCTCTCATTTTGATATTTTTTTCACGTTCCTCTCCATTTTGCAGCCGTCCCTCCGCCTTTTTGCCGGGTTTCCGGGAGGTTCCTCTTGATTTTCTGGCTACGGATGCTTACAATGGATGGAGTGGAACGAATGTGCGTTCCATTTATTTCTTTCTGAGTGAGAAAGGAAGGGAAAGTAAGTATGATCAAGACCATCGGATTTTTAGGCTGTGGGAACATGGGCGGTGCCATTGCGCGGGCCGTCTGCAAGGCTGCCGCCCCACAGAACGTTTATCTTGCCAACCGCACTGCCGCCAAGGCAGAGGCGTTGGCCGCAGAGCTGGGCTGCAACACCACCACGAATGCCGAAGTGGCGGGCCGCTCCGACCTGATCTTTC
>ENA-OROE01001992-OROE01001992.1-human-gut-metagenome-genome-assembly--contig:-NODE-1992-length-11117-cov-2.774182_pt1 | contig 11117 bp, 20 predicted proteins | sample MGYA00242126_ERZ509044 | MGnify/ENA primary metagenome ERZ509044 (study PRJEB26280, sample SAMEA2338716) | human gut metagenome | biome: human gut; feature: human-associated habitat; material: faeces... | reverse complement strand
TCTTCCGACAAAGAAGGAAGTTGTAACAATCATCAGAGCGGTGCATAAATACAAAGACTCTCGTGAACAGTTCGAAATGAGAACTCACAAGAGACTGATTGACATTCTTAGCCCTACACCCAAGACAGCAGACGCACTGAGCCGTCTGGATCTGCCCGCAGGCGTAGACATTACTCTGAAAGTGATGAAATAATCAACGCTATCCCACACAGCAACGAGCGAAGGTTATTTTTAAACTTTATAAAGAAAACATCCAAAAAAGCTGGTTTATATAAGATAGATAGGTAACAGGAAGTTACAACTCTTATATGACTAGAATGATTACCTGACGAAGACAAAGACTTCCGAAGGCAATCCGCTGTAGAAAATTAGGAGGTGCAACGAAATGAAAAAGGCGATCATCGCTAAGAAAATTGGTATGACACAGGTTTTCACAGAAAACGGTGCGCTGGTACCAGTTACAGTTCTTGAAGCAGGCCCCTGCGTTGTTATCCAGAAGAAAACAATGGAAAACGACGGCTATGAAGCAATTCAGGTTGGCTTTGCTGATGCAAAGGAAAAGAAAGTAACAAAGCCCATGAAGGGTCATTTCACAAAAGCAGGCGTAGCTGCTAAGAAATATGTGAAAGAATTCAAATTGGAAGATGCAGCAAACTATGAGGTTGGCGCAGAAATCAAAGCTGATGTGTTCGCAGCAGGCGACAAGGTTGACGCAAGCGGCGTTTCCAAAGGTAAAGGTTTCCAGAGTACAATTAAGAGATACAATGCATCCAGAGGGCCTATGGGTCACGGTTCCAAATCTCACAGAGTAGTAGGTTCCATGGGTTCTTCCGCTTACCCCAGCCGTGTTAAAAAAGGCAAAAGAATGCCCGGTCACATGGGTAGCGCAAATGTAACTATCCAGAATCTTGAAATTGTACGTGCTGATGCAGAAAAGAACCTGCTGCTGATCAAGGGCGCAGTTCCCGGTCCTAAGGGTTCCGTTCTGGTAATCAAAGACAGCGTAAAGGCTTGATAAACTTTACGAAAGGAGGAAACTAACATGGCAAATGTTGCAGTATTAAATATGGCAGGCGCTCAGGTAGGCACAATCGAGCTGAATGACGCTATTTTCGGTATTGAAGCAAATGAACATGTGATGCACCTGGCTGTAGTACAGTATCTGGCAAACCAGAGACAGGGCACACAGTCAACTCTTACAAGAACAGAAGTAAGAGGCGGTGGTAGAAAGCCATGGAGACAGAAGGGAACAGGTCACGCAAGACAGGGTTCTATCAGAAAGGTACCGGCAGAGCAAGACAGGGCTCCATCCGTTCCCCTCAGTGGGTTGGCGGTGGCGTTGTATTCGCTCCCAAGCCCAGAGATTATTCCTTCAAGCTGAACAAGAAGGTGAAAAGACTGGCACTGCAGTCCGCACTTTCCACAAAGGTTGCGGAAGGCAAAATCATCGTTCTGGATGAGCTGACACTGTCTGAAGTAAAGACAAAAGAAATGGTGAAGGTTCTGGGCAACATCAAATGCGACAACGCACTGATCGTTATGGACGGCTCCAACGAAAACGTAATGCTGTCCGCTAGAAATATTCCCACAGTTAAGACAGCTTCCGTAAACACAATCAATGTTTACGACCTGCTGAAATACAACAATCTGGTTGTAACAAAAGAAGCAGTAGAAAAAATCCAGGAGGTGTACGCATAATGGCTGATCTGAAATTTTACGACGTAATCGAAAGACCCGTAATCACAGAAAACAGTATGTCTGTACTGGATGAAAAGAAATATACTTTCATCGTACACCCTGAAGCAACAAAGGCTCAGATTAAAGATGCTGTTGAAAAAATGTTCGAAGGCGCTAAGGTGGCTTCCGTAAACACAATGAACTACGATGGCAAGCCTAAAAGAAGAGGTATGTTCTTCGGCAAAACAAAGAAATATAAAAAAGCAGTTGTGAAACTGACAGCTGACAGCAAAGATATTGAAATTTTTATGGGCATGTAAGCGATAAAAGCACTGAGAAGTGATTGGTTGGAGCGCAAGCTTGCTTGCAGCGAGAACCAAGCATTTATCAGTCGAACGGTATGAGTAAAATGTGAAGCATTTTACGAATAACGAGCTTTCGAGCAACCATATAAAATCTTTAAGTGTAAACTTGCAAAACACACGGAAACGTGTAGACGATATAAAAATCCGAAAGGAGTGGAAACAAGAGATGGCAATTAAGAGATATAAACCCTATACACCATCCAGAAGACACATGACTGTGTCCGCATTCGATGAAATTACAAAATCCACGCCCGAAAAATCTCTGGTAGTACACCTGAGAAAAACTTCCGGCAGAAACAACCAGGGTAAGCTGACAGTACGTCACCATGGCGGCGGCGCTAAAATCAAATACAGACTGGTTGACTTTAAACGTAACAAAGACGGCGTACCTGCAATTGTTAAGGCGATTGAATACGATCCCAACAGAACAGCAAACATCGCTCTGATTGTTTATGCAGACGGCGTAAAATCCTATATTCTGGCTCCTGCAGGTCTGAAGGTTGGCGATCATCTGATGAACGGCCCCGAAGCAGAAGTTAAGCTGGGCAACACACTGCCCATGAGCAAAATCCCCGTTGGTGCTTCCATTCACAACATCGAAATGAAGCCCGGCAAAGGCGGTCAGTTGGTTCGTTCCGCAGGGAATGTTGGTCAGCTGATGGCAAAAGAAGGCAAATATGCAACAGTTAAGCTGCCTTCCGGCGAAATGAGACTGCTGCCTATCGAATGCAGAGCAACAATCGGTCAGATCGGTAATGCAGATCACGAGCTGGTTCACATCGGTAAAGCCGGCAGAAAACGTCACATGGGCGTTAGACCTACAGTAAGAGGTTCCGTAATGAACCCTAACGATCACCCTCACGGCGGTGGTGAAGGTAGAGCACCTATCGGTCGTCCTGCTCCTATGACACCTTGGGGCAAGCCTGCAATGGGTTACAAGACAAGAAACAAACACAAAGCTTCCAACAAGTATATTGTTCGCCGCAGAAACGGCTAATAGATCCGAATGTGCCTAAGGCAGCTTAGGCACGAACAGAAAAAATAAGGAGGATTCATCAATGAGCAGATCTTTGAAAAAAGGACCTTTCGCTGACGATCATCTGCTGAAGAAGATCGATGCTATGAACGCAGCAGGCGAAAAGAACGTAATCAAAACATGGTCTCGTCGTTCTACAATCTACCCCGATATGATCGGTCACACAATCGCAGTTTATGACGGCAGAAAGCACGTGCCTGTATATATCACAGAAGACATGGTAGGCCACAAACTGGGCGAATTTGCACTGACAAGAACTTACAGAGGTCATGGCAAAGACGCAGAAAAGAAATCTAGAGTTCGCTAATTTATCCGATAACGAAAGGAGGTTTCGTTCATGGCAAAAGGTCATAGAAGCCAAATCAAAAAAGAAAGAAACATTGCAACACAGGAAAAAAGACCTCATGCTACTGCTAAATACGTAGGCATCCCCGCTCCCAAGGCGAAAATCGTTCTGGATCAGATTAAAGGCAAGGATGTTGCTACAGCAGCAGCAATGTTGAACTATAGCCCCAGACTGGCAGCAGAAATCATCGGTAAAGTACTGAAATCCGCTGTAGCTAACGCAGAAAACAACCTGGGTATGGACGTAAGCAAACTGTATGTGGAAGAAGTAAGTGCAGATCAGGGCCCTACAATGAAGAGAATTCGCCCCAGAGCACAGGGCAGAGCATATCGCATTCTGAAGAGATCTTGCCATATTTCCATCATTCTCAATGAGAGATAAGGAGGTACGAAATGGGACAGAAGGTTAACCCTCATGGTTTAAGAGTAGGTATCATCAAAGATTGGGATGCAAAATGGTATGCAGAAAAAGACTTTGCTGATAACCTGGTAGAAGACGTTAAAATCAGAAAATTCATCAAAAAGAGACTGTACGATGCAGGCATTTCCAAGATTACAATCGAAAGAACAGCCGGCAGAGTAAAGATCAGCGTATACACAGCAAAACCCGGTATTGTTATCGGTAAGAACGGTGCATCCATCGAAGCACTGAAGGCTGAGCTGCAGAAAATGACAGCGCAGAAGGTTGCTGTAAACATCGAAGAAGTAAAGAGACCCGAACTGGATGCACAGCTGGTAGCTGAAAATATTGCACTGCAGCTGGAAAACCGTGTGACATTCCGTCGTGCGATGAAGCAGGCAATGGGCAGAACAATGAAGTTCGGCGCAAAGGGTATCAAGACAATGGTAAGCGGTCGTCTGGGCGGCGCAGATATCGCGCGTGGCGAATCCTACCACGAAGGTACAATTCCCCTTCAGACACTGAGAGCTGACATCGACTATGGCTTTGCTGAAGCAGATACAACATACGGCAAACTGGGCGTAAAGGTTTGGATCTACAAAGGCGAAGTACTTCCTGTAAAGAATAATAAAAAGTAAGGAGGCGCTAAAGAATCATGTTAATGCCTAAAAGAGTAAAACATCGTAAACAGCAGAGAGGCAAAATGAGAGGCCGTGCATATAGAGGCAACAAAGTAACATACGGCGATTTCGGTATTATGGCGATGGAACCCACATGGATCACATCCAACCAGATCGAAGCAGCACGAGTTGCTATGACAAGACATATCAAACGTGGCGGTGACGTTTGGATCAAAGTATTCCCTGACAAACCCGTATCCGCAAAACCTATCGGTACTCGTATGGGTTCCGGTAAAGGCGCACCTGAATACTGGGTTGCAGTAGTAAAACCCGGCAGAGTAATGTTCGAAATCGGTGGCGTAGAAGAAGATAAGGCAAGAGAAGCGCTGAGACTGGCAATTCACAAACTGCCTATCAAGTGCAAAATCGTATCTAAAGCAGAAGCAGAAGAAATGGCAGGTGAACATCAGTGAAAACAAAAGGTTATGTAAATGAATTGATGGGTAAAACTGCAGATGAATTACAGAAGGACCTTGTTTCCGCGAAGAAAGAGCTGTTCAACCTGAGATTCCAGAACGCAACAAACCAGCTGGACAATACAGCGAGAATCAAGGAAGTTCGTAAGAACATCGCAAGAATCCAGACAATCATCACAAAGAAAGCAAGAGAAGTAAAATAATAGATATTCCGTTCGTTGAAAGGAGGAAATCATCGTGGAAAGAAATCTTCGTAAAACCAGAATTGGTAGAGTAGTTAGCGACAAGATGGACAAAACAATCGTTGTTGCTGTTGAAGATAAAGTAAAACACCCTCTGTATGGCAAAATCGTTAACAGAACATACAAACTGAAAGCTCATGACGAAAACAACGAATGCGGTATCGGCGATCGTGTTAAAGTTATGGAAACAAGACCTCTGTCCAAGGACAAGAGATGGAGACTTGTAAGCATCATCGAAAAAGCAAAATAATCCTTTTTGGAGAGGAGGACGAAATATGGTTCAGCAGGAAACCAGATTAAAAGTAGCAGATAACTCCGGGGCGAAAGAACTTCTGTGCATCAGAGTTCTGGGCGGCTCCACAAGAAGATATGCAGGCGTGGGCGACATCATTGTTGCTGCGGTTAAAGACGCAACACCCGGCGGCGTTGTAAAAAAAGGTGATGTAGTAAAGGCTGTTGTAGTAAGAACAGTTCATCCCGTAGGCAGAGCAGACGGCAGCTACATCAAATTCGACGAAAACGCAGCTGTAATTATCAAAGACGACAAAAACCCCAGAGGTACTCGTATCTTTGGGCCCGTTGCAAGAGAGCTGAGAGAAAAGCAGTTCATGAAGATTCTTTCTCTGGCTCCCGAAGTACTGTAATAGGAGGTGCGACAGGTGGCTAATATGAAACTGAAAACCGGTGACAAGGTAGTTGTTATTGCCGGTAAGGATAAAGGCAAAGAAGGCAAGATTGTTGCTGTAGATAAAAAGAACAACCGCGTAATGGTTGAAGGCGTGAACATGGTTTCCAAACACACAAAACCCAACGCACAGAACCAGCAGGGCGGCATCATCAAGAAGGAAAACTTCATTCATGCTTCCAACGTAATGTACCTGCATAACGGCAAGGCTACAAGACTGGGCGCTATGATCAAAGATGGTAAAAAGGTAAGAGTAGCAAAGAAAACAGGCGAAGTAATCGACTAATAAATACCTGGTGAAAGGAGGCAAACAATGAGCAGATTAAAAGACTTCTATGAAGCACAGATCGTTCCTGAAATGACTAAGAAATTTTCTTATACAAATAAACTGGCTGTTCCCAAACTGGAAAAGATCATCATCAACATGGGCGTTGGCGAAGCAAGAGAAAACGCTAAGGTTCTGGATGGCGCTGTAAGAGATATGAGCATTATCTCCGGTCAGAAACCTGTAGTAACAAAGGCTAAAAAATCCATCGCGAACTTCAAGCTGCGTGAAGGTATGAACATTGGCTGCAAGGTTACTCTGAGAGGCGACAGAATGTATGAATTCACAGACAGACTGGTAAACATCGCACTGCCTCGTGTACGTGACTTCCGTGGCGTAAAAGCAAACAGCTTTGACGGCAGAGGTAACTACACAATGGGTATCAAAGAACAGCTGATCTTCCCTGAAATCGAATATGATAAAGTAGACAAGATCAGAGGCATGGACATCGTTTTTGTTACAACAGCAAAAACAGATGAAGAAGCAAGAGAACTGCTGAGACTGTTCGGTATGCCATTCGCTAAATAAGGGAGGGACAAAGATGGCTAAAAAATCTATGAAAGTTAAGCAGCAGAGAGCACCTAAGTTCTCTACAAGAGCTTATACACGTTGCAGAGTTTGCGGCAGACCCCACTCTGTACTGAAAAAATATGGAATTTGCCGTATTTGCTTCCGTGAACTGGCATACAAAGGTCAGATTCCCGGCGTAAAGAAAGCAAGCTGGTAATTGAAAGGAGGAATTCACAATGTCTATGAGCGACCCTATCGCAGATATGCTGACAAGAATCAGAAATGCTAATACTGCAAAACACGATACAGTAGATGTTCCTTCTTCCAAAATGAAGAAAGCAATCGCTGACATCCTGGTAGCAGAAGGTTACGTAAAAGGTTACGAAGTAATCGAAGACGGTATCAAATCCACACTGCGCATCAGCCTGAAATATGGTGAAGACAAAAACGTAAAAGTAATCACAGGTCTGAAGAGAATTTCCAAACCCGGCCTGAGAGTATTCGCTGGCAAAGACGAGCTGCCTAAAGTTCTGGGTGGTCTGGGCACAGCAATTATTTCCACAGACAAAGGCCTGATGACAGACAAAGCTGCAAGAAAAGCTGGTCTGGGCGGCGAAGTTATCGCTTTCATCTGGTAAGATAGAGACAGAATTATAGGAGGTGCAGACCATGTCCAGAATCGGTAAATTGCCCGTAGTGGTACCCGCTGGCGTAGAAGTTAAGATTGGCGAAGGCAATCTGCTGACAGTGAAAGGCCCTAAAGGTACACTGGAAAGAAAATTATCCGCAGACATGAACATCGCAATGGAAGACGGTCAGATCGTAGTTACAAGACCCAGCGATCTGAAGAAGCATAGAGCATTACACGGCCTGACAAGAACACTGATCCACAACATGATTGTTGGTGTTACAGAAGGCTATGAAAAAACACTGGAAATCAACGGTGTAGGTTACAGAGCAGCAAAATCCGGTAAGAAGCTGACACTGACACTGGGTTATTCTCACCCTGTAGAAATGGAAGATCCCGCAGGCATCGAATCCATTGTTGAGGGTACAAACAAAATCATCGTTAAGGGTATTGATAAAGAAAAAGTAGGTCAGTTTGCAGCCGAAATCAGAACAAAAAGACCTCCCGAACCTTACAAAGGCAAAGGTATCAAATACGCTGACGAACACATCAGACGTAAAGTTGGTAAGACCGGTAAGAAATAATCTGCGCACGGCGGCGTAAGGTATATTTATATCGGAAAGTGACTAATTTTTGAAGAAACGGAGTGAATTTGCTATGATCAATAAGCCCAATCGTGCTGCGGCTCGTGTGAAAAGACACTACAGAATCCGCAACCATGTAAAAGGCACAGCTGCCAGACCTAGACTGGCAGTATTCAGATCCAATAAACACATGTATGCGCAGATCATTGATGACGTTGCGCAGCATACACTGGTTGCAGCATCCACAATGGAAGCTGAAATCGCAAGCAAGGTTGAATACACAAACACAGTAGCAGCAGCTGCTGCAGTAGGTGAAGCTGTTGCAAAGAAAGCAATCGAAAAAGGCATCACTGAAGTAGTATTCGACAGAGGCGGTTTTGTATACCAGGGTAAGGTTCAGGCACTGGCAGAAGCAGCTAGAGAAGCTGGCCTGAAATTCTAAGGCAAGGAGGAAAGTAAGTTGAAAAGAATCGATCCAAGCACTTTAGATCTGAAAGATAAAGTAGTTACCATCAACCGTGTATCCAAGACGGTAAAAGGTGGTCGTACAATGAGATTCTCTGCTCTGGTTGTTGTTGGCGACGGCAATGGCCATGTAGGCTGCGGTATGGGTAAGGCAGCTGAAATTCCCGATGCAATCCGCAAAGGGAAAGAAGCAGCGATGAAAAATATCATCAAAGTAGAAATGAACGATGTAGACAGCATCTACCACGGCGTTACAGGTGAATACGGCAGTGCAAGCGTACTGCTGATGCCCGCTCCCGAAGGTACTGGTATCATCGCCGGCGGTCCCGCGCGTGCGGTTCTGGAACTGGCTGGTATCCGTAACATCAGAACAAAATCCCTGGGCTCCAACAACAAACGTAACGTTGTAAGCGCAACCATCGAAGGTCTGTCCAGAGCGACAACACCCGAAGCTGTTGCGAAACTGCGTGGCATTTCTGTTGAAGAACTCTTAGGTTAAGGAGGATTAGACAGATGGCTGAAATTAAAATCACATTGGTGAAATCCACAATCGGTGCAATTCCCAAACATAAAAGAACAGTTCAGGCGCTGGGTCTGAACAAAACAAACAGTAGTGTAATTCAGCAGGACAATGCGGCAATCAGAGGTATGCTCCATCAGATTAGCCACCTTGTTAAAGTTGAAGAAGTTTGATTTTAGGAGGTGCCCAAATGAACTTATGCGAACTGAGACCCGCTGAAGGCTCCAGAGGTAAAAACTGGAGACGCGGCAGAGGTCATGCAACAGGCAATGGCAAAACAGCCGGCAGAGGCCATAAAGGTGCCGGTCAGCGTTCCGGTACAAGCGGCAAATGCGGCTTTGAAGGCGGCCAGATGCCTCTGGCCCGCCGCCTGCCCAAGCGCGGTTTCCACAACATTTTCGCTAAGCCCCTGGAGGCTGTGAACGTATCTGTCCTGGAGAAGTTCGAGGACGGCGACGTGGTCAATGCCCAGGCTCTGCTGGAGAAGGGGATCCTCTCCAAGTGTGAGTACGGCGTGAAGATCCTGGGCAATGGCGAGATCACCAAGAAGCTGACCGTTCAGGCTTCCGCCTTCTCCGCCTCCGCCAAGGAAAAAATCGAAGCTGCAGGTGGTAAGGTGGAGGTGGTCTGACCATGATCCAGACCATCCGCAATGCCTGGGCTGTGCCTGAGCTGCGCAAAAAGATGCTCTTTACCGTCTTTGCGCTGCTGATCTTCCGCCTGGGCGCCGCCATCCCTGTCCCCTATATCAATTCCCAGGAGCTGGAGGTCTATCTGGCCGCCCAGAGCGGCACCATCCTGGGCCTGATGAACGCCATGAGCGGTTCGGCCTTCTCCATGGCCACCCTCTTTGCCCTGTCCATCCAGCCCTATATCAACAGCTCCATCATCATCCAGCTGCTGACCGTGGCCATCCCCGCTCTGGAGCGGCTGGCCAAGGAGGGCGGCGAGGAGGGCCGGAAGAAGATCGCCTCCATCACCCGTTACACCACCGTGGCCATCGGCCTGATCCAGGGCTTCGGCTATTACAGCCTGATCAACAGCTACGGCCTGGTGGATACGGAGGGGCTGCCTGCCCTGTGGGTCGGGATCGTGATCGTCCTGTCCTTCACCGCCGGTTCCGCCTTTCTGATGTGGCTGGGTGAGCAGATCACTGAGTTCGGTATCGGCAACGGCATCTCCATCATCCTGTTCGCCGGCATCGTCTCCCGCTTCCCCCACATGGTCAGCGATGTCTATCACGGCGTCACCGCCTGGATGGACCCCCTGACCCAGGAGGAGTTCACCGCCATGAACTGGAGCGAGGCCCAGATCGCCGCCTACCAGAAGAGCCTGCTGGCCCCCTGGATGGTCGCGGTCGTGATCCTGGGTATGCTGGCCCTGGTGGTCTTCATCGTGTTCATCTCCAACGCCGAGCGCCGTCTGCCTGTGCAGTACGCCAAGCGGGTGGTGGGCCGGAAGATGTACGGCGGACAGTCCACTCACATCCCCATCAAGGTGAATATGAGCGGCGTGATGCCGATCATCTTCGCCCAGTCCATCGCCTCCCTCCCCGCCACCATCGGCGCCTTCGCCGGCTGGACGCTGGAGAGCCAGGGTTTTGGCGGCGGCCTGATGCGGCTGTTCGATACCACCAAGCCCTTTTACAGCGTACTGTACTTCCTGCTGATCGTGGGCTTCAGCTATTTCTACGCCACCATGCAGTTCAACCCCATTGAGGTGGCCAACAACCTGAAGAAGAACGGCGGCTTTATCCCCGGCTTCCGTCCCGGTAAGCCCACCGCCGACTTCATCACTAAGGTTCTGAACAAGATCACCATGTTTGGTGCGCTGTATCTGTCTGTTGTGGCCATCGCGCCCATCATCACGGGCAATATCTTCGGTTACCACTCCCTGGCCATCGGCGGTACCTCCGTCATCATCGTGGTGGGCGTGGCCCTGGAGACCGTGAAGCAGATGGAGGCTCAGATGCTCATGCGGCACTATAAGGGCTTTTTGGAGTAAAAGGAGTTGGAGAGAATGGGAATGAAGCTTATCATGCTGGGCGCCCCCGGCGCCGGCAAGGGTACTCAGGCTGAGATCCTCAGCGCCAAGCTGGGCATCCCGACCATCTCTACCGGCAACATCCTCCGCGCCGCCATCAAGGAGGGCACCTCCGTGGGCCTTCAGGCCAAGTCCTATATGGACGCAGGCAAGCTGGTCCCCGATTCCGTGATCATCGGCATCGTGGCCGAGCGGC
>ENA-OROE01001989-OROE01001989.1-human-gut-metagenome-genome-assembly--contig:-NODE-1989-length-11129-cov-2.459003_pt1 | contig 11129 bp, 8 predicted proteins | sample MGYA00242126_ERZ509044 | MGnify/ENA primary metagenome ERZ509044 (study PRJEB26280, sample SAMEA2338716) | human gut metagenome | biome: human gut; feature: human-associated habitat; material: faeces... | reverse complement strand
TCGGCGGGTGGCACAGCATCACTCTTGTAATACAAAGGAGCTGCTTTTGTCCCTGTGATAATCCGCCGCCGTCTTCTGTGATAAAGGTATCATATCCCTTTGGCAGACGCTTGATAAAGCTGTGTGCATGAACGGCTTTTGCTGCCGCAATCACCTCTTCATCGGTTGCATCCGGCTTACCCATGACAATATTTTCACGGATGGTTCCGGTCTTTAACCATGTATCCTGCAATACCATGCCGTATCCCGCGCGCAGGCTATGTCGGGTCATTTCACGGATATCAATGCCCGATACCGAAATTTTACCGTCGTTGACATCATAAAAACGCATGAGCAGGTTAATCAGTGTTGTCTTTCCGCAGCCGGTCGGACCGACAATTGCAATACGCTGTCCTTGCTTTACATGAAGGTTAAAATCTTCAATCAGCTTCTTATCCGGCACATAAGAAAATGCTACGTGTTCTAAATCAACCGTTCCATCTACATTTTCGAGCACTGCGGCATCTTTGCTGTCCGGGATTTCCGGCTCTTCTTCGATTAATTCAAAGATACGTGCCGCACACGCAATCGCATTCTGTAATTCCGTCACGACACCGGAAATTTCATTAAACGGCTTTGTATACTGGTTTGCATAACTTAAAAAGCAGGATAACTGTCCGACCGTTAATCTGCCGTAAATGGCTGAAATTGCGCCACTTACCGCAACCCCCGCATATACAAGGCTATTGATAAAACGGGTAGACGGATTGGTAATCGATGAATAAAAAATGGCTTTTAGTGAACATTTCTGCAGACGGTCATTAATTTCATCAAATCTTTCAAGCGCCTCATCTTCATAGCAGTATGCCTGTACAACCTTCTGTCCGCCAATCATTTCATCAATCAACGCCGTCTGCTCACCACGCGTTTCAGACTGTAATTTAAACATCTGATACGTATGCTTTGCAATAAAGCTTGCCACAAACAGGGACAGCGGAGTAATTACAATAACTACAAGTGTAATTTTTACATTAATAGACAACATAAAGCCCAGTGTTCCCAGAATCGTCAGCACCCCGGAAAAAAACTGGGTAAAGCCCATGAGCAGACCGTCCGCAAACTGGTCTACATCGGCGATAACACGGCTGACGACTTCACCGTAGGAGTGTCCGTCAATATATTTTAACGGCAGCACTTCAATCTTTTCAATCGCTTCGTCACGGATATCCCTTGTCACATGATACGTAATTTTGTTGTTGCAGATATTCATAATCCACTGGGACAATGCCGTAATTGCAATAACGATTCCGACTTCGGAAAGTATCGCCGTAATTGCCTTAAATTCTACATTCTGCGGTCCGATAATGTAATCAATCGCATTTCCGATTAAAATCGGCACATATAAAGATGATGCCACGGTCACTGCTGCCATTAAAATTGACAGAATCAAAAAGAACCAGTAGCGTTTAATGCGCAGCAACACTTTTTTTACGGTTGTACCTGTATTTGCCTTTGCCATAACTTACGCCTCCTTTTCTTTCCGGAACTGTGAATAATAAATTTCCTGATATACTTCGCAGTTTTCAAGCAGTTCTTCATGTGTTCCGATACCTGCCACATTTCCGTCATCCAGTACGATAATCCGGTCAGCGTGCATAAGCGATGCCGCACGCTGGGATACGATAAACAGTGTCGGTGCATCTTTCATTTCACGGATTGATTTGCGCAATGCCGCATCGGTTGCATAATCGAGTGCCGATGCACTGTCGTCTAAAATCAAAATATCCGGTTTTCTTACAACTGCACGGGCAATCGTTAAACGCTGGCGCTGTCCGCCTGATAAATTTTTACCGCCCTGGTCGACAAAGGAATCAAGTTTACCGTCTTTTTTCTCGACAAATTCCCGTGCCTGTGCAATGTCTAATGCTTCCATAATTTCCGTATCGGTCGCATCCTTTTTCCCCCAGCGGATATTGTCACGGATTGTTCCTTTAAAAAGCTGTGCTTTCTGCAAAACAATGCCGACTTTCTCTCGTAAGGCTTCAATCCGATAGTCTTTGACGTTGACACCGTCAATATAAATCTCACCCTTTGTCACGTCATAAAAACGCGGAATCAGATTGACAAGGGACGATTTTCCGGAGCCCGTACCGCCGATGACACCGATGGTCTGTCCTTTCTTTACCGTAAAGCTGATGTCTGTGAGCGATTCATCGCCCGCACCGCTGTAGCGTAAGGATACATTTTTAAATTCCACTGCCGCAGCCTGTGTATCTGTGCTTTCCGTGGTACTCCCGTTTTGCATACTGGACTTAATACTAAATACATTTTCAATTCTGCCCGCACAGGCGAGTGCCTTGGTAATGTTGATAATCAGGTTTGCCAGCTTGATTAATTCAATGAGAATCTGTGACATATAGTTGTAGAGTGCCACAACCTGTCCCTGTGTCAGTGTTCCCGCATTGACACGCACCGCACCAATCCAGATCAGTGCGATAATGGAAATGTTGACCACCACATAAGTCAGCGGATTCATCAGTCCGGAAATCTTACCGACAAATTTCTGTAAATGATTGAGCTGTTCATTTGCCTGTTTAAATTCTCTGATTTCATTTTCCTGCTTGTTAAATGCACGTACAACACGCACACCGGTCAGGTTTTCCCTTGTAATGCCAAGAATCTTATCCAGTCCCGCCTGTACTTTTTTGTAAAGCGGTCTTGTGGAGAGCATAATGCCAAAAACGATGACTGCCAGTACCGGAATCGCTACCGCAAAAACAAGCGCCGCTTTGACGTCAATCGTAAATGCCATAATCATTGCACCGAATACAATAAACGGTGAACGCAAAAACAGGCGCAGTACCAGATTGACACCGTTTTGCACCTGGTTAATGTCACTTGTCATACGTGTAATCAGTGTTGACGTACCGATGGTGTCCATTTCCGTAAAGGAAAGGCTCTGGATATGCTTAAATAAATGATGGCGCATGCCGGTCGCACAGCCGACTGCCGCTTTCGCCGCAAAATACTGTGCCGTAATGGCACAGGTCAGCCCGATAACTGCCAGTGTCACTAAAAGCAGGCTCATTTTTACAATGTAGCCTTTATCCGCATTGCCGATACCCGTATCAATGATTGCCGATACGACAAGCGGTACAAACAATTCAAACAGTGCTTCGAGCATTTTAAACAACGGTGCGAAGACACATTCTTTTTTGTATGCACTCAGATACATCCAAATTCGCTTCATATTTTACCCCTTTTCTATCCGCACCAGACCGCCTGTATTATCATAGGACCAGTTCTGATTTAGGACTTGATTTCATACGTTTGTTATTTTATCATAAATACATCAATACAGAAAATATTTATAATGTATATGTGATATACGTTTTTTATATAGGAAGGATTTTTGATATGGATTTGAAGCAGCTTTCTTATTTTGTGAAGATTGTGGAGGAAGGGAGTATTTCGGGGGCGGCAAAGAAGCTGTTTATGTCACAGCCGCCGTTAAGCAGTCAGATGAAGCTTCTGGAAACTGAATTGGACTGCACGCTGTTTGAGCGGGGTTCGCGTACCATCCGTCTGACGGAAGCCGGAGAAACCCTTTATAATTACAGCCGTTCACTGTTGCAGTTAAGCAATGTTGCAAAGCAGGAAACCATGAATGCGGCACGACATTTTAACGGTGTACTGCGTATCGGTATTGTTTCTTCCTTAATCGGTTCGGACGCGCTTGGCTGGCTGTGCGGCTTTTCCAAGCAGTATCCCGGTATTCATTATGAAATTAATGAAGCGGACACCTACCACCTGCTTTCCCAGTTTGAAACCAATGCCATCCACCTTGCACTCCTGCGCACGCCGTTTCACACGGACTCGCTGACCTGCAAGAAGCTGTTTACGGATTCGCTGGTTGCGGTGGGACAGGAATCATTTTTTGCAGACAACCGTTCTTCCAGCAGTGACATTTCCACTCATACGGCTGATACTTCAGGCAGCGCCGCCATTACACTTGATAACCTTGCCAAGCTCCCGCTTATCGTATACCGCCGCTGGGAACACCTTTTGCGGAAAGAATTTGAAGATAAAAACCTGAGTGCGAACTGGTTCTGTATCAATGACGATGCCCGTACGACCCTTTATTTTGTGGAAATGGGCATGGGGGTCGGTATTATCCCGCAGTCTGCCGCCACGCTGGTTCAAAAAAAAGGAATTGTATGCAGACCGGTTAAAAACTGCGATATCGCAACCGATGTTGTCCTTGCATACAATTCCACTTATCTGCCGGAATGCTCCCGCGCATTTATTGAGTATCTGGACACCCTGTACCCAGATATTCCATAAGCCTGCTCCACGCATATCTGCGTTTCGTCTTAAAATATCCGTTATACACTTCAAAATTTGTATAAGAATGTTCAAACTGGCGCGAATACAAATGCGCCAGGTCGACCTGCTGTGTAAAGGTCAACGTCTTCCCGTTTTCAAGCCAGCACTGCATATCCAGATGTTTTAAAATGAGATATCCGATGACACCGATTTTCGCCTTTAAAAGAATTTCGCTGTCATTGACCGCATTCAAAAAATATCTGTATACATAATACATCATCAGCTGCTCGTATTCGTATTCCTTCTCCTTATAATATGCCGCAAATTCAGACAGCTCCCGTTCATAGTCCTCCGCACCGCAACAGTTTTTAAAATATCTGCTGTTTCTTTCAAGACAGACGTACCAGTCCGGGTTGATAACTTCCATGCCGGCAAAGCGGTCAAAAAAATGCGGGATATTTTCATATGACGTATGATTTTTTCCGCCGTATTTCTTTTTCAAATCCTTTAAACGGTCTTGCAGATAATCCGCCTGTGCGTATGCCTGTATTTCATAATCCATTAAATCCACTCTGTCGGTATCCAGCTTCTTTTGCAGTTTTTTTGCAAAATCCAGATACAGCATACAGCGCTCCTCTATTAAAAATGCCCTGTTGCGGATGATATTATACACCGTTACCCTTGCCTGGCGCAGCTTAAAATATAACTGCGGGTCGATATTATTATAGGAAGAAACGGTTTCATCTGTTTCTTCTACCGTAAATGTCAGCGGCTTTTGATAGCTAAACATCAGCTCGCCGGCTGTTTTACAGGACGGCGCCAGTCCGATTTCCCGCTCACTGCCGTATTCGTTGATAAACCGCGGAAATTCGGCACACGTATCACACAGCTTATCTTCGCCCAGTGCAATAAATAAATCACACAGGTTCTTGTCATTTAAAAACGGGCATCTGCCGTTTTGCAGCGTAAAGGTACAGCCGCCGCCCTCCTCCGGCACCATAACCGACTGTAAGCGCTGTCCGAAACTTCCTGCAACCGTTTTGTAATAGTCATACGACTTTTCATCTACATCCACGTCCCAGCCCGCACAGCACGTATCCGTACATGCCCCTGCAATACATTTAAAATCTTTATAATATTCGGGTGTTCTAATTTTCATCATTTCCTGCTTCTTTCTAAATTTTTTGATACCAGGGTCAAAAGGTCTAAACCCACATGAGCTTGCTCATAAGTGGGTGAATGACCTTGTGACCCGCCCTAATATGAGCATAAAAGCAGGACGATAGTTCTGCGATATGCGAATATTGGGCAGGATTGTGGGAGTGCGCAGCACGGAACAATCCGCAGGTATCATTATTGGGGACTTTTGCCCCCAACAGCATTTTTAGTATAGCATATCTTATTTTTTTTACAAATACAGATTGTAGCATTTTCAATTACAGTGTATAATATGATACAATGTCAAAAAATAAATCGACAAAGAAAGGATAAAAGTATGCAACGTACAAAACAAAATCATGCTTGGCGCGTATTTCGCCTGCTGTTGATTTTTTTCTGTATCGGTCTGTCTTTACAGTTTACTTCCTGCGGCAAAAAGCAGGCTGAAAACACTGTTTTTTCAGTAGACGACCTTTCCGGCAAAAAAATCGGTGTCCAGCTTGGTACAACCGGCGATACGCTCGTATCAGATTATGAAACGGACGGTTCAAATACAACCGTTGAACGTTTCAACAAAGGAAACGATGCCATTCAGGCATTAAAACAGGGAAAGATTGATGCAGTTGTCATTGATGCACAACCGGCACAGTCTTTTGTTGCCGCAAACAGCGACTTAATGATTCTCCCTGAAGAATTTGCTAACGAAGACTACGCTATTGCAATTGCAAAAGGCAATTCTTCCCTGACAAGTTCTATCAACGACGCTTTAAACACATTAAAAGCCAACGGCACGCTTGATGCCATTTTAAACAATTACATCAGGGAAAATATTGGACAAACTCCGTATACCTCTCCTGAAAATGTAAACCGTTCCAACGGCACACTGGTTATGGCTACCAATGCTTATTTCCAGCCGTATGAATACTATGAAAACGGCACGATTGTCGGTATTGATGTCGATGTCGCCACGGCGATCTGCGATACTTTAGGAATGACCTTAAAAGTAGAGGATATGGAATTTGATTCCATCATCACTGCCGTATCTTCCGGTAAAGCCGATGTCGGTATTGCAGGTATGACCGTTACACCGGAACGTCAGAAAAATATTGACTTTTCAGATTCTTACACCACTTCACAGCAGGTTATTGTTGTGCGCAATAACGATGCCGTATCCGGAGGTACAAGTCTTTCTGAAAAATTTAAAACAGACTTCTTAACCGATAACCGTTATCAGTTCATCCTGACCGGTCTGAAAAATACACTGATTATCGCAGCCTGTGCCGCATTAATCGGTATTGTCATCGGTTTTTTAGTTGCCGTTGTCCGTTCAAGCCATGATAAGACCGGCAATTTAAAGATTTTAAATGCAATCTGCACCGTTTACCTGACCATTATCCGTGGTACACCAAGTATGGTACAGCTGCTGATTATTTACTATATTATTTTCGGCTCTATGAATATCAGCAAGCTGCTGGTGGCAATTCTGGCATTCGGCATTAACTCCGGTGCTTACGTTGCCGAAATTTTCCGTTCCGGTATTATGTCTATCGACAACGGACAGTTTGAAGCTGCAAGAAGCTTAGGCCTTACCTACCGTCAGACCATGCTTAGCGTTATTCTGCCACAGGCATTTAAAAATGTACTGCCTGCCCTTGCAAATGAATTTATCGTGTTACTGAAAGAGACCTCTATCAGTGGTTATATCGGACTGACCGATTTAACCCGCGGCGGTGATATTATCCGAAGCATTACATATGATGCTTTCCTGCCATTACTCGGTGTTGCATTTATTTACCTTGTACTGGTTGTTATTCTTTCGGCACTTGTAAAGAAACTGGAAAGGAGATTAAGAAGCAATGAGCGAAACTAAATCAGATGTTCTCCTCGAAGTCAAAAACCTGCACAAGGCATTTGACAAACATGTTGTTTTAAATGATGTCAATACAACCGTCCGCAAAGGCGATGTCATTGCCATCATCGGACCTTCCGGCTGCGGTAAATCCACATTTTTACGTTCGTTAAATATGCTGGAAACGCCGACCGGCGGACACGTTTTATTCCACGGCACGGATTTGACCGATAAGTCGGTCAACATCAACCAGATCCGCGAAAAGATTGGTATGGTATTCCAGCACTTTAATCTGTTCCCGAACATGACCATCCGTGAAAATATCTGTCTTGCACCGGTCAAATTAAAGCTGATGACAAAGGAAGAAGCTTCTAAAAAAGCTGATGAACTCTTAGAGCGTGTCGGCTTAAAAGATAAAGCGGATACCTATCCTGCCATGCTTTCCGGCGGACAGAAACAGCGTGTTGCAATTGCCCGTGCGCTGGCAATGAATCCGGAAGTCATGCTGTTTGACGAACCGACTTCTGCGCTTGACCCGGAAATGGTCGGCGAAGTTTTAACAATTATCAAAGAACTTGCCCAGTCCGGCATGACAATGTTAATTGTTACGCATGAAATGGGATTTGCAAAGGAAGTTTCCAACCGCTGTATGTTCTTTTCTGACGGCAATATCACCGAAGAAAATGCACCAAAGGAATTTTTTGAAACCCCACAGAGTCCTAGATTGAAAGAATTTTTATCGAAAGTACTTTAATAAAAATATCCCCCAGCCATTGTCATTTGACTCCGGCTGGGGGGTGTGTTTTTATTAAAAACTTAAATCAATATCAACCGTTCCGTTGTTTGCATATTTCATATAGTCAAACAGCTTCGGTGCCGCAAGAAGTTCCAGCGGGTCTCTTTCATGTTCATCGTCTTCAAATATTTCTGCCACTTCTTTAATTTCCGGGTTTGATAAAGAATTCACATATTCTTTTAATTCCAGTACAGTCATATTAAAAAGTTCTTCTTTACTTTTCATGCGTTCATTACTCCTTTTCTTTTTCAAATTTAATCGCCAAAGCCGTTGAAAATAACCTTGCCGGCATTCCACAGTTCAGCTGTTCTTTTTGCCGCCTCAAGTCTTCCGGCATCGTCTTTAAAGCCAAATGTTGCCGACTGGCAGCCACAGTCCATGCACATGACATAATAACCGCTGTTTTCTTCTTCTAAAATAGAAGGTCCTAAACATCTCGGACAGTCTTCTAATTCAATCATTTCATAAATTTCCATGTTAATCTCCATTCCGCAGGCATTTTAATGCCGTGATTTCAACACTGTGGGAAAACACTTGCCGGATTTTCTCCACTTTCATGCGGTTCTATTATACATGAAATTTGTCCGTATGTGAACCTAAAAATCCGGAGCAGTTCAAACTTTCCCGGATATATTCCTGTGATAACCCAGATTGTATGGCAATCTAACCGATAATATCTTTGTCATAATAGCCTATGCCGAGTTTTTTAGCTGTTTCTTCACCGATAAAACGCCCGCCGCTTCCAAACTCTCTGCTGATTGTAATAATTCTTTTTGCCATTGCTGCTTCCTCCTCAGCTTAATTTTTCCACTCTATTCTTACTGATTTTCTTTAAAAATGCATATCCTGCTGCACAGGCAACAAGTTCTGTTATCGGAAATGCCCACCAAATCAGGGAAATGCCTGCTGTTGCGTTTTTTACAAAAATTGAAAAAATTCCTGTTAGCGGTAATATAATGACAAGCTGTCTAAGTAGTGAAATCACAAGCGATTCCAGACCGCCGTCCAACGCCTGATAAATGCCCTGATAGGCGATATTGATTCCCGCAAAAATAAAACTGATTGAAATAATCCGCATTGCACTGATAAAATACGTTCTTGACTGTCCCGCATTAAACAGCGTGGCAAATGCGTCCGGAAAAATTTCTGTAATAAGAATCCCTAAAATCATCAGTGCTGCCGTGTATATCAGACCATATTTGATTCCGTCCCAGATTCGTTTTTTACTTCCCATTCCATATGCATACGCTATGATTGGCGTAATGGCATCTCTTAAACCAAATGCTAAGAACAATACAAACTGCTGGACTTTATAAAACAATCCGTATGCAGTCTGTGCAGAAGGACTGAACTTCAAAATCAGATTCATTACATACACCATGACAGACATCAGCGCCTGTGCAATAATTGCAGGCAGACCTATTGAATAGATTCCTGCAATCGTTCTGCCATCCGGTTTCATGAATTTTATTCCATGTTCAAATTCCCTATTTAATTTCATATGAAAAATAAATAACAACCCTGCTGATACAATCTGACCGATTACCGTAGCATACGCAGCGCCCTCTACGCCCATTTCAGGAACGGGTCCGATACCATAAATCATTACCGGGTCCAGAATAATATTGACCACAGCCCCCACAACCTGTCCGATTGTAGAATAAAGGGAACGCCCTGTTGCCTGTAACAGCTTTTCAAATAATGAAAAGAAAATAATTCCAAAAGAAAGCACACAGCATATTCTTAAATAACTTGCTCCCATTGCAATCACTTCCGTGTCAGCCGTCTGTGATGAAATGTATGCCTTCACTCCAAAAATGCCAAACAACAGACATACCGCACAAATTATCACACCTAAAAACAGACTGTTTCCGGCGACTTTCGCAGCTTTTTGGTTTTTTCCCTCTCCAAGAGTTCTTGCAAGAAGCGCATTCGTTCCCACACCGGTTCCGATTCCGACTGCCACCATAAGCATCTGTACCGGAAATACCAGTGTCAGCGCATTTAAAGCTGCTTCACTTCCCACTTTCATATTGCCGACAAAGGCACTGTCCACAATATTATAGACTGCCTGCAGTGCCATGGATAAAATCATCGGTATTCCCATCTGCACCATGAGCCTATTTACCGCCATCTCCTTCATCTTGTCACTTTCTTCCATTTAATCCTCCTTGTTTGCGAAGCAAATGTCTGCTATGTATGCTATGCCCAATAGCTTGCATAGCATGCGCCCTTTGCAGGAGCAGAGGATTTGCCTCCTTGTTTTTTTGCACAAAAAAAGTGTGTAGTTACCGCATAAGCTGGACTTACGCTGATAAGCTACACACTTTTTAATGGCATTATAGATTTAAAATAAAAAAACGAGCAGCAAAACTGGATTTACGCTCGTCTGCTACTCGTTCAAAGATTATTATATTTCTGATTTTTAAAAAAGTCAAACAAAAAAGTTTTTATAAAAAAGCTTATTTTTTGAAAAAATGAAAATCACAGCAGTCACCGCCGTAACCTAATGTTTTTGTCCGCGTAAAACCTATTTTTTTCAAGCCGCCGTATGTCACATCATCGACATCACAGAACAGGCGGCACAGATTTTCACAGCCGTTTTCCACGCAGGCGGTGTGCCACAGGCATTTTTTAATCGTAACATCATAATAATCATTTCCATATGCCTGCGTACTTTCTTGCAAATCGGTTGTACGCATAATTTTAAGAAAGATATTGCTGTAAATGGCATAAAATCCCGGTACTAATTCCATTTTAGCCGTTGAAGCGTGTTTTTTTGCTGCTACTTTATCAAGCATATATTTTCTCATATACTTATATACATCTTCTTCTGAAAAGCCTTCCTCAGACAAGCACTTATGCAACGCTATGCGTGGAAGTATCGTCTGGGCAAGGGTTTTCATCTGATTTTCGGATTTATTTTTTGTATTCTGAATCAATGTATCCAGCATTTTTTCCTGCCTGTCAGATACTGCACATCCCTTTTTATTTCCGAATTCTTCAATTAAAAATGCTTTT
>ENA-OROE01001988-OROE01001988.1-human-gut-metagenome-genome-assembly--contig:-NODE-1988-length-11164-cov-9.891799_pt1 | contig 11164 bp, 8 predicted proteins | sample MGYA00242126_ERZ509044 | MGnify/ENA primary metagenome ERZ509044 (study PRJEB26280, sample SAMEA2338716) | human gut metagenome | biome: human gut; feature: human-associated habitat; material: faeces... | reverse complement strand
AGAAAAGGATTATCAGATTTTTTGAAGAAAAACACGGCATCGCCGAGACGCTTACACATAAGTCAGTTCGATCTCTTGCGGATTCAGTTGCACAGCGTCGAACACACGATACTGAAACCCTTTAGGGCCACCATGCAAGCAATGGCCGTAGTTATTTTGAGGCAATTGATATTCAATGCTGTCCAATGTGAATTTACCCTGATTGATACGATTAGCATAACGACCGATGCTGGCACCAAAATCCGAAGGTTTGCTGATATAATCCTGAATAGAATCGAATCCCAGAACTACATCCTGCATCTTTCCGTCTTTATCGGGAACCATCACAGAAACAATACGTCCTCCGAAATTCGTCACGCAGACTTCCATGTTATTCTTGTTGCGAAGGGTGTATAAATCTGTTTTCTTACCGCCTACCTCGGCTTGGAAATTAGTTCTTAACAGACCGGAGTCGGTAGTTTGCTCTGCTTTCGGAGTACAAGCAGTCATAAAAAGGGCAGCAAAAGCCCATAATGCTAAATTCTTCATGATTGATATAAAATTACAAAGTTACGTTATGGCTGCAAAGTTCGCAAAATCGGGGTTACTACAAAGCTATTATTTGACCAATAAATAACACAAATATTCCATTTTATCGAAGAATCGATCCATCTGAATGACAACGGAAAGAGAAGAGGAAGCATAAAAAAGGCTATTACAAAGAATCAAACGAATCTTGCAATAGCCTCTCACCCCATTCATTAAATGATTTATCTCATTATATGTCTGAATATATCAATGATAAGGATCTGTTTACTCCTTAGTATTCGGGAAAGCCGATATTCTCAACCGGGCCGCTCCCATCGGAATCAATGTAATCTCTTCTTTAGCTCCTTTCACCGCATCTTCTTCGGGTAATACGCCACAAAGTCCTGTCTCGTCAATCTGCCATTCGGGAATAATCCGACCGGTAGCTTTCACTTCCAAAGGTACATTGGCTACTGTGAACGGGAAGTTATCAGCAGGCCAGGACTTACGAACTACCTTGAAGTTTTTCAAAGGTTCTTTCTTATCCAATACCAATGAATAGTTCCAGGGGCTATTTGCATAAATTTCAGTAGTAGGCCATTTCTTCGGGTCGGCACCTTTCTGCCATTTGGAGTCACCGATAGCAGTTTCACGACTGTCTTTTTCTACATATTTTTCGTCAATCTTAAGAGACAATGTCAACGGACCATAATCCACACTTACACTGTTCTTATTCACTTGCCAGGTACGCATGGACAGAGACATCGGAAGGGTCATCTCCACTTTGTCACCATCCGCCCATTCGCGTTCGATGCACAAGTATTTGCCCGATACAGGTTTCGCGCTGATCTTCTTCCCGTTTACACGCACTTCGGCTCCCTCAGTCCATGAAGGAATGCGGAGATAGAACGGAAAATTGACCTTTTCACCGGTAGAAACGGTAAATTTGATACTTTCCTCGAAAGGATAGTTAGTCTCTTCATGAAGAACGATTTCCTTTCCATTACCAACTTTCACCGTAGCTTTACAGGCAGCATAGATGGCAGCAGCAATACCGTTGTCGGGAGTTGCCAATACCAGATGTTCTGAGAAGTAAGGCCAGCCTTGCGCATGATTATGCTGGCAGCAGCGGCTGCTGAACGGATTCATGGAAAGGAACGGACCACGGTTATCAATGCCCGGATGATGATTCTTTGAGTCACTGACTGTATGGTTCGGACAAGTGATGTAACGCAAAGCCTTGAAGTCGGGCATTACGGCAGCAGGATAAGAGTTGAAAGCCACTTCTTCACAATGTTCAGCCCACATCGGGTCGCCTGTCATGCAAAGCATGATTTCATCAGAAGCCATCTGCTCCACCAGTCCGCAGGTTTCCACTCCCTGACGGGGATCGATATATCCCAGACGGGCATTCTCGTCCGCACCGAACATACCGCCCGGCACCTGACCGAAGGTACGACGGATCAAATGATGTACATTATAAGATGCTTTGAGCATAGCGGAATCTCCGGTCTGCATATAATAAGTGGCAGGTTCGCGGAAACACTGGGCGATGTTCACATTGTGCCAGTTAGGCAGGGAAGTTGACTTTGTCCAGTCGGCTGTATTACGGTGAATCTTCTCGGCAAGTTCCAGCAGGAAGGCATCTCCGGTATGATTATACAGCCAGTAGATACTGATGATGTTGTCACCGCCACGGCTGTTTTCCCAGTAGTCTTCCAGAAGCTTATCGTCGGGAACAGTCATCTGCCATTTGAAATAGTTCGTCATCAGGTCAATAACCCGTTGGTCCTGAGAATATTCGTAATAAGATTGCAGACACCAGAGCATGATCATTTGTGCCCACAATTCACGTTTACCGTTCCGTTCGTTGATGGGGCCGAAGTAACCGTCGGGCTGGCAACTGGCAAATACACCTTCAATCCATGTTTTTGTTTCCGCAATCATCTTCGGATCATTCAGGATATAGGCAAGATTGCCGTAACCTTTCAGCCAGTAAGGGACTTCTTCCCAACCATGATCGCCGCCGGTCGTCAGCCAGGCATTATTGTCTTTCTCCAGCCAGGCACTGATCTCGCCCAGATGTCCGGTCAGACCTTCACGCTGCAGTTCGAGATACTTCTTTACCCAACCTTCCGGCTGAATGCTGCCAACAGGCAACTTAATAAAATTCAACGGACGAAGCGGAGCCCGATAGCTCACGTAATTCGCGTTAGTCGACTGTGTATCGGGACGGTCTACCACCCTTACAGATTCATTAGCAGTACGTGTGGTAAAAGCAGCTGTCAGCAAACCGACAGTCAACAGCGTACCCGCAACTCCTATTTTAAAAGATCGTTTCTGTTTCATTTTGAATATTTTTTGGGCTGACTAAAGAGTCAGCCTTATTTAAATTCGGTTTATTTATAATTAAAAATCAACTCTCCGCCTTTTATCAGTTCATTGTGAGATATACGGTAGTCATCAATCTTTTTTCCGTTGAAATGGATACTTTTGATCGGTGCGTCTTTCTTTTTTCGTCCTTCTGTCTGAATGGTAAGTGTATTCCCATTCGCCAACCGCAACAGTACCCTGTCAAAAAGCGGAGAGGTCAGATCATAGTATTCGTCTCCCACAAGCAGAGGGTAGAAGCCCATTGCACCAAACACGTACCAGGCACTCATCGTACCGTCGTCTTCATCCATTTCGGGGCTATACCCTTCCGGATCGTTTTTGAATGCTTTGCCCAGATAAGGAGTCTTAAATTCCGAGTTTCCTCCATATTTATGGATCATCGGCTCAGTCATCAGGCTTCGCACTATCTGTTGGGTCTTCTCCGGTGCTCCTAGCCGGTTGAACAGATAAGGGACATGAATATCCGGTTCGTTTCCCTGATTATAGAGGTGATGATCGAAGAAATAGGTGAGCTGCGAACGGAGAGAGTCTTGTCCCACCCACTCTATCATTTTATCGATGTATTGCGGAGCTGCCCATCTGTATTGCCAGCGGGTTCCCTGATAGAGTCCGTTATTCTTCATCACTTCAAAAGCAGGAGTGACATTCATAAATTCCTTCTTCCAGGTTTCCTCGAAGAGAGAGACCGAGCGTTGTCTGTATTGTTCAGAATCTGCCTTTTCACCGATGATTCCGGCGATCTGAGCCATGGCCCATAAATCATAAGCCGATTCCATCTTCTGATCGGGCGAACGCATGGGCAGTCGTTCCATTTCCTCCTTCATACCTGCATAACCTTTGCGGAAATCAAGGGTTGTGATTCCTTTCCGGTAGGCATCCAGCAAGAGAATCACAGCATGTTCGGTGCGCACTGTCGGGGTGGATTCGAATCCGGTGGACCAGTCTTTCTTTCCCGTTGCATACAGATGAATCAGAGAGGTTGCCATATCCCGCATTCTCGCAGGTTCGGTCAGCACCAACAGAGGAAATTTAGTGCGGAAGGTATCCCATAACGACCAGTTGCTGTAATAGCGGAAATCTTCTGATATATATACTTTCCCATCCGTACCCAGATAAGCTCCATCGGGAGAACTCACATCAGCCGGACTCAGATAAGCACGGTAGAGTGATGTATAGAAGATTACCTTATCGTCTTTCTTTCCGCCTTTCACGTCGATGGCGGAAAGTTGTTTCTCCCATTGGTTGCCGGTCTGTGATTTCAGTTCGGCAAAGTTCATCTTTTCCCAGCGGGCACATTCCCAGCTAGCCAATTCGGAGCTGAGTGCGGAAAGTCCGATACGTACTTCCACCGCACGTACCTTCTTGCCAAAAGTAAGGCAGGCAGTCGTCTCTTTCTGTTCCTCCAGTTGGAAAGGCTGGTCGGTGTTTAAGGAGAAATAAAGTTTGTAGCGTCCATGTCCGCAGACATTCTTTGCCTGTACATAGCCTTCAATGCAGGTATCCGATACACGTTTATACTGACAGGTAGCCACGTCTTCAAACGTAGAGGCGAAGTCCACCCAAAGAGCAGCGGAAATGCTTCGGGGAAACTTATAACGTTCCACCGCCATCGCATGAGTCGCAGTCAGCTCTGTCTTGATGCCATTGGTAAAGGCTGTCGAATAATAACCGGGAGTTGCTTTCTCGTGATTCTTCTTCATATGCAACTCCTGTGAAGGAGCTACCGGACGAATGCGCAGATTTCCTCCCCCTCCACTACATCCCACTCCGGAAAGGCGGTTGACAGAGATACCGGAGACCTTAGTCACGGCGTAATCATAACCGGCATGGCTGCGCGGATCGTTATCCGGACACACACAAACCATTCCGAAAGGAGCAGCAGCACCCGGAGCTACCTGCCCGTTATCACCGGAAGTACCGATAAACAGGTTGACATACTTTGTATTTTGCGCAACTGACGCAACAGTACATAAGGTCAGTAAAAGAAAGGTGTATCGTCTGATTGTGCTATTTTTCATAGTGTTCTCCTTTTGGATAAAAAAACTCAAGTGAACCGCAGGAGAAGCAATCTTCACCGGCGATTCACTTTGAAATAATAAAGAAATGATCTTTTAATTCTTGTTTACAGAGAACTTAAAGATACACTGGCTCATATATTTCTCGCCCGGACGAAGTACTGCCGAAGGCCATTCCGGCTTGTTCGGGGTATCCGGATATTTCTGAGTTTCGAGACATACGGAAGCACGCTGGTTGTAAGTAATGCCTTTCTTTCCGGTCAGTGAACCATCGAGGAAGTTTCCTGCATATACCTGGATACCAGGCTCGTTGGTATATACATCGAGCACGATACCTGTCAGCGGTGATTCGAGAGTAGCACATTTACGGGTAACGTCGCCCTTGGTATTCAATACCCAGTTATGGTCGTAACCATTACCATTCTTCAACTGTACGAAATCGTAGTCATTGATGCGTGCACCTACCGGAGTCGGAGTACGGAAGTCCATCGGAGTTCCTTCAACCGGAGCTATTTCGCCGGTAGTCATGAAGGTGCTGTCTACCGGAGTATAGTAGTCTGCATCAATTGTCAGCAGATGTGCCTCATTGCGGGCTGCATCTCCATCAAGGTTGAAATAAGAGTGGTTGGTCATGTTCACAATAGTCGGCTTGTCGGTTTCCGCTTCGTAGCGGATGTCGATAGCGTTATCGTCCGTCAGTTTCATCAGCACCTTACAAGTGATATTGCCCGGGAAACCTTCTTCACCATCTTCTGCCACATAAGTCAATTCCAGTTCTTGCGGATTGGGCTGTACTGCATCAAACACCCGGTATTGGAATCCTTGCGGACCGCCATGCAGACAATGACCGTAATTATTCTGAGGCAACTGATACTCTGTACCGTCCAATGTGAATTTACCTTGATTGATACGGTTGGCATAACGACCGATGCTTGCTCCAAAGTCCGAAGGCTTGCTGACATAATCCTGAATAGAATCGAAGCCGAGCACTACATCACGCATCTGTCCGTCTTTGTCGGGTACCATCACAGAAACAATACGGCCACCGAAGTTCGTAATGCAAACTTCCATGTTGTTCTTGTTGCGCAAGGTATACAAATCAGTTTTCTTTCCATTTACTTCCATCTGGAAGTTACTTTGCAATAAACCGGAATCCGTTGCTTTCTCGGCTTTCGGTGTACAAGCTGCCATTAACAGGGCGGCAACTGCCCATACACATAACTTTTTCATATTATTACTTTTTTCAGGCACGGATTACACGGATAACACGGTTTAAGACTCTATACCAGATAAAAATCCGCGTAATCCGTGCCTACCTTGTTTTCTACTTTATACTATTCAGCAAATCTACTTTACCTTCATTGACCAATTTAAGAATCAGTTCGCCGAAAAGCGTATTCTGCCAGGCAAACCACGCACGGGTGAAATTCTTCGGATCGTCTTTGTGGAAAGATTCGTGCATAAAGCCTGTTCCTGCATCCGTATCCATCAGCATTTTGATACAAGTTTTGATTTCCGCATCATCCTTGCTGGTGAAAGCTTTCATCATGATACTCATCGGCCATACCATATTATAACCGATATGCGGTCCGCCAATACCTTCGCCTGCCTTGCCCTTGAAGAAGTAAGGATTGTCCTCGCTCCACACGAACTTACGGGTATTCTGATAAATAGGATCATTCACATTCACATCGCCCAGATAAGGCATCGCAAGCAGACTCGGCACATTGGCATCGTCCATCAGGAAGTGATTGCCGAAACCGTCTACCTCGAATGCATAAATCTTACCGTATTTAGGGTGATTGTATACCGCATATTTCTTCAATGCTGTCTCTACTTCCTGTGCCAGGTCTTTACATTCCTTAGCCAAAGTAGTCTTCTTATTCACCTTCTCAAGGATTTCAGCAGCTTTGCGCAATGAAGATACGGCAAAGAAATTGGAAGGTACCAGATATTGAAGAGTCGTTGCATCATCCGAAGGACGGAAGCATGACACGATCAGTCCGACAGGTTTTACCGGTGCTCCAAGTCCGTCATTATTCAAGGTATCCAACGCGCGTTCTGTCTTACGCTGGAACTTATACGGACCCACTCCGTCTTTGCGTTGTTGTTCCTTAAATGTTTTCAGTACATTAGTGATAGCCTGAATCCATTCTTCTGAGAAGATGCTGGCATCTCCGGTTGTTTTCCAATAGTGATAAGCCAGACGCAACGGGTAGCAAAGTGAATCGATTTCCCATTTACGTTCGTGCAGTTCCGGTTTCATATCAGTCAGGTCGCTCATCCAGTGATTGTCTTCAACGGCACCATCATTAAACGCATTGGCATAAGGGTCGATATTGATACATTTGAACTGACGAAGGATCACCCCTGCCAGCATCTCTTTCAGTTCCGGATCAGAGTTTGCCAGCTGAACATACGGCCATACCTGTGCGCCCGAGTCACGAAGCCACATCGCATGGATATCTCCGGTGTAAACAAATGTATCCGGTTTTCCGTCTTCGCCTTTGCGGAAATGTACCGTAGTATCAATGGTATTAGGGAAACAGTTGGTGAACATCCACGCCAGTTTCTCGTTTTTCAGAAGTTTCTGCACGCGGAGGATTTCTTTCTCTACCGCATTCGAACGGAAAAGACGCTTGGAAACTTCCGGACGGTTGTCTTTCTGAATAGCATCCGTCACACATACATACATTTCGGACATCGTATTTGCAGCCTGCATCTGGCCACCGCAAAGGAGCATGCCTGCCAGCATACCTGCACTGATATATTTTACTTGCTTCTTCATAAATTACTTTTTCTTTTTAAATTCGTTGGAGAAAGAATAAGGGAGATCAGCCTCTTTTGTACCACGCTGTTCATTCGGTTGGGCAGCCATCTTGAAAGTGATGGAAGCGCCATTCATCAGTTCCTCATGAGTCAGGTAGTTCTTCGTATGTTCTTTACCGTTCAGAGTCATGGAAGATATATAACGTTTGTCGTCTCCGTTTTCAGGAGCTGAAATGGTTATTGTCTTTCCATTCTCCAGATGCAGCTTCATCTGCTTGAAGTAAGGAGTACCGAGGATATACTCATCCGTACCCGGACATACCGGATAGAAGCCCATGGAAGAGAACACATACCAGGCAGAAGTCTGACCGTTGTCTTCATCACCACAGTAACCGTCAGGAGCAGGAGTATACAGTTTATCCATCACCTCACGAATCCAGTGCTGTGCTTTCCACGGCTGGCCGGAGTAGTTGTACATATACAACATGTGCTGGATAGGCTGGTTGCCATGTGCATAGTTACCCATATTCATAATCTGCATTTCACGGATTTCATGAATCACACCGCCATAATAGCTGTCGTCAAAGACAGGAGGCAGGATAAATACAGAATCCATCATCTGGTTGAAGCCGTCTTTTCCGCCCATCAGATCAATCAGTCCCTGAGGATCGTGGAAGACAGACCAAGTGTAATGCCAGCTGTTTCCTTCTGTGAAAGCATCGCCCCACTTCAACGGATTGAACGGAGACTGGAACTTACCATCTTCATTCTTGCCACGCATCAGTTTATGTTCGGGATCATACAGATTCTTATAGTTCATGGCACGCTTGGCGAAGATCTCTATTTCCTTTTTAGGCTTGTTCAAAGCTTTACCCAGCTGATAGATACACCAGTCATTGTAAGCGTACTCCAGCGTACGGGCTGCATTCTCATTGATACCTACGTTATAAGGAACATAGCCCAGTTTATTGTAATAGTCATATCCGAGACGTCCGGTAGAAGACACTTGCGGATGTACTGCGTTAGCTCCGTGCTTCACAGCTTCCCACAACGTTTCGATATCATATCCTTTCAGACCTTTCAGATAAGCATCGGCAACTACGGAAGCCGAATTATTACCCACCATACAGCCTCTGTGTCCCGGGCTTGCCCACTCAGGCAGGAAGCCGCTTTCCTTGTAGGTATTGACCAGTCCTTCCTGCATCTTCGTGTTCATAGACGGATACATCAGGTTCAGGAAAGGGAAAAGGCAACGGAAAGTATCCCAGAAACCGGTGTCGGTAAACATATAACCGGGAAGTACTTCGCCATTATAAGGGCTGTAATGAACGATATCACCTTTCGCATCTATTTCGTAGAAGCTTCTGGGGAAAAGTACCGAACGATACAGGCAGGAGTAGAAAGTACGCAAATGGTCGATATCGTCATCTTCCACTTCGATGCGTCCCAAAACATCATTCCACACTTTACGTCCTTTGGCTGCAATCTGGTCTACATTATCGCTGCCCAGTTCTTTCAGATTCAGTTCCGCTTGTTCGGGGCTGATGAAAGACGAAGCTACACGTACATTCACCTGTTCGCCTTTGTTGGTTTTGAAACCAATCACTGCACCGGCATGCTTGTCTTTTGCTTCCAGCTTATTTGTATCGATATTGCCATTGGCAACGGCTGCCGTATAAGTAAACGGCTTGTCGAATTGCAGAACAAAATAGTTCTTAAAGTTTTCCGGAACTCCGCCGCTATTCTTCGTTGTGTAGCCGATTATCTTATTTTCCGAAGGGATGACTTTTACAAACGAACCGTTATCAAAAGCATCTACAACGACATAAGAATCATTATCGGGAAATGTAAAACGGAAAGCGGCAGCTCTCTCTGTAGGAGCTATCTCAGTGACAACATCATGATCGGCAAGGTATACTTTATAGTAATACGGAGTAGCCGTCTCAGCCTTGTGAGAGAACCAGCTGGCACGCTGATCCTGATCAAAGACCACCTTGCCGGTTATCGGCATGATAGCAAACTGACCATAGTCATTAATCCAGGGACTGGGCTGGTGTGTCTGTTTAAATCCTCTGATTTTATCAGCATCGTACGTATAGGTCCATCCATCTCCCATCTTACCGGTTTGAGGAACCCAGAAGTTCATCCCCCAGGGAAGGGCGATAGCGGGATAAGTGTTTCCCGTAGATAAGGCGTGCTTAGACTGAGTACCTACCAGTGGACTGACATAGTCCACCGGTCCGGTAATCGTTTTAGCATCCATATTCCACGCACTCAATAAAGTAAAAGCTAATAGAGCGAGTTTTTTCATGGTGTTCTTGTTTTATTTAGTTAGTTTATTTTCAAGCATCTTTATAAAATAGCCGCCAACTACGGAACGCGCCTGGAAACCTCTCTGAATCGGATTATCCGTAAATATCCAGTCGGACATCGGAACGCGGGTCGTTGTCTCGTTCATAAACAGATATACCGGTTCGATAAACTTCTCGAAAGTAGCTTTATCCGGTGCCATAGTAGCAGTCCACATAATCCAGTCGGTCTTGGTATAAGTCTCACGGTTATCCAACGGAAGGCCATATTTATTTTGCTTCGTAAGATAATAAGCAATTTCTGTCTCAGCAACTTTTTCCGGGAAAATCTGCAAATTCATCAGCTTGTCCCACACCAGGTTATACTTCTGGCTCCAAGTTCCCGGCTTGTCAAATGTCAGACGGTAATAGAGTCCTGTCACGATTTCATTGGAAGAACTCCAACTGCAATCGGCAATAGTAGCGACACCGGCATCGTTCCATGAATTGACAATCGCTTCATCTGTCATCAATTGGTTGGCACACCAAGTCATACGGTAGAAAGAGGAAGTACCTTCGTCGATGTCGTCCAAGTCACCGCTTCCGTCGGGGCCTTTCTGACCTGTCAGTCCGAGGGTTCCATATATCTTGTTAAAAACGCTTGCCTGGTCGAATGTCATCACTATATTCGGGTCGATAGGAGTCGCATCCAGGTCACCGATACATGAAGTCACGCTGACTGCCAGTAATAGTGAAGCAGCCGATAGGATTGATTTTATATATCTGAATTTCATAATTGGTATTTTTAGTAGGTTTAGAAATTAAGGCTTAAACCGATTAATGTAGTCAGAGGACGCGGATAAATATTGTTATCCAATCCCTTTTCTACTTCAGGGTCAAGTCCTTTGTATTTGGTGATAGTGAATACGTTCTGTACGGCTGCATATACGCGTCCGCCAATCGGAGCGCCGAACAGCTTTTTGAACGAGTATCCCAAAGTGATGTTGTCACATTTCATGAAGGAAGCATTCTGTACGAAGTAATCGGATAATAAGGTGTTGTCTTTCAGGTTCTGGATATTATTTGCCACTCCCATCAACGGACGGTTGTTGAGTGCGCCGAATGAATAGACAGAGGTTGGGTTGCAGTCGGAACCACCTGCTTCGACAGAGTTGTACACATAGTTGTTCA
>ENA-OROE01001987-OROE01001987.1-human-gut-metagenome-genome-assembly--contig:-NODE-1987-length-11166-cov-8.038340_pt1 | contig 11166 bp, 7 predicted proteins | sample MGYA00242126_ERZ509044 | MGnify/ENA primary metagenome ERZ509044 (study PRJEB26280, sample SAMEA2338716) | human gut metagenome | biome: human gut; feature: human-associated habitat; material: faeces... | reverse complement strand
TGGTTTGAACCGATCTGTAAACTGTATATGCTTCCGAAGTATAACGAACTGGACTTGACACCGTTCTTTGCCCCGTTCTTTATGGTTTTCTTCGGGCTCTGTCTGGGAGATTCCGGATATGGACTTTTCCTGTTTCTCGGAGCTACGGCATACCGGTTGATGGCAAAGAAAGTGACTCCATCCATGAAGTCCATCCTGTCGCTGATACAGGTGCTGGCTGTTTCAACCTTCTTCTGCGGTTTGCTGACAGGTACATTCTTCGGAGCGAACATTTATGATCTGGACTGGCCTATCGTGCAACGTCTGAAACATGCGGTTCTGATGGACAACAACGATATGTTCCAGTTGTCACTGATTTTGGGTGCTATTCAGATTCTGTTCGGTATGGTACTCAAAGCGGTGAATCAGACAATTCAGTTTGGTTTCAAGTATGCAGTAGCGACAATCGGATGGATTATCCTGTTGGTTTCAATGGCTGTTTCGGCTTTGTTGCCGAACGTGCTGCCGATGGGAGGTACAGTGCATCTGGTTATTCTGGGTATCTCCGGTGCGATGATATTCCTCTATAATAGTCCGGGAAAGAACATCTTTATGAATATCGGACTTGGGTTATGGGATTCATATAACATGGCTACCGGTCTGCTGGGGGATGTCTTGTCCTACGTTCGTCTGTTTGCCCTCGGACTTTCCGGAGGCATTCTGGCGGGAGTATTCAACAGCCTGGCAGTAGGTATGAGTCCGGATAACGTGATAGCAGGTCCTATTGTAATGGTGCTGATCTTTGTGATCGGTCATGCCATCAATATCTTCATGAATGTGCTCGGTGCAATGGTTCACCCGATGCGTCTGACATTCGTGGAGTTCTTCAAGAACTCCGGTTATGAAGGAGGCGGCAAGGAATACAAGCCTTTTAGAAATTTAGAATAGAATATTGAGAAATAACAAGTTAAGAATTAAACAATAAAAATAGAATAAGATTATGGAAATGAATTTGTTTATTGCCTACATTGGCATCGCGGTTATGGTTGGTTTGTCAGGCATTGGTAGTGCTTACGGAGTAACTATTGCAGGTAACGCTGCTATCGGCGCATTGAAAAAGAATGATAGTGCATTCGGTAACTTCCTTGTATTGACAGCACTTCCGGGTACACAGGGTCTGTACGGTTTTGCCGGTTACTTTATGTTTCAGACTATCTTCGGTATTCTGACTCCGGAAATCACTGCGATCCAGGCATCAGCAGTTTTGGGTGCAGGTATTGCTTTGGGATTGGTTGCATTGTTCTCGGCTATCCGTCAGGGACAAGTTTGTGCAAACGGTATCGCAGCTATCGGTCAGGGACACAACGTGTTTAGTAATACATTGATTCTTGCCGTATTCCCGGAACTTTACGCTATCGTTGCTTTGGCTGCTACCTTCTTGATCGGTAGTGCACTCGCGTAAATTTTTCCGCAACGATATTTTTTAATAAAGATCTTTCAATCCCCTTGTGAATGCAGCTTTGCGTTTGCAAGGGGATATTCTTTTTTCATGGCGGGCTAACCTTTCTTTCCTCTTATTAACTCATATTTTTCGCATAAAGTATTATTTTTCAAAGAATAATGCGTACTTTTGCACTCGCATACTAAAAAGAGTTTTAATATATTATATGGTAAAAGATTTATTAACCCCCGATTATATCTTCGAGTCCAGCTGGGAAGTATGTAATAAAGTGGGAGGGATATACACCGTATTGTCGACACGGGCGAATACATTGCAGGAAAAATTCCGCGACAGAATTTTTTTCATAGGTCCTGATGTGTGGCAAGGAAAAGAGAACCCTCTATTCATCGAGTCGGATAATCTGTGCGCTGACTGGAAAAAGCACGCATTCAAAAACGATCATCTTTCCGTCCGTGTAGGACGATGGAATATACCCGGTGAACCTATTGTCATTCTTGTTGATTTCCAACCTTTTTTTGAAAAGAAGAACGATATATACACAGAAATGTGGAATCGTTTTCAAGTAGACTCGTTGCACGCTTATGGCGATTACGACGAGGCTTCTATGTTTTCGTACGCTGCCGGAAAAGTAGTAGAGAGTTTCTACCGCTACAACCTGACAGAAACGGATAAGGTGGTATATCAGGCACATGAATGGATGACCGGAATGGGAGCACTTTATGTACAGGAAGCTGTCCCCGAAGTGGCTACTATTTTTACAACCCACGCTACTTCCATCGGACGCTCGATAGCCGGCAATCATAAGCCGCTGTATGACTATCTGTTTGCTTATAACGGCGACCAGATGGCGCAGGAACTGAATATGCAGTCAAAGCACTCTATTGAGAAGCAGACGGCGCATTATGTAGACTGTTTTACGACAGTAAGTGAAATTACGAATAATGAGTGCAAGGAATTGCTCGATAAACCGGCAGATGTAGTACTGATGAATGGTTTTGAGGACGATTTCGTACCTAAAGGCAGTACATTTACTGGAAAACGTAAACGTGCCCGCTCATTGATGTTGAACGTAGCCAATAAATTGTTGGGAACAAATCTGGATGACGATACGTTAATTATCGGTACCAGTGGTCGATATGAATTCAAGAACAAGGGTATTGACGTATTCCTGGAGTCATTGAACCGTCTGAACAGGGATAAAAAGCTCCATAAGAACGTATTGGCGTTTATCAATGTCCCCGGTTGGGTAGGAGATCCCCGTGAAGACTTGCAGGAACGTCTGAAAAGCAAAGAAAAATTTGATACACCGCTTGAAGTTCCTTTCATCACTCATTGGTTGCACAATATGACGCATGACCAGGTGCTGGATATGCTGAAATATCTGGGAATGGGCAATCGTCCCGAAGATAAAGTAAAGGTGATTTTTGTGCCTTGCTATCTGGACGGGCGTGATGGTATTCTGAATAAAGAGTATTATGATATATTGCTGGGACAGGATTTGAGCGTATATGCTTCCTATTACGAACCGTGGGGATATACTCCGCTGGAAAGTGTAGCGTTTCGTGTGCCTACCATTACTACTGATCTGGCAGGTTTTGGCCTTTGGGTGAACAGCCTGAAGAATCAGCATGGTATCAATGATGGAGTGGAAGTGCTGCATCGTTCGGACTATAATGATTCGGAAGTGGCGGATGGCATCAAAGATACGATTACGCTGTTTGCAGATAAGTCGGAAAAAGAAGTGAAGGAGATCCGTAAGCATGCGGCAGATGTTGCAGAGCAGGCATTGTGGAAACACTTCATTCAATATTATTACGAGGCTTATGATATTGCCTTGCGCAATGCCATGAAGCGTCAGTTAGGCTAAAGAAATATTTTATTATCAATAAGTAAACAAAAAACATTATGAAAATTAAAGTTAGTAATGTGAATACTCCGAACTGGAAAGAGGTTACAGTGAAGTCACGTATCCCGGCTGAGTTGGAGAAATTGTCCGAGATTTCACGCAACATCTGGTGGGCATGGAATTTTGAAGCGACAGAACTATTTAGAGATCTAGATCCGGAACTTTGGAAAGAATGTGGCCAGAACCCTGTGTTGTTGCTGGAACGTATGAGCTATGAGAAGCTGGAAGCGTTGGCAAAAGACAAGGTGATTCTGAGGAGAATGAATGATGTTTATACAAAATTCAGAGATTACATGGATGTGAAGCCGGATGAAAACCGTCCGTCTGTAGCTTATTTCAGCATGGAATATGGTTTGAGCAGCGTCCTGAAAATATATTCCGGTGGTCTGGGTGTATTGGCCGGTGACTACTTGAAAGAAGCTTCTGACAGCAATGTAGATCTTTGTGCGGTAGGTTTCCTGTATCGTTACGGTTACTTTACTCAGACGTTGTCTATGGATGGGCAGCAGATTGCCAACTACGAAGCGCAGAACTTCGGCCAACTTCCTATCGACCGTGTGATGGATGCGAATGGTCAGCCGTTGGTGGTGGATGTTCCTTATCTGGATTATTATGTACATGCTAACGTATGGCGTGTAAATGTAGGACGTATTTCTTTGTATCTGCTGGATACAGATAATGAAATGAACAGCGAGTTCGACCGTCCTATTACTCATCAGCTTTATGGTGGCGACTGGGAAAACCGTCTGAAACAGGAAATCCTGTTGGGTATCGGTGGTATCCTGACACTGAAAGCATTGGGTATCAAAAAAGATGTTTATCATTGTAACGAAGGACATGCTGCATTGATCAATGTGCAGCGTATCTGCGACTATGTAGCTACCGGACTGACATTCGATCAGTCTATCGAGCTGGTTCGCGCTTCTTCTCTTTATACAGTTCATACTCCGGTTCCTGCCGGTCACGACTACTTCGACGAAGGTTTGTTCGGTAAGTACATGGGTGGTTATCCTGCTAGAATGGGTATCAGCTGGGACGACCTGATGGATCTTGGACGTAACAATCCGGGTGACAAGGGCGAACGTTTCTGTATGTCGGTATTTGCCTGCAACACTTCTCAGGAAGTAAACGGTGTAAGCTGGCTGCACGGAAAAGTTTCTCAGGAGATGTTCTCTACTATCTGGAAAGGTTACTTCCCCGAAGAAATACATGTAGGTTATGTGACTAATGGTGTTCACTTCCCCACATGGAGTGCTACCGAATGGAAAGAACTGTACTTTAAATATTTCAACGAAAACTTCTGGTTCGACCAGTCGAATCCTAAGATTTGGGAAGCCATCTATAATGTACCCGATGAAGAGATCTGGAAGACTCGTATGACGATGAAGAATAAGTTGGTGGATTATATCCGCAAATCATTCCGTGATACATGGTTGAAAAACCAGGGAGATCCTTCGCGCATCGTTTCATTGATGGACAAGATTAACCCGAATGCGTTGCTGATTGGTTTCGGTCGTCGTTTCGCTACTTACAAACGTGCGCACCTGTTGTTTACTGACTTGGAACGTCTTTCTAAGATTGTGAACAACCCCGACTATCCGGTACAGTTCCTGTTTACAGGTAAGGCTCATCCGCATGATGGAGCAGGACAGGGTCTGATCAAACGTATTATCGAAATCTCCCGTCGTCCGGAATTCCTGGGTAAGATTATCTTCCTCGAAAACTACGATATGCAGTTGGCGCGTCGTCTGGTTTCAGGCGTTGATATCTGGTTGAACACTCCGACACGTCCGTTGGAAGCATCCGGTACATCAGGTGAAAAGGCTTTGATGAACGGTGTTGTCAACTTCTCTGTATTAGACGGATGGTGGCTGGAAGGCTACCGTGAAGGTGCAGGATGGGCGTTGACTGAAAAACGTACTTATCAGAATCAGGAACATCAGGATCAGTTGGATGCTGCTACTATCTACAGTATTCTTGAAACAGAAATCCTGCCGTTGTACTATGCTCGTAACAAGAAGGGCTACTCGGAAGGATGGATCAAGGTAGTGAAGAATTCCATCGCTCAGATTGCTCCTCACTATACAATGAAACGTCAGTTGGATGACTACTATAATAAATTCTACAACAAGTTGTCAAAACGCTTCCAGATGTTGTCTGCCGATGACAATGCAAAGGCAAAAGAAATTGCTGCATGGAAAGAAGAAGTAGTCTCTAAATGGGATTCTATCGAAATCGTATCTTGCGACAAGGTAGAAGAATTGAAAGCTGGTGATATCGAAAGCGGAAAAGAATATACTATTACTTACGTGATCGACGAGAAAGGCTTGAATGATGCTATAGGACTTGAATTGGTAACTACTTATACCACTGCGGATGGCAAACAGCACGTTTACTCTGTAGAACCGTTTAGTGTGATCAAGAAAGAAGGCAACCTGTACACATTCCAGGTTAAACACAGCCTGTCAAATGCCGGTAGCTTCAAGGTGTCTTACCGTATGTTCCCGAAGAATCCGGAGCTTCCGCACCGTCAGGACTTCTGTTACGTGCGCTGGTTTATCTGATAGCTTGACGGAGCAGGGAAGTGATGCTTCCCTGCTTGGCGTCCCTATATAAAAGAAGCCCCTGCAATTCGAGCGGTCGAAATTGCAGGGGCTATCTTTTTATATCTCAATGTAACGGCGTGGATAAGATCAGTATCTTCGGCAAAAGTGCCTGTACTTGAATCAGATTAACCTACTGCGTTAACAAGAATAAGATACCTTGTCGGATGTTGTGCCATCCTATTGGCACAACTGTGCCAACGGCGTGGCATAACTGTGCCAACACGGTGGCACAAGTGTGACAACGGTATGGCACAATTGTTACTTCATCAGGTGAAGTCTCTTATCAGCTTCATTTATTTGATTACTTCCGCTAACTTAGCTTGCAGACCTTCTCCGTGAAGACCACGGGCAATGATAGTACCGTCGCCGTCAATCAGCACAGTGTGAGGAATGCTGTTTACTGCATAAAGCTGTGCACCTTCGCTTTGCCAGAATTTCAGGTCGGACATTTGCGGCCAAGTCATATTCAGTTTTTTGATCGATTCTTTCCATGCGGCACCGTCCTGGTCGAGCGATACGCCAACGATTTCGAAGTTTTTGCCTTTGTATTGAGCGTAAGCTTCTACAAGATTAGGCATTTCACGACGGCAAGGACCACACCAGCTAGCCCAGAAGTCAACCAGTACCACTTTGCCTTTGCCTGCGTAATCAGACAGTTTCACAGTTTTACCTTCCGGAGTCTGCATTTCGAAGTCAATGAACTTAGTACCTACGGCAGTCTTCTTTTGTTTTTCAGTCTGCTCTTTTACTTTTACGATTGTTTCGTCATTTTGGAAATTAGCCGGGATTTGTTCCAACAAAGCAGCATTCTCTTCAGTAGAGTTATTGTAGAAAGTCTGTTTGAACAAGAATACACCTACCGGATTGGTGATGTTTTTCTGTACTCCTTCTTTGATTACTTTATCATATTCTTCTTCCAGCTGTGCACCTTCTTTTTGTTTGGCTTCTTTCTGCTCGTCACTTAAAGAAGAGTCGCCCATCGCTTCGTAGATGGCGTTCATCTTTTTGCTGATATCATTGATTTGAGTTCTGATAGCCTGGTAAGCGTCATTGTTTGAAGTACCGGTTGCAGAATCATTATCCTTTGTCAGGGCAATGTTTATTTTACCGTTTTCGAGGAAGAAATCAATCATAAGCGGTTCTCCGTTTACTTCGCAAGTGACATAACGGTTTACTACAGAATCCTGTGTGCCTTCAAAGGTAAAAGTACCTTTAGAGATGACTGCGGTATCTAGTTTAGTAAGATTTCTGCCTGTTGCTTCCTGAAGGTAAACAGTGTCGCCGTCGGCAGCGCCTTCTACTGTACCTGTGATAACGTATCCGGCTTTGTTTCCGGTACAAGCTACCATGCCCAACGCTGCCGCCGCCTCGATCTCCATGATCTACATCGTCGGCGCCGTGATCTTCGGCCTCTTCCAGAAGTACGTCAAGCCCTCGAGCGGCCTGCAGCTCGCCGTCGGCATCGCCATGATGATCGCCATGCTCGCCATGGGCATCGCCTGGCCGATCTACGCCGATGCCGACACCTGGCGCGTCGTGGTCTTCCTCTACGCCTTCGCCGCTTCCGTGATGCCGATGTGGATCCTCAAGCAGCCGCGTGACTTCCTCTCGATGTTCCTGCTCTTCGGCATGATCATCGCCGGCGTCGTCGGCGTGTTCGTGACGAACCCGACCATCAACATGCCCGCCTTCGTGGGCTGGGAGGTGAAGGGGCTTGATCTCTTCCCGATCCTCTTCGTGACGATCGCCTGCGGCGCCATATCGGGCTTCCACAGCCTGGTGTCCTCCGGCACGTCCTCCAAGATGATCGCCAATGAAACCGACATGCGTCCCGTCGGCTACGGCGCCATGCTCGTCGAATGCGTCCTCGGCGCCCTTGCCCTGACCATCGTCTGCGCCGCCGCCTCCACGACGGGCCAGCTGCCCTCAGGCACCCCGTTCCAGCTCTTCTCGGGCGCTGTTGCCGGCTTCCTGACGAACACCTTCGGGCTCCCCGCCGACATCTCCGCCTGCGTTCTGACGATGTGCGTCTCCGCCCTCGCCATGACCACGGTCGACGCCGTGGCCCGCATCGGCCGCATGAGCTTCCAGGAGCTCTTCGCCACGACCGACGGCAGGGAAAAGGGCCCCGTTGCGAAGTTCCTCAGCAACACCTGGGTCTCCACGCTGCTCACGCTGGGCGGCGGCTGGTTCCTCTGCCTCGCCGGCTACATGAACATCTGGCCGCTCTTCGGCTCCGCCAACCAGCTCCTCGGCGCCCTCGTCCTCACAGCGCTCGCCGTGTTCCTCCAGAGTACGGGCCGCAAGGGCTGGATGCTCTGGGTCCCGATGACCGTCATGTTCGTCGTCACGATGACGGCCCTCGTCCAGGCGCTCCTCAAGATCGCCACCGCCTGGAGCGCAGGCACTTTCGTCTTCATGACGCACGGTCTGCAGGCCATCATTGCCATCGCGCTCATCGTGCTCGCGCTGCTCGTCGTCTACCACTGCGTCGGCCGCCTCTTCAAGGGCGGCAAGCAGGACGCAGCCGGCGCCACCAACGCCGCGTAATGCACCGAACCTCCGGTCCCGAGCACACGGGACCGGTTCCCGGAAAAGCCGAAGCCCCCGCACCGCAAGGTGCAGGGGCTTCGTTCTGTTTGATTCGGATCGTCAGGACGCAATCAGGCCTTTCGTTCCGTGCGCACGTCGATCGCCTCGCGCAGGTCCTTGCCGGCCCTGAAGATCACGACCCAGCGTGCGGGGGCGTAGACCTTCTCGCCCGAGCGCGGATTGCGGCGCATGCCGCCCTGACGGTAGCGAGGTGCGAAGGAGCCGAAGCCCCTAATCTCGATGCGGTCGCCGCGAATCAGCGCGTTCTGCATCGCATGGAGGATGGTGCGGAACGCGTCGCGCGCCTTGCTCGTCGGAATATCCGGAAACGCGTCCGAGAGTTCGTCTGCGATTTCGCCGCCCGTCACCATGCGGCATTCGGTAGTGTCGCTCATGTCTCAAGCCTGTATGTGGAAAGGTCCCCGTATGATATCCCATCCCGTCGCAAAACGCCTTCCCGCCGGTGCGCGACGCCCCCAGGGCTTGAGACGGCATTTGATCTTGCCGAGGCCTCATGATACAATTCGCGCTCCTGCGCCCTTAGCTCAGTCGGTTAGAGCAGGCGACTCATAATCGCTTGGTCGCTGGTTCAAGTCCAGCAGGGCGCACCAAGACAAGAAAGGCGGCTTCTCACAAAGCCGCCTTTTTTCGTTTTCCGTCGGATTTCCTCTGCTATTTGTCCGCCTGCGCGGACATGCGCCTTCTGCGGCGCACGAGGCCAATGTGCTTTGTCTGAACCATGAAGAGGCCCGCGAGCACGAGGAGCGAGCCCGCCACGAACGGCAGTCCGATCCTGTCGCCGAGGATGAAGACCGAGAAGAGCACGCCGAAGAGCGGCGTCATGAAGACGAGGATCCCGAGCCTTGCCGCCAGATACTGCTTGAGGAGCTGACACCAGACGAGGTAGCTCGCGAACGCCACGACGAAGGTCTGGAAGCCCATGGACGAGAGCATGAGAGGCGTGAGCCCGATGTGCGTCTGTCCGAAGAGGATCGCGCAGGGCAGGAGCACCGCGAAGCCCGAGGCGAGCTGGCAGAAGAGCATCTGCGAGGCGGGCGCCTCGTTCATCGTCGTGGCGCGCATCGAGATCGTCGTGAGCCCCCAGCAGAAGCCCGACATCAGGCCGAAGAAGTCGCCGAGCAGCCACATCTCGCCCTCGGGCACCGCACTCCCCGAAAGAAATACGGGCAGCAGGAACGCGGTCGCAATGCCCGTGAAGGCCGTCACGAGGCCCGCCCACTGAATGGCCGAGAGACGCTCCTCGGGGAGCTTGATCGAGAGCCCGATCGCCGCAAAGAAGGGGGCCGTGTAGAGCAGCACCGAAATGTGCGAGGCGTTCGTGTACTGGAGGCCGAGCGCCACGAAGAAGAATTCGCCCGCAAAGCCCAAGCCCACCTTGAGGGCGTCCGTGAACTTCACGTTCATGTTCCACTTCTCCCTGAGCCAGAAGCGGTTGGCACACCAGAGCAGGAAGGCCGCGCCGCCCGAGCGCAGGGCCACCTGCATCAGGGGGCCGATGTCGGGCGCGCTCGCCTTGATGGCGGTCTGCTGAAAGCCCCAGATCATGCTGAGAACCACGCAGATGAGGAAGGCCCGGAGGTCTACGGGACGATGGACGTCGCTCTTCATTTTGTCTTTTTTTGGCTGGCTGTGGGTTGGATGACGCAGAATTTGCGTGCGCACGCAAGTCGACGACGCCGCCTCACGCTTGTGTGAAGGCGGCGTCCCGGGCCCGCCTGCGGCGGGAGACTCACATTCTACGCCTGACGGCGGTTCAAGATTTCGCGGTGAGCTGCCTGCTCACGCGGATTTCGTTGAGAAGCGCCATCATGAGCAGCGCGGCGATGAAGAGAAACGCGGTCTCGAGCGACTTGTGCTGGGCGATGAAGCCGAGCAGAGCGGGGCCGGCCATCAGGCCGCCGTAGCCGATCGTCGTGACGGTCGTGATCGCGGACGTGGGATCGCATCCCTTGACAGACGAGGCGGCGGAGATGAGCACGGGCGCGATGTTGGCGATGCCCAGCCCCATCACGAAGAGGCTTGCGAAGAGCACGACCGGACTGTCGGTGAGGACCATCGCGACGAGCGTGCCGATGTTGAGCAGCATGCCCGTGACGAGCACGCGGGCGCGGCCGAAGCGCTCGACCATACGGTCGCCCATCAGGCGGGCAATGGCCATCGCGATCACGAAGAGCGTGTAACCGACGCCTGCGGCCTTGAGGTCGACGCCGCCCACCTGGTGGACGTAGATCGCGGACCAGTCGAGCATGGCGCCTTCGGCGAGGAAGACCGACATGCACACGAGGCTCAGCATCAGGATGCGTCCCCTGGCGGGCGCAAAGACCATGCCCTCGCTCTTCGCAGCCGAACGGCCCTCGGCGGGGGAGACGCCCGAAAGCGCCCACAGAAGAACGGCGGCGAGCACGACCATCAGGCCGCCCACGACCCAGAGGAGCGGCACGCCGAGCACGAGCAGGCCCGTGATGGCGCCCGCGGAGACGACTTCGCCCACGGAGTACGCGGCGTGAAGGCCCGACATGAGGGGATGCCCCGCCTCCTTCTCAAGCTGCGCGCCGTAGATGTTCGCGCTCACCTCGAGGCAGCCGAGCGTGACGCCGTAG